>TARA_B100001057_G_scaffold501120_1_pt1 | contig 14763 bp, 13 predicted proteins | sample TARA_B100001057 | Tara Oceans TARA_B100001057 (sample SAMEA2621839) | marine metagenome | biome: marine biome (ENVO:00000447); feature: surface water layer (ENVO:00002042); material: "saline water (ENVO:00002010), including plankton (ENVO:xxxxxxxx)" | depth 5 m
TCAAGAAAACATATATTAGCAGGAGATTTTATTTCTTGGAAAGAAAAGATGATTAAAAGATTGGGTGAACGCATTTAATATGAAACTAATTGACTGGTATATAATCAAAAGATATTTAGGAACTTTTTCTATAATGATGATACTTTTTATTCCAATTGGGATAATGATTGATATTGCTGAAAAAATAGATAAGTTTAAAGAAAACGAGGTTCCTCTTGATGCCTTGATTGATTATTATATAGATTTTACTTGGTATTTTTCAAATTTACTTTTTCCAATTTTTCTTTTTTTATCAGTTATATGGTTTACATCCAAGCTTGCAAACAACACAGAGATAACAGCTATACTAAGTTCTGGAATTTCATTTAATCGATTTATTAGACCATTTATGTATTCAGCCCTTTTTATAGGAATAAGTACTTTTTTGATGGGTATGTTCATTGTGCCAAAATCCAATAAAGGATTTAACGAGTTTTTATTTAAACATATAAAAAAGAAGGGAGAGAGAAATACTAATTATCTTTTTAAACAAATTAATGATAGTGAGTATATATATGTAAGCAGTTATAATCCAGTCAGAAAGAGAGCTAATAATTTTACACTTGAAAAATTTGAAAATCAAGAAATGATTATGAAAATTAGTTCAGAAAGCATTAGATGGATATCTAAGGATTCTGTTTTCAGGCTTACATCATATAAAAAAAGAGTTTTTAAAGGTGATAACGAATATCTATACAAAGCAATATATAAAGACACAGTTTTTGATTTCAAGATTGATGATTTAGCTCCTGTTGAATATAAAGCTGAAACTCTAACATTGTTCGAATTGAATGATTTCATAATTAAAGAAAAAGAAAATGGATCAATTTTGATAAACTCTCATTTACTAACTAGACACAAGAGATATAGCTTGCCTCTTGCATCTTTTATACTAACCTTGATTGCTGTTTCAATGTCATCTTATAAGAGAAGAGGTGGAATGGGTGTTAATTTAGCAATAGGTATATCTTTAGGTTTTTTATTTATTTTTTTTGATAAGATTTTTGGAGTTCTTGTTACCAAATCAAATTTTTCTCCTTTTTTGGGAGCTTGGTTGCCCTTGATTTTTTTTGGAATTATATCTTTATTTTTATTAAGACATGCAAAAAGATAAAAACCGAGACTTATTTCATTTACACTTTTTAGTTTTCTTATGGGGATTTACATCCATTCTCGGATCGGTTATTGATTTGAGTTCACTCGGTATTGTATGGTATCGAATGTTAATAGGATTCATGATAGTTGGATTTTATATAATTTTCAAAGGAAAAAAAAATTTAAATGTTTCAAAAAATAATTTAAAAAGAATAATTTTCGCTGGTGGATTTATTTCTCTTCATTGGGTAGCATTTTTTTATGCGATAAAAATTTCTGGTGTTTCGATTACATTATCAATTATGGCTTCTGGGGCATTTATTGCATCAATAATTGAACCTGTTTTTTTTAAAAGAAGGATTTTGATTAGAGAACTATTTTTTGGACTAATAACTCTAGCTGGTTTATTAATAATTTTTAAAGCTGAATTTGATCATTTATTTGGAATGTCAATAGCATTTTTAGCCACTATACTGAGCGTAGTTTTTACCATATTCAATAGTAAACTTGTCAGAAGTGGTATTTCTCCATTAACTATTACATTTTACGAACTCTCTATTGGTTGGTTGTTATTATCAATTTATATGTTTATTGGAACAGACAGTTTTTTAAACATTATCACTATTAATAACGCTTATGATCTAACTCTACTATTGATTCTTGGTTCTATATGTACAGCTTATGCTCATGTAGGATCTGTAAAAGTTATGAGAAATCTATCTCCTTTTTCGTTTATGATAATTATTAACTTGGAACCAATTTATGCAATTATTTTATCAATAATTTTCTTTGGTGAGAATGAACTGATGAGTATTCAGTTTTATTTTGGTTTATCACTCATATTATTATCGGTATTCTTGGATACAATAGATAAAAAAAGGGATAAAATGAGTGGTCTTAAATTGAACTAAATAATTATAAAGGATATATTTGTAAATAATGACTATAAAATGGAATATTTAGATTTTGAAGAACCGATTAAGGATTTGCATCAACAAATTGAAAAATGTAAAGATATTGGAAATGAAAGTTCTGTTGATGTATCTGAGACATGTGACTTACTTGAACTGAAATTGACTAAAACAATGAAGGAAATATATGGAAATCTTAATGCATGGCAGAGAGTTCAACTATCCAGACATCCTTCAAGACCATATACTCTCGATTATATCAATTATCTTACCAATGGAACCTTTTTAGAATTACATGGAGATCGAAATATTGGAGATGATAAAGCGATGGTAGGAGGGTTTGGTAAGATTGATAATCAATCATTTTTACTTGTTGGAACTCAAAAAGGTTACAATACAAAAACAAGACAATATAGAAATTTTGGAATGTCAAATCCTGAGGGTTACAGAAAGGCTCTTAGATTAATGAAGTCAGCTGAAAAATTTAACATACCCATAATATCATTTATCGATACTCCAGGTGCTTTTCCAGGTTTAGAAGCCGAGGAAAGAGGACAAGGTGAGGCAATAGCAAGAAATTTGATTGAAATGATGTCTTTAAAAGTTCCATTAATTGTTATTATAATTGGAGAAGGAGCATCCGGAGGGGCGCTAGGAATAGGAGTAGGGGATAAAATTTTAATGCTTGAAAATACATGGTATTCAGTTATATCACCTGAATCTTGCTCATCAATTTTGTGGAGAAGCTGGGAATTTAAGGAAAAAGCTGCTGAGGCACTAAAATTAACTCCTCAGGATATGCTTAAATCTAAATTAATTGATAAAATAGTCAAAGAACCACTTGGCGGAGCACATTTTGATAGAGAATCTACATTTGAATCTGTAAAAAAAGAAATCATGAATTCATATAATAAATTGAGCAAAATGGAGCCATTAACTCGTATTGAGTACCGAAGGGAAAAGTTTTCCAATATGGGTGTATTTGATGAGGAATAACTTTTATTTTTGATTGTTAACAATAAATTAAAGTTATCAACTTATTTTAGTTCACATTTGATTTTAAAAATCCTCATTAATTAATTTTTTCAAATGTAAATTTGAAAAATGGAAGAAAACAAACCCTTATATAAATCAATAAATTCTGGTTCTTTAATAAACTTAGAGCAGGGAAAGCTTCCACCGCAGGCTATTGATTTAGAGGAAGCTGTTTTAGGAGCCATGTTAATTGATAAAAAGGGCGTCGACGAAGTTATTGATATTCTTCAACCTGAGGTTTTTTACAAAGTTTCTCATCAACATATTTTTCAAGCTATTTTGATTCTTTTTGAGTCAAGTGATCCTATAGACCTTTTAACTGTATCATCTTCTTTGAAAAAAAGTGGAAAATTAGATGCCGTTGGGGGTGATTTTTACTTAGTTCAGTTAACTCAAAAAGTCGCAAGTTCAGCACATATTGAATTCCACGCTAGAATTATACTTCAAAAATATATTCAAAGAAGTCTAATTAAAATTTCAAATGAGATTATCGATAAATCGTACAAAGATTCCACTGATGTTCTTGAACTACTTGATGAAGCAGAGTCAAAACTATATGATGTCACTCAGGGTAATATAAAAAGAACTGCAACATCAGCGCAAACACTCGTTATTGAGGCAAAAAAGAAGATTGAGGATATTGGAAAAAAAGATGGTTTAAGTGGTATAAGTAGTGGATTTGATGAGCTAGATAAATTGACGTCGGGATGGCAGCCCAGTGACTTGATAATTATTGCTGCAAGACCCGGTATGGGAAAAACAGCTTTGACCCTTTCTATGTCAAGAAATATCGCTGTTGAAAGAAATATTCCAGTTGCTTTTTTTTCACTCGAGATGTCATCTGTACAATTAATCACTAGGCTAATTTCAGCAGAGACAGGCTTGTCTTCAGAGAAACTAAGGACAGGAAAATTAGCAAGACATGAATGGCAACAATTAAACATAAAGGTAGGCGATCTTGAGAAGGCACCCTTGTTCATAGATGATTCCCCTTCATTATCAATTTTTGAATTAAGAGCAAAGGCGAGAAGATTATCAAGACAACATGGAATAAAATTAATAGTTGTTGATTATTTGCAATTGATGACTGCTGGAACAACTTCAAAGACTGGAAATAGAGAGCAGGAGATATCAACAATATCAAGAAATCTTAAAGCACTTGCTAAGGAATTAAACACCCCTGTTATTGCACTTTCTCAGTTATCCAGGGCGGTAGAGACAAGAGGTGGGACTAAAAGACCACAATTATCAGATTTGAGAGAGTCTGGTGCAATTGAACAAGACGCAGATATAGTTTCATTTATCTATAGACCAGAGTATTATGGTATTGATGAATGGGATGACGAAGATAGAAGTCCCTCTGATGGTCAGGCAGAATTTATTGTAGCTAAACATAGAAATGGTGGACTGGATAATATTAAATTAAAATTCATCGCTCATCTTGGAAAATTTGAGAATATCGCTGATTTTGATTCATCTTCTGAATTTCAGTCCAAAATGAATTCAGCCAATAAAAACAAATTTTCTAATCCCGACGATGCTTTCGGTAATACATCAGACTCGAACGGGGAAAATCTTCCATTTTAAATATTTCAATAGATCATATACATGAACTGGATTAATCTGAAAGCAGGGCCTGCAGTGATTATTACATCTGCATTCATTGGTCCAGGGAGTTTAACAGTTTGTGCATTAGCTGGGGTTGATTTTGGATTTGAATTATTGTGGGCTGTTTTGTTATCCTGTCTAATAACTATTTTTTTTCAGAATATCGTCGCAAATTTAAGCTATCATCATAATTTGGGTCTAATTGAATTGTTAAAAAACAAATTAAATAACAAATCACTTAAAGTATTTTTTAAGTATTACATTTTAATTACAATTTTTTTTGGAAATGCTGCCTATGAAGCAGGAAATATATCCGGAGCCTTATTAGGTTTAAACAATATATCTGAAATAATTTTATTTGAAACTAGTGAATTATTTGAGCCATACTTACTTTTAATAATTACGATTTTTTTGATATTAGTTGTATTGAAAGATAATATTAGATTATTGAAAAATGTATTAGGAATTGCGGTTATGTTGATGAGTTTTTCATTTTTAGTGGCGGCAATAATTACAAAACCTAATCTCATTGATATTTTAGCGGGATTTTTTATTCCTAGATGGAGACCAGAAACTTGGTCAACCATTGTTGCTGTTCTTGGAACTACTATTGTACCATATAATTTATTTTTACACGCATGGCTTGTAAAAAAGGAAAAATCAAATAATATAAGCTTCAAATTATTGAAAAGAGATACAATTATTGCTGTTAGTTTTGGTGGAGTAATCTCTGCCAGTATAATTATTGCTGCATCAGGAGCCAATATATATGAATTAGTTTCGGTTGAAGATCTTGGTACATCATTAAACAACTTATATGGAAATAAATCTCAATTGTTGATTTCTTTTGGTCTCTTTGCAGCTGGTTTAAGTTCAGCTATGACAGCTCCTTTGGCAGCTAGGTATGTTTTTAAAGAATCAATAAATAATTACTCAAATAAATTTAAATTAGAAATAGTTGCTCCAATATTAATTATTTTTATTGGCCTCATATTCACTCATTTTGATACTAATCCGTTTAATCTTATTAAAGTAGCACAGATAGCTAACGGATTAATGCTTCCTGGAATTACTTTGTTTATTTTATATTTATGTTTATCCTTTCAACCAAAAACTTTGAATTATAAAATACGTATTTTGGGCCTTATTATCCTGTTTTTGTTTTTTGCTTTTTTAGCTTTTAAGATATTATTTTTGTAGTAATTTAATGTCCAATTATATGTCATGGATATAAATGTTGATATAGGAGAGGGTGGATCGAATGATGATCTCTTCATGCCCTACATATCTATTTGTAGTATTGCGTGTGGTGGACATTTTGGTTCTTTTAAGACAATAAAAAAAACAATTAAATTAGCATTAAACCATAAAGTTAAGATTGGATCTCACCCTTCATATCCTGATAAGATAAATTTTGGAAGACAAACTGTTTCAATGAATCGATCTGATTTTAAAGAATCAATCAGATCACAATTATTATCTTTCAAAAAAGCAATTAGTTATTTTTCAATACCATGGCATCATTGCAAGGCTCATGGTGCTTTGTATAATGATATGATTAGAGATAATGAATTGGCTAAATGGTATTTTGAAGTTTTAAAAGAGTTTCCTCAAATAAAGTATCTTATTTTACCTGCTGGTATGGACATAGTAAATATGGCAAATTCATACAAATTCCAAGTTATTAGAGAGGTTTTTTCTGATAGGCGCTACAATAATGATTTAACGTTGAAATCAAGAGATAATAAAGACTCAATTATAAATTCTAAGAGTTTATTTTTAGAAAATTTATCTTGTTTGTTAAAAGGAAAAGTTAATTATATTAATAAATCATCAATTGATATAGTTTATGATACGATTTGTTTACATACTGATCATGAAAAATCAATTGATTTCATAAAACTTCTTTCTAAAAAAATTAAAGAAAAAAAATGAAATTAAAAATTTTTGGAGACAATACAGTAATATTAAATTTTCAAGATAAGTCAAAAGAGAAAAATTTTATAATTTGGAAATTTGAAATAGCTAAATCAATAGTTGAGCAATTTCCCAATATTTGTGAAGATTTTATCTTAACTGCCTATGAAATAACGATCATTTTTAAAACTAAAATTGATCTTGATTTAATCAATCATTTAAATAAGTTTATTAGAGTTTATGAGAAAAATAAAAAAAAAATTATTAGAAGTTCTTGGAAGATTCCAGTTTGTTTCGATCCAATTTATTCTGAGGATATATTAATTCATTTCAAAAATAATTTCAATCTATATAATATTTTTTTGAAAAAATTTATAAGATGCACATTTCAGGTAAATCATTATGGTTTTTTACCTGGTTTTTTTTACCTATCTGGGTTGCCTAAAAATTTACATTTGCCAAGAAAATCATCCCCATCTAAAAGCGTAGAAAAGGGTACGCTGGCAATTGGAGAATCAAATGTGGGTGTTTATCCACAAACTAGTCCGGGAGGATGGAATAAAATAGGAAAAACTTATGTGCCATTCTTTGATAAAAAAAACAATCCACCTAATGTTTTAGTCCCAGGGGATAAGATTAATTTTTTTTCAATTAGCATTGATGAACTTGAAAGTAAACTTATAGATTTTTCAGATTCCATGAATAAATTTAAATTGAACTCATTTGAAATCATTTATTAAAGTTATTGATCCTGGATTTTATACCTCTATTCAAGATAAAGGTCGATATGGATATAGACATATTGGTTTTCCAGTTTCGGGTGCTATGGATTTTTATTCTTTTGAAAGATCAAATCTATTAGTTGGAAATATTGAAAACGAAGCTGGATTAGAATGTACCATAAAGGGGCCTTCATTATTATTTTCTGGTCCATCATGGGTGGCTATTAGTGGTGCAAACGCTAAGATTTTATTAAATGAAAAAAAAGTAAATATAGATAAACCATTTTTTTGTGATCTCGGTGACCTATTAAAGCTAGGAAATATTTATAATGGGCAAAGATGTTATATAAGTTTTGGGGGTGGTATATCAACTGAAAGGATATATGGAAGCCGATCTCAATATTACCCTCTTACAGTCAACTCTAAAATTTTAAAATCTGATAAAATCCCAATAAAAGGTAAATTAAAAATAGAAAAAGTAAAATTAAAACTTGTAAGTTCTGTTAAATATAATTGTTCTATTGATGTTTTTAAGGGCCCAGATTGGAACATGATTGATAACGATATACAAAAAAAAATAATTAATAGTTCATTTGAAATAGGATCAAACAACAGAATGGCATATAGAATCTCGGGTTCAGGATTACATAATAAATTATCAATATCTAGCTCTTCAGTTCTACCAGGAACAGTTCAAATAACTCCTGACGGAGATTTAATTATTGTAATGAGGGACGGTCAAATTACTGGTGGTTATCCAAGAATACTCCAATTGACTGATAAGGCTCAATATAAATTAGCTCAATGTTATTCTGGTCAATTAATAAATTTTCAAATTAATGAGTCTTGTAAACTTCTTTAAATGAAACTCTGAATCTATCACCATAAACGCCTTTATCTGATCTTATTCCGCAGCTGATTATCATGCTTATTTCACAGTTGCTTGGCAGATTTAGAATTTTCTTAACTCTATTGGAGTCAAATCCTTCCATCGGACAGGTATCATATCCAATTCCTGCCATGCTGATCATAAAAGATTGCCCTGCTAAAGCAGCACTTTTATGTGCAATAACCCTAACATCACTTTTGCTTACCTCCCTGTATGTGGGTTTAAACAAACCATAAATTCTGGAAGAAATTTTTTTAAAAAAATTTATAAAACCTAATGAGTCAAAATATACCATTGGTACCAATTTTTCATAGTAATAAAGAGCTCTTTTTTCTTTTTTAGGATCTGTTATTTTTTCCCTAGCGAGGGATTTTTTTATATTTTCTATATTAGACATTTGCCTTTTTCTCCATAGATCTTTTCTAACAGCTATAATGACAAGTTGGTTTGCTGTTTTTGCAGCAGGTTGTGAAAAACATGATTTTGTTATTTCATTTTTTTTTGAGTCACTTTTCACATGATGAAATTCCCAAAGTTGCATATTACTGCTCGATGGGGACAGAGTCGCTTGTAGTATACATTTTTTTACTTTATTTGAATCTATCGGTTTATTTGGATCATAGATTCTAACGGATCTCCTATATTCAATCGCTTGACTAACAGATTTTTCCTTCATTTTGTATTTAAAATAAATTATAATTTTTGCTAATATCACTAATTTTATATTATTATTATCTTTTTGATTTTAATTCACTTTGAATTTTATTAATAATGTGTATTAAATTATTGATAATCAATTTATTATAAAAAATAAATAGTATTTAGACGTAGTAGTAATTTTATTTAATTTTGTCGATTAATTAAAGGTTACATTAAATTTAAACTTAATATTTATGAAAAGTCTAAACAAATATAGTCATAGAGTAACTCAGGATTCGACTCAACCTGCAGCCCAAGCTATGCTTCATGCTATTGGTTTAGATGAAGATGATCTTAAAAAACCTCTTGTAGGAATTGCCAGCACAGGATACGAGGGTAATCCCTGTAATATGCATCTAAATAATTTATCACTTCAAATAAAAAATGAAATTCAATTAAGTAAAAACTTAATTGGATTGATATTTAATACAATTGGTGTTAGTGATGGAATTTCCATGGGGACACCCGGTATGAGATTCTCCCTACCATCTAGAGATATAATTGCAGACTCAATAGAAACGGTAGTTCAGGCAATGTCATATGATGGACTTGTTACTGTAGTAGGTTGTGATAAAAATATGCCAGGTGCACTTATGGCTATGATTAGACTGGATAGACCAAGTATTCTTGTCTATGGTGGAACAATAGCATCAGGGTGTTATAATGGAAAGGAGCTAGATGTTGTTTCAGCTTTTGAGGCTTGGGGTGAAAAAGTGGCTGGCAAAATAGACGATAATGAATATAAAAATATAATTAGAAATGCTTGTCCTGGAGCAGGAGCATGTGGTGGAATGTATACTGCAAATACAATGGCCTCAGCTATCGAAGCACTTGGAATGTCATTACCCTTTAACTCCTCCAATCCTGCAGTAGGAACAGATAAAATCAATGAAAGTAAAATTATCGGAAAGTCAATTTATAATCTCTTAAAAAAAGATATTAAACCATCGGATATCATAACAAAAAAATCCCTTGAAAATGCATTAAGGTTGATTTCTGTTTTGGGTGGATCAACCAATGCGGTACTTCATTTTTTAGCTATTTCTAGAGCAGCTAATATAAATTTATCGATTGATGATTTTCAAAAAATAAGTAACAAAACCCCTTTCCTAGCTGATTTAAAACCAAGTGGTAGATTTTTAATGAAAGATCTTCACACGGTTGGCGGTGTTCCCGGTGTTTTAAAATTCATGTATGAGAATGGAATGATTCATGGAGATTGCCTGACAGTTACTGGTAAAACAATCGCCGAAAATTTAAAAGAGGTGAAGTCACTTGATATAAATCAAAATATAATCCGACCTCTTAATAATCCAATTAAACCTAATGGTCATATCAGAATTCTAAAAGGTAATCTTGCTCCAATGGGATCAGTAGCAAAAATTACTGGAAAAGAGGGACTCATTTTTAAGGGTCCAGCAAAAGTTTTTGATGGTGAATTTGAGGCAAATACCGCAATATCAAAAGGATTGGTTAATAAAGGTGATGTAGTTGTAATTAGGTTTGAGGGACCAAAAGGTGGTCCTGGAATGCCAGAGATGTTAAAACCAACTGCTGCTATCATGGGAGCTGGTCTCGGAAATAGTGTAGCCTTAATTACTGATGGTAGATTTTCAGGTGGGACCCATGGTTTTGTTGTAGGACATATTGTTCCTGAAGCTCAAGAAGGAGGACCTATAGCGCTTATAAAAAATGGAGATTTAATAACAATTGATGCAAAAGTAAATAATATTAGTGTTAATTTGACTGATGAAGAGTTTAAATTGAGAAGAACAAGATGGATTAAGCCTGATTATAAATTTAAAAAAGGTACACTATATAAATATATAAAAAATGTTAGCGATGCATCAAATGGGTGCGTTACGGACGAATTCTAAACTAAATGAAAAAAAATCTAATAAATATTTCAGGAGCTGAAGCAGTTATTAAATCTTTCATAGCTGAAAAGGTTGATTTAATATACGGTTATCCAGGTGGAGCAATAATGCCTGTGTACGACGAATTATTTAAATTTCAAAATAAACTTCATCATGTTTTGGCTCGTCATGAGCAAGGCGCAATTCATTCAGCTCAAGGTTACGCTCGGGCTTCAGGTAGAGTTGGAGTTGTAATTGCAACATCTGGGCCTGGGGCAACAAATTTAGTCACTGGAATAGCTGATGCCCAGATTGATTCAACCCCAATAGTCTGTATTACTGGACAGGTAGCATCTCATTTATTGGGTTCAGATGCTTTTCAAGAAACTGATATTATAGGTATTTCAACTCCTGTCACAAAATGGAATTACCAAATAACAAAAGCCAGTGAAATACCAACAATAATAGCAAAAGCTTTTTACATTGCTCGATCCGGACGTCCAGGACCCGTATTAATTGACATAACTAAAGATGCTCAGTTTGAATTTTTTGATTTTAAATACCAAAATTGTGTAGGAATAAGAAGTTATAAGCCTGAACCTAACGTAGAATTAGAAATATTAAAGAAGGCAGCAAAAGTTATAAATAATGCAAAAAAGCCGATGATTGTTTGGGGTCAAGGAGTAATACTCGGTGGTGCTGAAAGTCTTTTTCTAAAATTTGTTGAACTTTCTGGAATACCTGCCGTTTGGACAATTCTTGGTGCATCGGCGATACCTACTTCTCATCCCCTCAACAAGGGAATGGTTGGAATGCATGGTAATTATGGCCCAAATATTCTAACAAATGAATGTGATGTTCTGATAGCAATTGGTATGCGCTTTGATGATCGAGTTACTGGTGATCTCAATACATATGCTAAGCAAGCAAAAATAATTCATTTTGAAATCGATCCTGCTGAGGTAAATAAAAATGTAAAGGCCGATATACCTGTATTGGGAGATTGTAAAAAAAGTTTAGAACAAATAATCCCTTTTATTTCTAATAAAAATTACTTTAGCTGGATTGAACGTTTTGATTCTTTGATGAAAATTGAGAATAAAAAAGTTATTCAAAAGGATTTGTTCCCATTGAAAAAGGGTTTAACTATGGGGGAGTCAATAAATGCAATAAATAATATCACAAAAGGAAATGCAATCATTGTAACTGATGTTGGGCAGCATCAAATGGTAGCTTGTAGGTACGCCAAATTCTCTAAATCAAAAAGTAACATAACATCTGGTGGTTTAGGCACAATGGGCTTTGCTTTACCAGCCGCAATTGGTGCAAAGATGGGAGCACCTGATCGACATGTGATCGCAGTTATAGGCGATGGTGGGTATCAAATGACAATTCAAGAACTAGGAACCATTTATCAAAATAATTTGCCTGTAAAGATTGTAGTTTTAAATAATGATTTCCTGGGTATGGTTAGGCAATGGCAACAAATGTTTTTTGAAAAACGTTATGCCTCAACTGAAATGGTAAATCCTGACTTTGTTGCCATTGCTAAAGGCTATTATATCAAATCCGAAAGAGTTACATCAAGAGAGGATTTAGATGCTGCAATAAAAAGAATGTTATCGAATGATGAGCCCTATTTTTTAGAGATACGTGTTGAAAAAGAAGATAACGTGTTTCCTATGATTCCAACTGGAGCTTCTGTATCTGACATAAGATTAGAATAAAAATGAAAAAAAAGAAAACATACACTATATCAATTTACTCAGAGGATAATATTGGATTACTTAACCGTATTTCTGCAATTTTTTTAAAAAGGCATATAAATATTGTAAGTTTTTCAACATCCTTGTCTGAAATTGAAGGTGTTTTTAGATTTATAATAGTAGTTAATATCTCCCCAGATCAAATCAAAAAAATTGTTCTTCAAATTGAAAAACAAGTTGACGTAATAAAAGCTTTTTTTCATACTGATAATGAAACAATTTATCAAGAGTCTGCGTTATATAAGGTAAAATCAAGTTCTCTTTTTGAGGAAAGGCACATTCAGAATGTAATTAAGGAAAGTCATGCAAATATTGTAACTGTATCTCCAGATTTTTTTGTTATTGAAAAAACTGGATTTAGACATGAAACAGAAGATTTAAGAATGAAGTTAGTTGAATATGGTCTTTTACAATTTGTCAGATCAGGAAGGATTTCAGTAACTAAATCTAAAATGGGTATTAGTGAAATTCTTAATACTTTTAAAAATAAAAATAAATAAATATTATGGCTAATTATTTTAATGAGTTGACTTTGAGAGAAAAAATTAATCAACTCGGAAAATGTAGATTTATGGAATCATCTGAGTTTTCAGATGGAATAAAGGCAATTGAAGGCCAAAAAATTGTTATAGTTGGGTGCGGTGCGCAAGGACTAAATCAAGGGTTAAATATGAGAGATTCAGGTCTTAATATATCATATGCTTTAAGAGACAGTGCCATCGAACAGAAGAGAGTATCTTATGTTAATGCTACTGAAAATAATTTTAAAGTGGGTAATTATAAAGAAATGATTCCAGATGCTGATATAGTAATAAATCTTACTCCTGACAAGAACCATACATCAGTAATTAATGCAATAATGCCATTAATGAAACAAAATTCAACAATTTCGTATTCGCATGGTTTTAATATCGTTGAGGAGGGGATAAGCATCAGGAAAGATATAACTGTAATAATGGTTGCACCCAAGTGCCCTGGCTCTGAGGTGAGGGAGGAGTATAAAAGAGGATTTGGTGTCCCAACACTTATTGCTGTTCATCCAGATAATGATCCACAAAATATTGGTTTAAATCAAGCGAAAGCATATGCAGTTGCTACAGGTGGTCACAAAGCCGGAGTTTTGGAATCATCTTTTGTTGCTGAGGTAAAGTCTGATTTAATGGGTGAACAAACAATTCTTTGTGGGGTTTTACAAACAGGATCCATTTTATGTTTTAATAAAATGATTTCTGAAGGAATTGATCCTTCATATGCTTCAAAATTAATCCAATATGGATGGGAAACAATTACTGAGGCCCTGAAACATGGTGGCATTACTAACATGATGGATAGACTTTCAAACCCATCAAAACTAAAAGCTTTTGAACTGTCAGAGGAATTAAAACTGATTTTGAAACCACTTTTCATTAAACATATGGATGATATTATGTCAGGAGATTTTTCAAAAACAATGATGGAGGATTGGTCAAATGATGATGAAAATTTATTAAGCTGGAGATCGAAAACATCTGAGACGGATTTTGAGAAGACACAAGCGTCAAAAGAAAATATTGATGAACAAGAATATTTTGATAAGGGTGTTTTAATGGTTGCTTTCGTGAGAGCTGGAGTAGAACTTGCTTTTGAGACTATGGTTGAATCTGGAATAAAGGAGGAATCAGCGTATTATGAATCATTACATGAGACTCCATTAATAGCAAATACAATTGCTAGAAAAAAATTATTTGAAATGAATAGAGTAATTTCTGACACTGCTGAATATGGTTGTTATTTATTCGATCATGCTGCAAAACCTATTTTAGAAGATTTTATGAAGAAAATATCTGCTGATGTCATAGGCAAAGATTTTGGTAAAAATAATTCAGAGGTTGACAATCAGAAACTAATTTTTATTAATGAAGTTATACGTTATCACCCAATCGAATTAATTGGATATGAGCTCAGAGAATCTATGACCGCTATGAAAAAAATTTAATGAATTCTCTTCCAAGTTTAAAAGGAGTTAAAGATGCTGCAACTGTCATAAAAGATATTGTTCAAAACACTCCTTTCCAGCACAATCAAAGAATTTCGAATAAACTCAATTGTAATGTTTATCTGAAAAGAGAGGACCTTCAAAGAGTTAGGTCATTTAAAATAAGAGGAGCGTATAATAAGATAAATTCCATAGTCGAAGATGCAAGAAAAAGAGGTGTGGTATGCGCTAGTGCTGGAAACCATGCACAG
>TARA_B100001057_G_scaffold175816_1_pt1 | contig 14758 bp, 10 predicted proteins | sample TARA_B100001057 | Tara Oceans TARA_B100001057 (sample SAMEA2621839) | marine metagenome | biome: marine biome (ENVO:00000447); feature: surface water layer (ENVO:00002042); material: "saline water (ENVO:00002010), including plankton (ENVO:xxxxxxxx)" | depth 5 m
GGTGGAACAAATGATAGTAGTGGTGGTAGTAATGGTGCAAATAGTTTAGGTCAAGGAGATGAAGTTAGAGTTAAAAAATCTCCTGATCCAACTTCAATGGGTGCAGGACAGATATGGAAAGATGTTGCCTCTGGAGATTCAACCAAAACAATCAATGGCACTCCTACAATTACATACAGCACTACGAAAGGAGATACAAATATTCAATTAAACCATCATAGTTTGGAAACTGGAGATTGGATAAGATTCTTTAATAATTCTAATACTAATGCTTTCATAAATGGATATTGGAAAATTACTAAAGTTGATAATAATAATTTTAAGTTAGATGAATATAAAGCAAATTCTTCTGTAAGTTCAACTGGTACTGGGGGAAATGTATATGAGAATTCAGGTAATATAATAGAACTTGATAATAAATTAATTGAGGAAGTTGCATTTTGTTCAAGAAAGGCTGAAGCTTCAGCTGTAACAGTGATGACACCACAAACTAATGTCACAGCGTATCCTTCCTCTAACACTAATTTATCAAGCTCTGAGAATTATTGGGGTTATAGTAGTCAAAGTTATAATGCTGCTGCTAGAATAAATCCAGAAAGTGGTAATCAAATTGTCTTAAGTACTAGTTTTACAGGGACTGGTAAAGCAGCACATATGCAACTACCATCTACATTAGATCTTAGTGCATATCAACAAATTTCTCTACAAATGTTTTTTAGAGATGGTGATAGAATGTATACTAATTATGAGAGTAATCCAACTTACATAACACAAGGATTTAGTCTTCGTTTATGTAGTGATACAAATGGAGATACAACCGTACATACAATTCCTCTTAACTATTATAAAATTCGTAGTAATAATAGACTTACACAAATAGTAAAAGATTTTGGATCTAATTTAAGTAATAATATAAATTCAATAGCGATTTATGTTGACACTGCTAGAAATGTAACAAGATCATTTGATATAGGTAATATTATTGCTTGTAAAAATTCTAGTAGTGCTGATGCCTTAACACACGACGATTTAATAGGATTGCATACAACAGCAGCTCCACAATGGTATAATATTAATGCGATATGGAATGCTAATGGTAAAACTATTATAAAATGTGAGGAGGGAGCTGATGAAGCAATGGGTTATTCAGGTCTTGATAAGAGAGGTCATACTCCAAGATATTGGCCACAAAGTTATAATGCAAATGTAGCAGGTAATACTTCAACAACTATCTACAGAAGAAAAAAGTTTTGGTTCCAGATGTATGCGTTAAACTTTAACCAAGATAGCACCGCATCTAGATTTTTATCTATTGCATCAAATAACCATCCGTTAATTATTTCAGGTGGTTGGAATACTACAGATATGTCTACAAAAACAGCAGGGGACATAACTTGTATAGATGGAGCAACCTGTGAGTTGGGAAATGCTTATATCAATTCTTGTAATGGTACGCATTCAGGTGGTAGTGGTGGTAGTTATCATGCTGATGGAGAGGATAAAAGATTTCATTTTGAGGATTTCTATCTTACAAGATTTTACGGTTATTGGCAATTTTATAGACGTTCATTCTCAATGTTAAATGTAGGAATACATAACTGGGGTTCTGGTTTTTACTTTTATTTTACATATGGTATTAAAAAATGTGGTTTAACCTGTTTATCTGGATTTAGTGATAGTATTAGTACAAGTTATCATGGTATTAATTTTGGATTGCATTCACAAGGTTCTGGAGTGAGTAACGCCACTTTCTTAACTGACAGCGATGGATCATATCATAGTACATATGATCACACTACAAGATATATTAAATGGGCTGCTGGAGCATATAATAATGTTGTAAAGATTGGACATGGACCTGATAATGGACAAATGGATATGGTTAGATTTTCAGATATAAATTGTGAACATAGTAGAAGAGATGCTGGATTATATATTTCATCAGGTCCAAGCTCTAGAGTACAAATAGATGAATGTAAAGTTGGATATTGTGATTACAAAGGCAATACACAATCTCACTTAAATTTATATTGTGATTCTTTAGCACCTGTATATATTGGTAATCTGACAACTACTTTATGTTATTCTGGTTTTCGTATAAGTAGTCAAGGACATATAGACATCCAAAATTGGACTGATGAAGATTTTGGTGTTAAATCAAATAGTATATATTATCGAGGAGAAGGTTATTGGTCATATGGTTATGCTTGTCAGGTTTACGAAAATAAATCAACAGTAGTTTGTCATGATGGTAATGTTGACAGACAACCAATTTTTTATAATGACTCTCGTTTCTTTGCTGAGAGTTTATATGTTAACAGTAGCTCGGGAATTTATAATCATTCAGGCACTGTAGAATTAAAAGATCATATGAATATATCTGGTAATAATTATAAAATGTTTGGTAATGCAAATGTATATGGAGATACAAGCATAAGAAAAACAAGCAGCGGTTATTCATTAAAATTTGAAAATTCTCATTCAACTGGTGGAGATTTAAAATTGGCAACAATCATATTCAATGGTGGATCACTAGTTACTGTTAAAATCTATATGTACAAAACACATCAGGATATGTATGGTACGTTTGCTTGCAAAAACTTTACTATAAGTTCTGGTACGTCTACACAGTCTTTAACTGACACAGAGTATAATACAAATAATATAAATTCATGGCTTGAGAAGACTCTTACATTTACTCCATCTGCACCTGGTTCTTGTGAAATATATTTTCATGTAAAAGGTGGAACTGGATCTGGTCATTATGTTTATCTTGACGATCTATCAGTTACACAGGCGTAATTATGTCAAACATTATTAGTAGTATTAAAAAATTTCCTCACGGATACGTTTATACAGTTGTTGTAGAAGAGGTTGAAATTCCCCCACTAACCAATGAAATTATTTCTTTTACATTTCCAACAGATTCAGTTACACAAGAAGTAATCGATGAGAAGGTTGATGATTGGAAAAAACATATGGAACATAAAACGGAGAATGGTTTCTAATGGCTGGACAGGTTCATGTGAAAGTTGGTGGTGTGTGGAAGGAGGCAGATGATTTCTATGTCAAAGTTGGTGGTGTGTGGAAAACGGGTACAGAGATTCATACTAAAGTAAGTTCTACTTGGGAAGGTGGAGCAGCTCCTTCCTCTGGTCCAGTGGGATTACCAACAGCTTCAGCAATATTAGGATTTGATATAATGGGTTTTGCAGTTCCAATTACAGATGGAGTGATTGATACTAAGTATGGCGTGAATTCGATGGGATTTGATGTCATAGGTTTCTCTGTACCAATATCTGGAGGTATGCGGGCTCCAGTACCACCAGATCCACAAGGATGGCCATTTGACTTGGATAATATACAGTTTAATGGTAAGGCACCTGTTTATAAATGGACTAAGGAATATAATGGGAATCTTAGAGGAATATACATGAAACCTGATGGCACTGCCTTCTACACAGTGCAACCAGATCATGTTATAAGAAGACATGATATGAGTGTTGCATATGACATATCAACCACCACTTATAATTCAGTATCTTCTTCTACAATTAGCAGTAGCACGGTAAGAGGTATATCTTTCAAATCAGATGGAACGGTATTGTATTATGGAGATTCAACTCATATTCGACAAAAAACTTTAGGAACTGCTTGGGATATAACAACATTATCTTCATCTTCAACTGCTCTTGATTTTTCAACACAAAATGTAGGACAAACAAGAAGTCTCACATTCAAACCAGATGGAACAAAACTTTATATTGCTGAAAGTGATGGTAGTAATGATAATTATATATTAGAATTTACCTTATCTTCAGCATGGGATCTTTCTACTGCTTCGTATGTACAAAAAGACTCTACTACATTTTCAGGTTTTGGTGATGGGTATCTTCGGGGACTTTCATTTAGTACTGATGGAACAAAACTAATTACTTCTCATTCATCTAATACTTATCTTTATCAGTATGATTTAGGTACTGCTTGGGATATATCAACACTCAGTGCATACTCTGGAAATAAATCTTACTATCAAACCACAAATAGTTTTGATGGATACGGAGTAAATGTTCAATGGAAGTCAGACGGTACAATTTATTACGTGCCTGGAGCTTATGATGAGACACTTAATCAGTTTGAACCAACTACACCTTGGAGAGTTCCTGGTACTTTATATGAATATAAACCCATGAATGATGCAGACTACACTGACTTTGTTATGCCTCGACAATATAATGTTCCTCAATCTCTCTATGGTTGTAGATTTAATAGTGACGGTACAAAGTTATATTTCATACCTTTATTAGGGGGAATCCAATCTAGAAATCTTACAAGTGCTTATGATATAAAAACACTTACCAGTTCAGGGGGAGTAACTGGAACTCTTAGTGGTCTTGGTTTTGGTCCTAAAGATTTTATGTTTAATTCAAATGGGACTAAATTATTGGTGGGTCCTGAAATACAAAATAAAAATATAAAAGAGTACACTCTGTCTACTGGATTTGATTTAAGTACAATATCTTTAACAGATACTTTTGCTTTCACAAGTCAGATGAGTAGTATTTCTGGTGGAGCCATCTCTGATGATGGAATACACATCTATGCTTCTTATGGTCAGAATATGTATCAATATACAATGACTACTCCCTTTGATGTTTCCACTGTATCTTATATTCGGGTACATAACTTTGGAATAAATATAAGTGCTATAAGAATTAGTCCTGATGGTACACAAATGATAACTTTCAATGGCCAAACCTTTACAACATTCACTTTAGGAACTGCTTGGGATATTAGCACTGAGACACAAGATAAAAGTTTTGATTATAAGAATTTAACTAATCTACCATCTCTCTATGATGGTAACATCTGTATTGTTAGTAATGGTGGTGCTTCTGGTGCTCCCGAAAATGGTTGGTATCATTTCCCATACTATTGTTCTCAAGGATTTAAAGTAGAATTTAATTAATTTAAAATGAATACTTCAATAATTTCAGAAAATATATCTGCTGTTTCTCTATTGGCATTGACAGACACGTATAATAATATTGACATATCAAAAGTTCTTAATATTACAGGAACAGATAGAGAGGTAGTAAATATTATTGATGCAAAGGAATTTGTTGGATTTAATGCTGAAAATTTATGGATTATTAGTTCTAGTGATTCAAATTTAGTACAATACATGCAACAGAATACGACATCTAATGTCATTGTACAAGAAATCTAACTTGTAATATAAGAATAAAATCATAAATAACTAAAAAAATATAAATGGCATTCACCAGAATCCTCGGTCCAGGTATTCATACCGAAGCTGATGTCAATATAAGAAACTTAGAAGTCACTGGTAATATTTCAGTTGGCGGGACCTTAACATATGAAGATGTAAAGAATGTAGATTCGATTGGTATAATTACTGCTCGAAGTGGTATTCAAGGTATAGGTATTCAATCAGGTGGTCTTAATATTGCTGTAGGAGTGATTACAGCATTAAACTTTATTGGTTCTGGTAATACATTTGCAGTTTCAGGAACTACAGTTGATATTAGTATTGCTGGTGGTGGTGGAGGAGGAGGTGGTTCCCCTTCAGGTACAGATGGTTTATGGAGTGAATACACTAGTGGTATTGCAACATCTAAAGATGTAGGTATAAACACTTCAACTCTTAATAATAATGATTTAACAGGTATTGGCAATTCATTCAACGGACTATATATTAGTAATGGTATGAATATATTTGATAATTCTATAAATGGTAATCATTATATTGGAACTGCATTTAATGGACTCATGGCAGGACCTGTAAATATTGAAGGGGTTCTTACTGTTGATGGTAATTACGTTGTACTTTGATAAATATAACTAAGGAGATTTTAAAAAAATGGCAGTAATTAGATCGGATAGTATTGAAGGTATACTTAGTGTATTAGCTAAGTCTAATACAATTGACTTCAAACAATCAAACGGAACTAATAGAATTTCATTAACAAGTTCAGGTGCGACTATAAATGGCACTTTGATAGCTACTGAATTTTCAGGTTCAGGTGCCTCTTTGACAAGTATACCAGCTGCACAATTAAGTGGAAATGTCAGTGATGGTAATATACCATCATTTACTTCAAGTAAATTGACTGGTGCTTTACCTGGTGGAGTTAAGTTAAGTGATGCACAATATAATACTTCTTTTGGTACAAATGCAGGAGATAGTTTTACTGGAACTGATGCGGTTGGAAATACTCTCTTTGGGTACGATGCTGGAACTGCATTAACTTCAGGAGATGAAACCACAGTTTTTGGTGCATATTCATTAAAAAATGCTACAACTCAAGGAGAATCATCGGCATTTGGATATAGTGCTTTACGTGATTGCACTTCAGGTGCAGATAATACCGCTATGGGTCATAACGCATTGTTAAAAACTCAGGGTGGTTCAAATAATACCGCTACTGGAAATGCATCTTTACAGGAAAATATATCAGGTAGTAATAATACTGCTTTAGGTGAGTTATCTGGACAGAATGCTACTGGAAGTAGCAACGTTTTTATAGGACAGGAAGCCGCTGTCAATAATACCTCTGGAGATAACAATATTATTATAGGAAAGAGTGCAACATCATCAACAACAACTATAAGTAACGAAATAACATTAGGGGATTCAAATATAACTAAGTTTAGAGTTCCTGGTATTAATGTTATACTTAAGGATAATGGTGGATCTCCAACGGCAGGTCATGTATTAACAGTTGATTCAAGTGGCGAGGCATCTTTTTCCGTCGGTGGTGTTACAAATAACATTGCTATAGCTTACGCAGTCGCCATAGGCTAAATACAAATAGAAAAATTAAAAATCGATAGAATACTGAGAGAACTGGTATGGCAAAAAAATTATTCGTAGGAAATTATCGTTTCGATGCCTCAGAGAAGGAGGTATTTGTATCTGGTAATATAAACGCTGAGAGATTTCTTCTTATCACGAATATAACTCGCAATGTTATAATTTATAATTTTGCTGATATAACCGCAGGATTTGCTGGCATAGCTTATAATTCTAATACAGATGAAACGCAACTTTCATTATTATATGATACATCTACACATCTTGATAATGACGTTCTTCAAATATTTGTTCAGGGAGATTACCAAGAAATAACTCCAGCAGAAGATATGTTAGATCCTGTTGGTAAGATGAGGGTCAGTAATCCAGAGAACTTAATTGATACTGACTTTGAATATGGACTACAAGCGACAAAATGGGAAACATTACAAACAGTTAATAATATACCTACAATTTTCAGTAGTAGTGGTGATACTCCAATTGATGGTTTAACATCTGTAGATGCTATCTCTGGAAGTAAAAATATAAAAGTAAATACAAATATTCCTCATGGACTTGGTATTGGAGATCCAATATCAGTTCAGGGTTTATCTCAGTACCAGGCAGAAGGATTTTTCATCGTAACAAACGTACCAAGCACATTACAATTTTATTTTGAATTAGATGTTCCATCAACTATAACTGGGGATTTAAGTGGTAGTTATACTAATATTGTACCAGGTAAATTTTTTGAAGGTTCTACACTACCAGTTAGTACTGCTGATGGTGCAGTTACTGATGGTGCCTCACCTAGTACTGTGAGTGTCACAACTGCTGAAACTCATGGATTCACAACTGGAACGAAAGTATATTTAAGAAATACGGTTGGTCCAAGAACCTTAAAGATTACTGATAGTACTGCAACAGCACCTGATGGAAGACCATATGTAGATACTACCGCATCATTTGCAAATAATAACGCAATAGCACTATTAACAAATACAGGTAGAGGAACTTATAAACAAACTCCTGTAGTCACATTTGATTGGGAATCTACTTACTCACAATATATCGACTCATCTGACGTAAATGCAGGTAATGATACAATTCAGTGGACTAACCATCAATTAAGAAACAAATATACAGTAATATATCAAAATCCATATTATGGAAAACAAGATGGAAACCTTACAGATGGAAGAGTATATTATGTTGAGGTTGTTGATACTGATAATATCAAACTTCACACAACATCAGCGTTAAGTGGAGCTGTTGATCTAAGTAGTTTATCAAGCACATATGGTTTAGCTAGATTAAGTTTATGTTATAAAGTTGAATATGCATCTGGTACAAGCAGAAGAACTGAGATGGGTGTTTATGTTACAGCTCAAAGTACACCAACTACTTCAAATTATGTTGCATCATCAGGCACAGCTCAAGTTACTACTAATTTAGCCTTACCATCATCAATCACAAGTTCAAGTGTTACTATTGAAAGAATAGAAATTGCTGGTGACACTAACAGTACAGGTGAAACTGTTAGTCTTACAATGGCAGGTGTAAGTGATACTGTATATGGAGGTAATCAAAACCAAACTTATGCAACAGCGATAAAACCAAATGGTCAAGCATCTTCATTTAATGGTTTGAATATCTCTAGTGCCTTAACAGGTACTCCAGGTGCTTATTCAATTTCAATCCAACACTCCTGTGCAGGTAGTGTTGGTCAGTTCGTTTGGGGTAGTGATAGATATAGAGTTAGACTTGTTTTACAACAAACTGGTGGACAAAACTTTACCGATACAGAGAAGGCAAGAAGTGGTGGAGACTTAATTGACGCAGCATGGGGACTTGGGGCTATACAACCAACAAATATATTAGCATTCCAAGGAACTAGTAGTAACTCATATACAAATAGTAATGATGGTTTCTCATATCTTTCTAATCAAAGAAACTTTGGAAGATATGGTACTTTTGCACTTAGGAACCCATCCTATAATGACGGTGGAGTAACTCCAGGACAAGATGGTAATTTTAATATTAACTATAATAACTCAGCATCTAGTTTCGGAACTGGTAGCGAAATATATTATGTTTTTTGTAAAAATTTAACAACAGATAGAAACTCAGTTTACATTGCAAATCATGGAATTGTTGGAAACCAACAAGTTACTGTGACTGTCAATACTGCAAATTATAGTACGGGAGATAGATTTGCTTATGTTAATAATTCTGCTGACGCAGTTGACATGCCAGCATCATTTACTGCAACAGCATCTCCAGTAAACGGAGATGTTATAAGATTGCAAACAGAAGCAGCACCCAATACAGATGATATAGTTAGAGTACCGCAAAACTTTAATATTTCATATAATAAAGCTAATACCACTTTCAACTCAATTTATATTAATAACCATAAGATTACAGGTAATATAAACGCAGTATATACTAATGTTTCTGGTACTGCTATTGGTGGATTATCAAACGGTTCAACTTATGAATTTATTAGACTAGATGATAGTCGATTACAATTAGCGAATACAGGTTCACAGCAAACTGCAAGTATTACACCAGTAATAACACAAAACAATAATAACGTTTATACTGTATTTGTTGATCTAGAAACTGATTCTGGGTTCGTTCCTGCTACAGCAAAAATATCAAAACTTGAGTTTAGAGGAGACTTCAGTGCAACTTCTGAATATGCAGACCTAGAACTTTTAAATAATGCAAACCAAACAATACAAACTTGGAGAATTGGAGAAACTGAGGGTGGTGACTCTGCTGTGTATAGGGATAGTACAACATTTTCAAATCAATTTGATTTAACAAGTTATCTATTCTCTAGTGGTGGTAAGGTTGGATTCCGTGTAAGAGTTAGTCCTACTTCAGCAGTTAACTATGGTCCAGGTGGAGGTCCTTGGTGGGGATTTAGATTTAATGTAACCACTGAAGATTCGGGTATTGTTCTTACTGGTCCTGGTACAGGTGCTCACTCCTTTGATGTAAACAGTGTTGTTGGTGCATATGACGGTGTTCTCGGAATCACAAATGTTCCTACATCGAAGTCATTTACTTTAACAGGAACCTTCCTTATTCCAATAAGAGAATATTCCTTTACTTCATCAGAGATTAATAATAGTGGTGATAGTATTACTTTCAGTCAAGTACACAATTTATTGACAGGTGAGAAAGTAACTTATGTTACAAATGGAAATCCAACTATTCTACCAGCAGGTACAACTGATACTTTCGTTATTGTTGTAAGTCCTACTGTTATTAAATTAGCAACTTCTTCATCAGATGCTGAAGCAAACGTTGCCATAAACATAACTGGACAATCTGGAACTCATAAATTGACTTCTAATAATATTATAAAAAATGTAAAAGGTGATGGTACAATTACTACTACCAATACAACTAAAGTTGTAACTGGTTCAGGTACAAGATTCCTTAATAACTTTAAACGTTTTGATAAAATTTATATTGACAATGGAACATATGTTCAGGTTAAAACTGTAGATACTGTATCATCTAATACTGACATGACATTATTTGAAGCTGCAGATACAACTGTTTCAAGTACGGATTATTATTATGCAACTCAGTTAGCATTAAGACCTGATGGTTATAGTCTTCATAAATCATTTGATGGTGGTGTTGATATCACAGCAGGAACTAGTCCAAATAGTAGAATTGCAAGACAGACTCGTAAATATTTCAGATATCAATCAGGTAAAGGTTTACAAACTAGTTTTGCGATTAACTTTAATCCTTCAAAGATTGTTAAAAATCTTATTCAAGCTAATGGAGTTATAGCAACAGTTGATACTCAAGAGCAACACAATTTAACAGTTGGAGATCAAGTAACGATTGAAGGTGCAATCGTTGCTACAGGAACTAATACTTACAACGGTACATTTACAATTGCAACAGTTCCTTCACCTTTCCAGTTTACATACAACATGGCATCTGCACCTGCTGATGTCAGAGCATCTGGATTCCCAACTTATGTTCGTGCATCTTGGGCAGATAGTTTTGTTAGAGCAGGAATGTTTGATGACCAGAACGGATTCTTTTATGAATACGATGGACAAGCATTATATGCTGTTAGAAGAAGTAGTACGAAACAAATTGCAGGTGACATAAATCTAACTCGTGGAAGTCAGATAGTTGCTGGTGAAGGTACAAGTTTCACAACTCAATTAACTGTTGGTGAAATGCTTGTTATTAGGGGTCAATCATATAAGATAACTGAAATAAGTTCTGATGTTCGTTGTATTGTACAACCTGCATATCGAGGTGTAACTGCTGTTAGAGTTAAAGCAACGAAGACTGTAGATACTAGAGCTCGACAATCAGATTGGAATATTGACCCTGCTGATGGAACAGGATTTACAGGATATATCTTAGATACTAAGAAAATTCAGATGGCATATATTGATTATTCTTGGTATGGTGCTGGTAAAATTAGATATGGATTCAAGGATAGAGTTGGACACATTAGATACTTCCATGAATTCAGACATAATAATATATTAAATGAATCATACTTCCGTTCAGGTAACTTACCTGCTAGATATGAGATAGAAAACGGTCCTAACTCAACAGCAGCACCAACACTATTCCACTTTGGTACCTCAATCATTATGGATGGTACCTTTGATGATGATAAAGCATATCAGTTTACAGGTCAAAGTAGACCATTTGCCTTTACTTCAGGTGGTAATTCCTCAATAACAACTGGAGGTAATTCCGTTTTCCAAAAAATAACTATTGATGGTAACCAGGTATTTGTTTATGCTTTCCCTGTTACAGCAGCTAATGCTCAAACAGTGGCTGTTGGACAAGTTATTGCAACATCAGGACTTCCAACAGGAACATATATTACACAGGTGACTGTTGACGGTGGTAACAGTAAAATATTTGTAAATTACCCTTCAACAACTGCTGACCCAACTGGGGGTTCAGAGTATAGTGTCATTAACTCTGGTGCAACTCTTGTTGTTGGAGAGTCTAGTGAAGTAGCACTTCAAAGACCTATTCCAATTATAAGTGTTAGACTTGCACCTTCTGTTGATAGTTCCTTAACAGGTGCACTTGGTGAAAGGGAAATTGTTAACCGAATGCAGTTGAGATTGAGACAGGCATCTGTTACAACGAATAAAGATATTGAGGTATTCTTGATTCAAAATACTCTACCAAGTCAGATTAATTTCCAACAAGCACAATCTCCAAGTTTAAGTCAGATTGTTAAACATGCTTCTGGTGATACTTTAATTGGTGGTACTACAATCTTTAGTTCAAAGATATCGTCAGGTTCAGCGTCTATCTCACTAGCTGACTTGCTTGAAATTGGTAATAGTATATTGGGTGGGGATGGTATTTTCCCTGCAGGTCCTGACCTTCTAACATTAGCAGTACAGGCACAGAATCCAAGTGGTGTAACGTTTGCTGCTCCATTTACAGTTGCTGGAAATATCTCTTGGTCAGAATCACAAGCATAATTGACATTTAGATTAGTTCACTATATAATATAACTAACTTTATTAAATAACATGGCATCTGAACAACAAATGCATTTGAAAACTGTTATCGAACAATCACAAGGACTTGTGAATGAAATTAATCAACTTGAAGGACAGGCAAAACAGAAGAGAGAAATGCTGTTGAAACTTCAGGGTATTGTCGAATACTTACAACAGACTGGTGTTGAATTACCAAAAGAAGAAGAAACATCGACTGATGTTGTAACACCCGAAGCAGTACCAACTGATAAATAGAAGAAAAAAGAATGAGGTAAATGGCATTAATTGGTCGCCAAGGAAGCACTGGAGCATTCGCAAAACTTGATGATATATCCTCTGGATTTAATAATTCAAACACATCTTTCAATCTTACGTTAGGTGGGAGAGATTTTTTTGCTGGTAATCCCTATACTTTATTGGTATCTTTAGCTGGTATTGTTCAGCAACCATTATCAGCATTTACAATTGTAGAGAATAGAATTAATTTTGCATCTGCACCTACCACTGGTTCAGATTCTTTTATTTTAGTTCTTTCAACAACAAATGTTGAACCGCTACGCTCTCTAACTATTGCGAAAAGGAGTGGTGCCCATAATTTAGATTTACATGGAAGGACGATGGCAGTCAAAGATCGTTCTGGAACTGTTCATCCAATTGGTTTTAACCTCGCATAAATAACAACAAAGATAACATAACATAATGGCAGATAAATTTCCGTTAATACTGAATACAAGTGCGAATCAGATACAGGAGATTGCGTCTGGTGATAATCTTGATATGACAGGTAATAATATTAAGAGTGTAAGTCAGGTGATATTTGCTGGTATGACTACAACTGCTAGAGATGCATTAACAGCATCAGCAGGTATGGTAATTTATAATTCAACAACAAATAAATTACAATGTTATAATGGTTCAAGTTGGAATGATTTATTCTAACCTGATAAATAGTCAAAAGTAATAATAGAATCGATGCCTTATATTGGTAATAATCATATTGCGGGGACTAATTCAAATAGTCTAAAAATACTAGATGATATTTCATCTTACCAAGTGATATTTGATGGATCATCTAATGCAGTTGTAGAGGTTTCTTCAAATGCTTTAAGAATAGGAGTGCATCGTTTTATTCAAGGTCAGAGAGTTGTATATAATAATGGTGGTGGAACAAATATTCCTGGATTAACTAGTGGAAATACGTATTTTATAAATTTTAATTCAAATGATACGATAAAATTAGCGAATTCATTATCAGATGCAAATAATAATCAAGTTATAAATTTTTCAACACCAGGTGTTGGAGCAAATCATAGTTTAACTAATTCGTTTGATGGAGTTAATACAAAGTTTAAGTTAACACATAGTGGTGGCAGAAGCTCTAACCTCTCTAGTTCTGCTCATGCTACAATTGCAATTAATAATGTCATCCAAAAACCAAATTTCAATAATGCATCTTTTATAGATGGTTATGCCATAATAGATAAAAATAATATCATATTTAAAAAAGCTCCTGAATCTGGAGATGTTTTTTGGGGAACAATAATCGCCCAACCAGTTCAAACTTTCGATACATCGGATAATAAAATAGATTCTTTTACAGGTGATGGCAGCACAACGATATTTAATTTATCTTCAACTCCTCCTAACTCTGATAATATATTGGTTACATTGGATGGAGTTGTTCAGCATCCAAATGACACACAGGGTGTAAAATCATATGATGTTACGGGAAACACAATTATATTCTCAAGTGCACCAGCGTTATCGGTTGATATTCAAGTAAGGCATATTGGATTTGCAGGTGCTAGTTCATCTGCTGTAACAGGATTCATGGGTAGAACTGGTAATGTTGCCATACAAAATTCTGATACAATCAATCTAGGACAATTGAACGTTGCAAAAGGTGTAAATTTACAAGGATTTAAAGTTGAAGAAGCTAGTCTCATAACGACTGCTGCGGGTGGGCAAGTAAATATAGATTTTGATAATGGTCAGGTAATCTATTTTACATCAGCCACATCAAGTAATTATTATTTTAATTTTAGGGTAGATGCAAGTACAAGTTTAGATTCTGTCACAGGTGTTAATGATATTTGTTCTTGTACTGTATTTGTTGCTTCATCTTCTCACTATTATTTAAATACAACTTTTATTGATGGAAATAATGCTAATATTACAACAAATTGGGTAGGAGGATCAGCACCATCTTCTGCTAATGGTTCTGGATACGACATATATACATTTACAATAATAAAAACTGCATCTACACCTGCATATCTTATATTTGGTAATCAAACTTCAGCTTCATAATGTCGATTAATTTTCCACCAAATCCCATTGTTGGACAAACTCATACAGTTGGTACAAGTGTATGGAGGTGGAATGGTTATGCATGGACTAGGGTTCCAGATCC
>TARA_B100001057_G_scaffold138427_1_pt1 | contig 14755 bp, 13 predicted proteins | sample TARA_B100001057 | Tara Oceans TARA_B100001057 (sample SAMEA2621839) | marine metagenome | biome: marine biome (ENVO:00000447); feature: surface water layer (ENVO:00002042); material: "saline water (ENVO:00002010), including plankton (ENVO:xxxxxxxx)" | depth 5 m
ATTGTCCAGATATTTGTCCCATAAGTGCTAATTTAATGTCTAACGTGATCGATCAATTAAATAAAAAAAATATCTCTACTGAGAGTATTAGATTTTTCTTTGTAACAGTAGATCCTGCAAGGGATACTCCAAAACAATTACGATACTTTTTAGAAAGCTTTAGCGATGAGTTGATTGGTTTGACGGGAACCCATCAGGAGTTAATGCCTATATGGAAAGATTTCTTTGTTCATGTTGAGCCTGCAATTGACTCAGAACATCAAAATCACCTCAATACAGCAATGCTCGACTCAAAGAATAAAATTGAGACTGATAACTATATGGTTCAACATACTGCTTTTTATTATATCTTTGATAAAAATGACAATTTAACAAGCATCTTACCATTTGGCTCATCAATTGAACAAATGAAAGAAGTTCTTCAAAGCTTATAATTTATGAAGTACTTGTTTGTTATAATTGTTTTTTTTTTTACATCTTGCTCAGATATTTTTGATAAAAATTATATGTACGAAGATAAGGCAAGGGAAAAAGCAGTCGATAAAGAGTGTAATCCTGAAGTTGAACTCTTGCTTGTGCACGATAAAACTGAACTATGGGCTTCATACTCAATCAAAGACGAAAAGTTATTATGTCTTTATACATGTGTAAATGAAATTTGTATGTTCTCAACAGAAAGAGATTAAGATGAAAAGTAAAATTATTTTATTTTTAATACTTATATTTGTATCAAATATTTCGTCTGCACATGACGTTCAGACAGACAAAATTAATATTAATCATCCTTATGTTAAAACTATAGATAATAAGGCTTATGGATACATGAAAATTGTAAATAAGAGCACTGATGTTGACCGATTAATTGGTATTGATGTGAGTTTCGCAAAATCAGGTTTATACGATGCTCATATGCATGATGGAGATTCTCCAATGAAAAAAATTGACTATGTAGAGATCCCTCCTCAAAAAGCAATCACCCTGAAGCAAGACAGTTATCACATTATGTTTTCAAATTTAATTATTGAAGTTATTGAAGATATGATGTTAGAAGCAAAACTCACATTTGAAAAAAGTGGTATTATAAAGATAGCATTTATTGTTGATAATGATGATAGCTATATTAAAAAAATTGAAAAAGAACATGAAGGTCACTAACATATGAAAACATATAAATTTGATTTCGTTATAACAATTATTTCCTTGTCTTTATTAGTTGGTTTAGCCTGGTATTACCTATATTTGATGGCAACTCATCCTTCAATGAGCTTGATGTCAAAACATGAAAACCCTATGACAATGTCTATGGACAGTAACTCAATGGACAATGTGATGAATGAAGCCAGCACTTCGTTTAATTTCTTTATTATGCCAATGACTGGAGAGTGGGGCACAAATGACTTTATCGTTATGTTTATAATGTGGACAGTGATGATGTTTGCCATGATGCTGCCATCAACATTTATATTTTTGAATATATTTCGAATGATGAGATCTAATATGCAGACTGTAAAAAGCCCTTTTTTAGAGATGACTGTAATCACAATAACATATTTTATTATATGGATTATATTTTCTATTTTAGCCTGTACTTTACAATATTATCTTCATAACAATGGTGTCGTGGATATGATGGGCGCTCTTCAAAATAAAATTATAGCGGGCATTTTTCTAATTTCTGCTGGAATATTTCAATTTTCAAACCTTAAAAATGTATGTCTGGAAAAGTGTAGAAACCCTCTTTCCTTTTTAATGGGCCAACCAATAAAAGGATACGCTAACATTGCTTATCTTGGATTACAGCACGGTCTTTTTTGTTTAGGTTGTTGTTGGGTTCTGATGCTTCTCCTTTTTGTCAATGGAGTAATGAATTTGCTTTGGGTAGTAGCAATTACAGTAATAGTCATTGCAGAAAAAATGCTACCATTCGAGAAACTTAGTTCTAGATTTCTAGGCTTTCTTCTTGTAAGTTGGGGATCTTATTTAATTTTAATTTAATCACATGACTGTAAATCCACTTAATCTACACTGGGAAATTAAAGGAAACTTTTTGCTAAACTGTAACTGTGATGTATTTTGTAATTGTCCTATGTCACTAGGTAGAGCCGTACCAAACTCACCAAATGGTAAATGTTTTTCATGGTGGGGCATCAATATCGAAGAGGGCCATGCTGAAGAGAAATGGGCAGGTTTTAACCCTATTAAAAGAGAGTCAAAGGGTATTATGGACCTTGGTGGATTAAATGTGGCGATATTATTAGAAGTGCCAGGCCCTTTGTCTGCAGGCGGATGGACGGCCGGACTTTATATAGATGAGAAAGCATCTGATGATGTTGCTGATGCTTTAACAGTTATTTTTTCAGGGCAAGCAGGAGGCCAGACGGGCTGGTTCAGACATATGATCTCAAACTTTCTCGGTGTAAAAAGATGTTCTATTTCATACAAAGAAAGTGAAAATGGCTGGTCATTTACAATTCCAGAAATACTTGATGGCCGCATTGAACATGAGCCCGGTAAGGATAGGGGTGAAGTTGTTAAAGTTTCTAATTTAAAGTATTGGGTTGCCCCAGAAATTATTGTTTGTAAGGGATCTAAGAGAAGTAAAATAAGAGATCATGGAAGAAATTGGGACTTCACAGGAGGAAGCGCTGAATACTGTGAAGTTGATTGGGCTGGACCATAAAAAAATATGAAAAATAAAGCAAAAGTTGTTGTTATTGGTGGCGGAGTTGTAGGCGTTAGTACTTTATACCATCTTGCAAAACTAGGATGGTCAGATGTAGTGTTGTGTGAACGAAAGGAACTAACTTCTGGTTCAACTTGGCATGCTGCTGGACTGATGCCGCTGTTTAATATGAGTTATTCTGTTGGGCAAATACACAAATACTCTGTAAAATTTTATCAAGAGCTTGAAAAAGAAACAGGCCAAGATGTTGGGTTTAGAGAAGTAAGTAATATTCGATTAGCTGAAACCCAGGACAGAATGGATGAGTATATGCAATACGCCGGTGTTGCTGAGACTATTGGTGTTAAAGTAAACTTTTTGAATCCAGATGAGATAAAAGAAATATGGCCTTTGTGTTCAACTGAAGGACTTATTGGAGCTATTCAGCACCCAGAAGATGGATACATTCAACCTAATGACTTAACGCAGGCCTTAGCAAAAGGAGCTAGAGCGTTAGGGGCAGAAATTTATAGACAGACAGCTGTAACTTCTTTGGAGCAACTTCCTGACGATAGTTGGATAGTTACAACTGATAAAGGGGAAATCAAATGTGATATTGTTGTATCTTGTTCGGGCAATTTTGTAAGACAAACAGGTGAAATGGTTGGCCTTGATATACCTGTGATTCCAGTAGAGCATCAATATATTGTAACGGAAGCTCATCCAAAAATTCTTGAGAGACAAAAAGAAGGTCTACCAGAAATGGGGGTTCTTAGGGGATCTGATGGAGCTTGGTACATGAGAGAAGAAGCAGGTGGATTAATCTTAGGGCCTTATGAGAAAGGTGCTCCGTGCTGCTATGTCAATGGTCCAAGCAAAGATTGTGAGTATGAATTATTCCAAGAAGATCTCGACCGACTTGGACCACATATTGAACATGCTATTAAAAGAGTGCCAATATTTGGAGAAGTTGGAATTAAGAAAGTTTATAATGGAGCAATCTGTTACACACCTGATGGAAGTCCAATAATTGGACCAGCATGGGATAGAAAGAATTTATATTTGAATGACGGACATTCATTTGGAGTAACTGCTGCCGGAGGTGCTGGATGGCAATTGGCTGAATGGATAGTAAATGGTGAACCCACAATTGACATGCTTGGTGTTGAACCTAGAAGATTTGGAGATTATGCATCAAAAGCCTACTTGATAAAGAAAAATGAAGAAGCCTACGCAAATGTTTTTACTATTCATTATCCTGATGAAGAAAGAGAAGCCGGGAGGCCACTTAGACAAGCGCCTTGTTATGATAGATTAAAAAATTTAGGTGCAGTTTTTGGTCAAAAATTTGGATGGGAACGTGCAAACTGGTTCGCGCCTGAGGGCACAAAACAGGAGGACCACTGGTCCTTCAGAAGATCTAATTGGTTTGAGCACATTGGAAACGAATGTAGAAATGTAACAGAAAATGTTGGGCTGCTTGATATGACCGCTTTTGCAAAATGTAGAATATCAGGATCAGGAGCAGAAGAATTTTTAGATAATTTAGTGGCTAATAAGTTGCCAAAAAAAATAGGTAGAACAAATTTATGTCATGCACTTAATTCAAAAGGCGGGGTCCATTCAGAGTTTACAATAATGCGAGAAAAAAGTGATAGCTTTTACTGTGTATCTGCGGGCGCTTGGCAAAGAATGGATCATGATTGGATAAAAAAACATATGCCAACTGATGGGTCAGTTCAGTTTGAAAATATTACTAATCAAGTGGGCGTTTTAGTTTTAGCTGGACCAAAATCTAGAGAGCTCTTACAGAGAGTTTCAGAAGATGATTTCAGCAATGATGCATTTCCATGGTTATCAGGAAAACAAATAAAAATTGGTTGCGCTGAGACTTTAGCAATTAGAGTTAATTTTGTAGGAGAGTTAGGTTGGGAAATCCATTCTCCAATCGAAGTTCAAAATCATATTTTTGACGCTCTAATGGATGCGGGAAAAGACTTAAACCTAAAACCATTTGGTATTCGAGCAATGGACTCACTTAGATTAGAGAAATCATACAAATTGATTGGAACCGAATTATCAATTGAGTATGCCGGTTATGAGTCTGGAATAGGAAGATTTATTCATCCTAATAAAGGAACATTTATTGGAAGAGATTCACTCAATGAATGGAGAGAAAAGGGATTTGAAAATACTTTTGTTACTATGGAAGTACATGAGGTGACAGACGCAGACGCACTAGGTAATAACCCGATTTATTCTGATGGAAAAGTTATTGGACGTGCTACTGGAGGTAACTATGGTTTTAGAGTACAAAAATCACTTGCATTAGGCATGGTTAGCCCTGAATACTCTGAAGTTGGAACAAAACTGCAAATGGATATTTTAGGAACAATGCATGACGTTACAGTAATACCTGAAAGTCCATATGATCCAGAAAATCAAAAACTTAAAGCATAACAATTTTCAATAAGTGAGTGGACTTCATTCAATTTATCAAGAGCTCCTAGTTAATAATCAGATCGAGTATAATCAAAATCAAGAACGCACAATCACCTTTCTCTCAGAATTTTTAGATAAAAGTTCAAAAGGATTCCTTAATTTTTTAGGAAAGTATATTAGGAAAAAAAGTAATAAATGCTGTTTTTATTTGCATGGCAAAGTTGGGACAGGAAAAACTTTTATTTTAAACCTAGCATTCAATTTTATTACAAATCAACAAAAGAAAAAAATTCACTTTCATGACTTCATGATTGATGTTCATGATAAATTACATCAACTTAGGAAAGAAGAGGCAGATAAAGATAAACTGATATCTAAGTTAGCAAAAGATATTTCAAATAAAACACATTTCCTATTTTTTGATGAGTTTCAAATAACTAATATCGCTGACGCGATGATACTTGGACATTTATTTGAACAGCTGTTTGCAAATAATGTACTCATCATTTTAACATCAAATAGCCATCCAGATGAACTTTATAAAGATGGTCTCCAAAGAGAGCTTTTTTTACCATTTATAAAAATGATCAAATCTAAATCTAGAGTATTTGATATTGATATAGATGATGATTTCAGAAAAAAAAATATCAACAATTCAAAGTTTTTCTTCTTATCGAACAATCCTGTTACTAAACTTAGAATAAACGATATCCATAATCATTTAAAAGGACATGAAAAAGTATGTGATAAGATTATTGAATTCAAAAAAAGAGCTTTTATTATTAAACAACTAGCAAATAGAGTTGCACGTTTTTCATTTTCTGAGTTATGTGGTATTGATGCAAGTTCAGAAGATTTTATTAATTTAGTAAATCATATTGATACCATCATAATAGAAGATGTCCCAGATTTTTCTAATGATAATATTAATGAGCAAGAAAGATTTATAAATTTGATTGATGTTCTATATGATCGTCAAATTAATCTCGTGATGAGTTCTGTATCTCCTATAATCACAATAAAAAGTAGTAATAGATTGAATGAAAAGTTTATTCGAACTAAAAGCAGACTTATTGAGATGGAATCTAAATTTAAATTGTTATGAAAGTCGCGGTCATAGGCGCTGGAATTGTTGGCCTCTCAACTGCAAATTGGCTCCAGAATTACAATCAAGAAACAGTTCTTTATGATATGAATGAGCCAGGCAGTCAAACTAGTTTTGGTAATGCAGGCACTTATGCACAGTATGCAAATATACCAACAAACTCACCATCATTTATGTATCTATTTCCATACTTATTATTTAGTAGAAACAGTCCATTATTTATCAAGCTAAAATATTTCCCTAAGCTATTACCATGGCTATACCAATTTCTTAAAAATAGTAAGAGAAGTAAAGTAAACGATACAAGTGACAAATTGACTGTATTGCTCAAAATGATGGAAAATGGTTACCAAGATCTATTTAGAGATGCTGAATGTACAAAATATTTAACTAAGGAATCAATATTATACTTATGGTCTAATAAGTATTTTTTTAGTAATGCAAAAAAAGATTTTGCAAAGAGGATGGAAACAGGATCTAAAATTACAATTTTAGACAAAAATCAGGTTTCTGAAATAGAGCCTAATATTAAAAATATATTTTGTGGCGGAGCATTATTTGAAGGCAGTTACTTTGCTAACGATCCAAAGAAAATAAGTGAAAGTTTGTTAAAATTATTTATTGATAGAGGGGGCTTATTTAAAAAGGAAGAAGTTTTAGATATAGTGTCTGAAACAAATCAGATTACTTTAAAAACAACAGAGTCAACTGAAACTTTTGATAAAATTGTTATATGTGCTGGTATTTGGTCTAAGAACATTACTGCCAAAATAGGCGAGAATGTTCCATTAGAGGCTGAGCGTGGATATCACCTTATGTATCCCGAATTAAGCAACATAATTAAAAGACCTATATCATGGCAAGAGCGAGGCGTATATTTTACACCAATGTCGAATGGACTTAGAACCGCTGGAACGGTTGAATTTGCTGGATTATCAGCTATAAAAAGTCAAAACGTGATAAATTTTTTAGATAAAACAACAAGGTCTGTCTTTAGGGATGTAAAACAACCTTCTGAGAGCTGGTTAGGCTTTAGACCCTCAGTCCCAGACTCTGTTCCAGTTATTGGACAATCAGAAAAAAACCCTTATATTTACTACTGTTTCGGTCACCAACATGTTGGCTGGACACTAGGCGGTATTTCTGGAAAGTTAATAGCACAGCAGATGAGTGCTAATAAAGTAGACATAGATTTATCACCTTATTCATTAAAAAGATTTAAAAATTAATTATGAAGTACTCAATATTTAACCTAGTAAAAAACTCTCTTTCTTATCATGAAAATTGGGATAAAGCATGGAACAGTCCAGATTTAAAATCAGAGTATGATGTAGTTATTGTTGGCGGTGGTGGCCATGGATTGGGAACCGCTTATTATTTAGCCAAAGAGTTTGGAGTAAAAAATATAGCTGTACTTGAAAAAGGTTGGATTGGTGGCGGTAACACTGGAAGGAACACTACAATTATCAGATCAAATTATTTATGGGATGAGAGCGCGGCTCTATATAACCATGCCGTAAATCTTTGGGAAGGATTATCAAGCGAATTAAATTTCAATGTTATGTTTTCTCAACGCGGATTATATCATCTAGCTCATTCAGTTCATGATATGCAAGAAATTTCCCGAAGAGGTTATTCAAATTATTTAAACGGTATAGATACAGAAATATTAAATCAAGATCAGGTTTCAAAACAAATCCCACATTTAAATGTTAATGGAAGGTACCCTGTTCTTGGTGCACTGTTGCAACGTAGAGCAGGTACTGCAAGACATGACGCCGTTGCTTGGGGTTATGCCAGAGCAGCTGAAAACCTTGGAGTAGATATTATTCAAAACTGTGAAGTAAAAGGCATTAATGTTTCTAACGGAAAGGTTGTTGGACTTGAAACAACCAAAGGATCTGTAAAAGTTGATAAAGTTGGACTTGTTCCAGCTGGCCACTCTTCAGTATTAGCTAATATGGCTGGTTTTAATCTTCCAATTAACTCAGTGCCACTTCAAGCATTAGTGAGTGAGCCAATTAAACCAATTTTAGATTGTGTTATCATGTCGAACTCAGTTCATGTCTATGTCAGCCAATCTGATAAAGGAGAATTAGTTGTTGGCGCAGGTTCAGATTCTTATAACTCATATTCGCAAAGGGGTTCTTTTGATATGATTGAGCATATGATGGCTCCTCTAGTTGAACTATTTCCAATATTTTCTCGTCTTAAAATGCTTAGATCATGGGGTGGAATTGTAGATGTTACTCCAGATAGAAGCCCAATTATTGGTAAGACGCCGGTGAAAGACTTATTTATCAATTGTGGATGGGGCACTGGGGGCTTTAAAGCAACTCCTGGTTCAGCCCACGTATTTGCAGAAACAGTTTTTAGAGGAGAGCCTACTGATATATCTGCTCCTTTCTCATTAGAACGACACTTTTCAGGTGCGCTGGTTGATGAAGCAGCGGCAGCAGCTGTAGCACACTAATTTTATGTTTATTATTAATTGTCCATACTGTGGTGAAAGAGATCAAACTGAGTTCACTTGTCATGGTGAAGCACATATAGCAAGACCTTCAAATCCAAATGAAGTTTCTGATGAAGATTGGGGAAGATATCTATTTTTTAGAAACAACCCAAAGGGAACTCATTATGAAAGATGGACACATGACCACGGATGCAGAAGGTGGTTCAATGTGATGCGTGATACTGTCTCTGATAAAATTATTAAAACCTATAAGATGGGTGAGAATAGGCCCGATAATTCATGAGTAACCAAAATAGAACAATGTATGGAGGTAGAATTGATAGAAGTAAGAGCATTAATTTTGTCTTCAATGGTAAAAAGTATACTGGTTTTCAGGGAGACACACTAGCTTCAGCTTTATTGGCCAATGATGTTCATTTAATTGCTAGAAGCTTTAAATACCATAGGGCAAGAGGAATTCTAACAGCAGGATCGGAGGAGCCAAATGCTATAGTGCAATTAGGTGTTGGTGCCAGGACCGAGCCAAATATCAGGGCAACTGAAATTGAATTGTATGATGGGCTGGAAGCAGCAAGTCAAAATTGTTGGCCATCAGTAGATTTTGATATAGGTGGATTGAATAATATACTCTCAAGATTATTTCCAGCAGGGTTTTATTATAAAACATTTAAGTGGCCTCCAAGCCTATGGCTCCTTTATGAGCATTTTATTCGTAAAGCTGCTGGATTAGGAAAATCACCCACTGCAAAAAATCCTGATAAGTATGAACAAAAATTCTTTCATTGCGATGCAATGGTAGTTGGCGGAGGAATTACTGGATTATTATCGGCTTTAGCTCTTGCGCGAGCAAAGTGTAGTGTTTTGATAGTAGACGAAAATCCTATTTTGGGGGGCTATATTTTAGATACAGACTCTTCAATTAATGGAAAAAATTGTAATAAATATATTAGGTCAATAGTAAGCGAGTTACAGTCCATGGAAAATGTAACAGTTCTAACCAGAACAACAGCAACTGGTTATTATGATTACAATTACCTTACTGCACTCCAAAAAGTAACCAATCACTGGAAAGACTTATCAAAATCTGTTCCGAGGGAACGTTTTTGGAGAATAAGAGCAAAAAAAGTTATCTTAGCACAGGGTGCTTTTGAAAGACCGTTAGTTTTTGCAGATAACGATAGGCCTGGAATTATGATGGTATCGGCGGCCAGAAAATATTTGAATAGTTATGGAGTTTTGCCCGGAAAATCTATTACTTTGTTCACAAATAATGATCATGCATACTCGACAGCATTTGAGTTTAGCAACAAGGGAGCAAAAATAAATATTGTTGATACAAGGGATAATGTTTCTTTGGAATTAGAAGAAAGATGCAGAAAAAGTAGTATTCGTGTTTATAAATCCTTTTCTGTAATTTCAACCAAAGGAGCGAGAAAAATAAATGAAATAGAAATTCAAAAAGTCGATAGCATTAAAAATATTTTAGCTGGAGAACCTCTTAAATTATCAACTGATTGCCTAATCATGTCTGGTGGCTGGAACCCTGCTGTGCAATTGTTAAGTCAATCCAGAGGAAAATTAAGTTACGATGAAAATTTAAATACATTTGTACCTAAGTCTTCTCCTCAGGATTTAAGAATAGTCGGATGCAATAATGGTAAGTTTGATTTAACTGAAAATCTTAATGATGCATTTAGCGCAGGTATAGAATCTGCAAAAGAGTTGGGATATAACTCAGTAGAACAGGTGACTTGGGAAGGAAAAGAAGATATTTCATTTACTAATGCCCAAGTTGAGCCTTACGCGCTCGGTAAGAAAGAAATTACAAAAGGCTCAAAGCATTTTGTTGATTTTCAAAATGATGTTACTGCATCAGATATATTTCTGGCTCAGAGAGAAGGTTACATTAGTGTTGAGCATACTAAAAGATACACCACAACAGGTATGGGTACAGATCAGGGCAAGACGTCAAATGTAAATGCACTTGCATTGATGTCTCATATACATGATAAACCCATAGATCAAATTGGACACACAACTTTCAGACCACCTTATGTGCCACAAACTATAGGTGCAATTGCTGGTAGAAGTGTTGATAATTTGTTTGATCCAATAAGAAAAACTGCAATTCATTCATGGCATGAGGAAAATGGCGCAGAGTTTGAAGATGTGGGTCAATGGAAAAGACCATACTATTATCCACGAGCTAAGGAAAATTTGCATCAAGCAGTAAATAGAGAGTGTTTAAGTGTCAGGAATAGCTTGGGTATATTAGATGCATCAACATTGGGCAAAATTGATTTACAAGGACCGGATGCAGCAAAATTTTTAAATTTGATATACACAAATGCATGGTCAAAATTAGAAGTCGGCTCTTGTAGATATGGACTAATGTGTAATGAGCATGGAATGATCTTTGATGATGGAGTTACTTCAAGAATAGGTGAAAATCATTACCATATGACTACAACCACTGGTGGTGCAGCTCGAGTTATGTCTTGGCTTGAGGAGTTTTTACAAACTGAATGGTTAGACATGAAAGTATATTGTACTTCAGTAACTGAGCAGTGGTCAGTTATGTCAATTTCGGGTCCAAACTCTCGTAAGCTTCTCAGCAAATTAACAGACATTGATCTTTCAAAAGAAGCCTTTCCTTTTATGAAGTTTAGAGAGGGAAAAGTATGTGGGATTGATGCCAGAATATTCAGAATCAGTTTTACAGGCGAGTTAAGTTTTGAAATTAATGTTCCATCTCGCTACGGTTTATACGTGTGGAACGAATTAATTAAGCATGGAAAAGAATTTGATATAACACCTTACGGAACTGAAACTATGCACGTATTAAGGGCTGAAAAAGGATACATAATTGTAGGCCAAGACACTGATGGAAGTGTTACACCGCAAGATATGAACCTTGATTGGCTTGTATCAAAAAAGAAAGAGGATTTTTTAGGAAAAAGATCACACACAAGACCTGACACATTACGTAAAGATAGAAAAAAATTTGTAGGTCTTCTTGTTAACGATAAAAAAACAGTTTTACCTGAAGGCTCTCACATTGTTGAAGAGGCAAAATCTCAACCCCCAATGAAGATGATCGGCCATGTAACTTCAAGTTATTTTAGTCCTGTGTGTGGCTATCCTATTGCACTTGCGATGATAAAGAATGGGCATAATATGTTTGGAGAAGAAGTTGAAATACCTCTAATGAACGGTAAAGTTATAAAGGCTACAATAACTGAAACAGTTTTTTATGATAAAGAGGGTTCTAAAAATAATGAATAATCTTATAAATTCACCTCTTTATGACAAAGATGAAATAAAATCAGATAAAATATCATTACATAACATTGATTACGTAGGAAAAATAAATTTGAGAATTAGCGAAACTGACACTGAGTTAAGAGATAAAGTTATTGATTTTCTTGGTTATGATTTGCCATCAAGCAATAAAGTTAAAGGCGACGACAAGACGCGTACACTCTGGCTTGGTCCAAATGAGTATTTAATTTTGTGTGAAGACAGTGAAAAAATCAATATAATCAACAATTTAAGACTTAATCTAGGTTCAAATTTATTTGCAATCACAGATGTATCTGATTATTACCTGACCATGAGACTTAGTGGAACAAGTGCAATCGAGGTTCTTTCTAAATCTTGTCCTTTGGACTTTAATCACTCTATTGAAATAAAGGATACCTGTGTTCAAACATATATCAATAAGGCAACTGTTTTAATCGATAGGCTTGCAGATGAAACAGTCTTTGATATTTCTGTTCGCTGGAGTTTTGCGGAATACCTTTGGAATTGGCTAAGTGATTCAAGTAAAGAATTTATTGAAGAAAACTAATTCATGAACGTATCAATATTACTAGCATTGTTTAGGTCTGTAAGAAGTAAATGTCCTAATTGTGGTATTGGGCACCTCTATTACAAATATTTAAAGATCAATAATAATTGCACCAATTGCGATGAAGAGCTTGGTCACTTTAGAACAGATGATTTTGGTCCATGGCTTACAATAGTGATTGTTGGACATATTATTGTACCGCTTATCCTTTACTTTGAACAAGAATATGCTCCTGCTTTATGGCTACAGGCTAGTATTTGGATACCTGCTACACTAATGCTAGTGCTCTATTTTTTACCTTTTTCTAAAGGTGCCTGTCTTGCAATTTTATGGAAGACCAAAAATAAAAATTAATGCAACTAATTCTTTCAATCTGCACTATACTTTTAGTATTAACAAATTTTAGTTTGAGTGAGATGCAAAAAAAACCGACTCATCACTTGTCAGATGGTACTTATACAAATCCAAGTGGAAAAACTAATAGTAAGAATTTTTCAGCAATGCTTAAATGGGGCTGGGAAAGAAGAGGTCGAAAAGTTGAAACTTATGATTTTCCTCAAGCAAAACCTGATTTCGAAGCAATTAATAAAAATGAAGATTTACTAATTACGTGGATAGGACATGCATCTTTTTTATATCAGAATAACGATTTGAATATACTGCTTGATCCCCACTGCACCAATAGAGCTTCACCATTTAGCTTTGCAGGACCAGAACGGTATACGCCGCCAGGTATGACTGTGGAACAATTCCCTAATATTGATGTAGTTACAATATCTCATAATCATTATGATCATCTTGATTACAAAACAGTAACCGAAATTTCAAAAAAATTTCCTAACGCACTTTTTCTAGTACCTCTTGGTCTCCAAAAATGGTTTGAAGACAATGGTATTAAAAATGTTATTGAACTTGATTGGTGGGAGTCCAAAACCGTGAAAAATACTGTGATTACGTTTGCGCCTGTTCAACATTGGTCAGCAAGAGGGCTTTTTGATCGAAATGAAAGCTTGTGGGGCGCATGGCACTTTAATTCACCCAAGCATTCTTTTATTCATCTTGGTGATACAGGCTATTCAGATGATTTTAAAAATATCTTTAAAGAGCTTGGCCCAGTGAATTTAGCAGCTATTCCAATAGGCGCTTATGAGCCTAGGTGGTTTATGAAATTCTCGCACATGAATCCAGACGAGGCTGTTATGGCTTTTAAAGATCTAAATGCAGACCAAGCAATAGGAATGCACTGGGGAACATTTATACTAACAGATGAAAAGGTAACAGAACCACCTGAAAAACTTGAGATTGCACTTTCTAACAATAAAATAGATTCTTCTAAATTTATTACATTAAAGCATGGTCAAACCTTAACTTTGGACTGAAGTTTTACCTTAGAAAGAAGATATAGTGCAATAAATGAAATATAAAATCCTAAGAAAGCAGTTGATACAAAGTCTGTAAAGAGAGATGAGATTCTATAAAGATCTGTAATATAATTTATAAGATTATTTAGTATTAAGAAGCCGATTAATGCAATGATTGAAGATAGATAGTGTAAATACAAATTTTCTACCCTTACAAAATTAAATCTATTTGTATCCAATTGTTGGCCTAGCCAAAATCCGAGAATAAAACCACTAAATGATACGACTATGGACATAGAGCTTGATAAGGGCCAAGTTATATAAAATAAAATAAGAATTAGTGATATTAAAATAAATTGAGATATTTTTTTTAAATGATAACCATTGTCTATCTTTTTAAATAAAAACTGCGCTATAAATAAAATAATAACGCCGATTAGTAGGCCTCCGAAAATATCGCTTAAATCATGAACACCTAAATAAAGTCTACTGAAAGGTACACAAACTAAACATATAAGTGAGATTAACCTTACTATATTTGATTTAACGTTGAGTGCTATATAAAGCCAGATAATTACAGCAAGTTGTGAGTGACCACTAGGAAAACCAAATGACTGATTATCATGCAGCCAGGGATCAATGCTCAAGCTAGAGTCAGGCCTTGGGTCTTGGAAAAAATCTTTGAGCCAGGTATTTACTAATGCAGAAAAAAATACCAATAGAACTAGTCTTCCGAAGGTCTTTCTTTCAAAGCACCAGTATATAAAAGGTATGAATAAGAATAGGAAATCTCTATAGCCTAACCAAGTGAAAAACTCAAAAAAAGGTGTTATTTGGTCGTATCTTAGGTTTACAACCCAAC
>TARA_B100001057_G_scaffold326756_1_pt1 | contig 14755 bp, 13 predicted proteins | sample TARA_B100001057 | Tara Oceans TARA_B100001057 (sample SAMEA2621839) | marine metagenome | biome: marine biome (ENVO:00000447); feature: surface water layer (ENVO:00002042); material: "saline water (ENVO:00002010), including plankton (ENVO:xxxxxxxx)" | depth 5 m
GTTTTTAAAATATATTCTTTTTTTTTGTAATAAGGTATTATAATTGATACCAAATCTTTAAACATTTCTTTTTTTGGCCCCATTGAGGATACATTAATCTTTTTTTATTTTGAAAAATATGTAAAACTAATCAGCTCTTAATTACATATGCAAGAGAAAAAAAAAATTTATTATGTTGCAGAATTAAATCTGCCGAATAAATCTGCATACTCTATTCATGTTATGAAAATGTGTGAAGCTTTTTCAAAGCTTAAATACGATACAAATTTATTTGTTATAAACATTAAAAATATAAAAGTAATAAGTAAAATTTATAACATAAGCAATAAATTTAAAATTATTTCAATCTTTAGTAATTTTATTTTACTTAATTTTATTCTGAGAATAATATTTTCTTTTAGAATTCTTTCAAAAAAACTTGATCAAAATGCCCTATTTATTTCAAGGAGTATTATTTTTGCTCTCTTCGCTAGTCTTTTTAAAAAAAAGGTAATTTTAGAACTACATCATGAAATAACAGGTATTTCAAAAATAATATATTTATTATTTAAAAGTCTAAATTTGATTAAAAATTTAAAGTTTATATTTTTGAATAGTAGTCTTAATCATATATACAAAATTAAAAAAAAAAATTATATAGTTCTAGATGATGCTGTTAACTTAGGGGATTTTAAATATAAAAATAAGTCGAAATTTAAAAAAACATGCGTATATATTGGAAGCTTTTTTGAAGGTAAGGGTATTGAGCAAATTTTTAGTTTAGCAAAAAAAAATAGGGAAATTTTTTTTCATATTTATGGAGATAAGAAAAATCTTAAACTGAATAAAAAAAGAAAAAATATTAAAATATTTAATTATATCAATTACTCAAAAATACCTAAAATTTTATCTAAGTATGATGTTGCTTTGATGCCCTATCAAAAAAAAGTTAGAGGCAGGGGTTCCATCTGGTTGCAAAAATATATGTCCCCTCTAAAAATGTTTGATTACATGGCTGCAAGAATGGTTATATTAGCCACAAAGCTCAAAGTTTATAATCACATACTAAAAAATAATTTTAATTGTATGTTAATTGATATAAATGATGATGATAGATGGTCAAAAGCAATCAGATCAGCATTTAAAAAAAATAAAAAAAATAAATATCTAAAACTTAATGCTTATCAAACAGCGAAGAAATATACATGGGATAGACGTTGCCAGAGGATTATTCAATTTTCAAAAAAAATAAGTATAAAATAAAATGTTTCTTAAAAAAAGATTATATCAATTAATATTAATCGTATCTTACCTTATTATAGAATTCGCTATGAGAATTGATAGCCACAAAATTACAGCTCTTATAATATGGCTTAATATAAGAAAAATAAAAATTATAAAACATAGGTCTAAAAATTTCAAAAAAATTTTAGTTTTTCCAAAAACTGGTGGATACGAAGACTTAGTACAATCATATGATAATAATAAAAAAAATGATTTTGCCTTCTTCGTGTTACCAAGATTATTTCTTATCAAAATATTTTCTTATTATTTTAAAAAAATTGAAAAAAAAAATTACTTTACAAGACCTATTAATAATCGTGAGAAATATCATAAAAATGAATATATTAAATTCTTAACAAAAACCTTTTTTCTACTTGAAAAATTTATTAAGTTAGACGGGTTCGTAAGCTTTAATATTTTTTACCGCGCTGAGAAATATCTAGAAGAAGTTTTTAAAAATTTAAATAAAAAATATGTAATATTACATAAAGAATCTACTTTTACACCAATAGAAGAAATTAACAGTGTTAAAGTATACAGAAAGTATAATACTAAATCTTTAGCCTATAAAATCTCAGTGTACTCAGAAAGTCAAAAAAAAATTTTAATTAAGAGTAGAATTGCAAAAGATAGTCAAATAAATGTTAATGGGTGCCCTAGATCAGATTATGCTTTTAGATTGAGAAAAATTAAACCTAAAAAAAATATAATTGTCTATTACATGATTGAAAAATTTAGAGGGTCAGATATCATTTTAGAAAAAACAAATGTTAACTGGACAAAACTTTATAACCAAACACTCAAATACTTGATAAATTATGCGAAAAAAAACCCAAGTGTTAAAATAATTTTTAAAGGAAAAATTGGAATTCATAAGAAAGAAAATTTTAATATTAATATTTTACCAAAAAATTGTAGCTTTATTATTGGAAGAACTGGAGAAGAGCTTTTAAGAGATGCTAATGTTGTAATTGCTTTTAATTCAATGACAATTTTTGAAACATTAGCAAGTAATAGAAATTTGATAGTTCCAAATTTTAATAAAGAGAATAAAAAAAAAAAGAAAATGTTGCTTAAATTGTTTAGTCAAAGATACTTTGTAAATACAGAAGACCAATTTTATAGAAAATTGAGTTTTTATTTGAATTCAAAATATAAATTTAAAAGACTCTCTAGCTCTGACAAAAAGACTTTAAAATATTATTTAGGTATTATTGATGGAAAAGCAGGAGAAAAGGTGCAAAATTTTTTAAGTAAAATTTTAAACTGATAATTGTTTAAGTATCAGATGATTATGATATTAGTATTTTTATAACTTTATAATAATAAAAATACATAATGAAAATCGCAGCAATAATAGTATGCAGAAAAGACAGTAAAAGAATACTTAATAAATCCAAACAAAAAATTAAAAACAAAAATCTTATTGAAAGAAAAATATTACAATTAAAAAAAGTAAAATTATTAAATACAATTTACTTAGGCACTAATGACCTGAGTCTTAAAAGTTTAGCAAAAAAACACAAAATTACCTATGTTAAAAGAGAGGAAAAATATTGTGATGAATATAAGACTAATGCAAAAGAAATGGTAAAAAATATGTTGAATTATGTGGATGCTGATTTAATTTTGTGGGCTCATCCAACAAATCCTTTTATAGATAATTTTTTATATAGTGATGCTTTAAAAATTTTTATAAAATCATTAAAAAAACATGATAGTTTATTTTCAGTTAATGTTTTAAAAAATCACTTTTGGGACAACAAAGAAAAACCTATTAATCATAACCCCTTTTTAAAAAAACATATAATTTCAAAAAAATTACCCCCAATCTACTCACAAAATGGAGGAATTTTTATTAGATTTAAAAGAGATATGATCAAAGATGGGGGTTTTATTGGAAAAAGACCAATTATTTTTAAAATGAATGAGATTCAAGGTTGGGACCTTGATTACCCGTGGCAGTTAAAACTAGCAAATGCTTTAGTTAAATATAAATACGCAAAATAAATCATTTTTAAAAACTTCTTAAGTTTGAATAAAAATTTCTTTATTTTTCAAAAACCAATCACACATATTCTTTCTTAACTCCAAGAATATAATCTATGTATTTTATTTTTTTTTTTCGTAATTTAAGAATTCATTAATTCTAAGAAAATAATAAGATAGCTACACTCTCTATAAAACATAATGACATTTTGTTCATATGTTATTTTTTCTACAATATTATTTTTAATGCTATTTAATTTTTTTTAAAGATTTTATAGATTTTTCTTACAAAATTTAATATGGAAAATTTCCTACTAAATAAAGCACCATATTTGTTTAATTTATTATCATTAAGTTTTGTTATTTTAGCTGCTCCAGTGCCAATAAATGAGGTCTCTAGATAAATGTTGTAGTGATTTGAATTTAATATTTTTATGAGTAATTCAAAGGTTTCATTATTATTAACCTCTAAAGAAAAATTATTTTTTTCCCTATTTTTCAAATATGGGAGTAAAGATGTGTCATCAATCACAAAAGCCCCTCCTACTTTTAATTTGTCGTAAAAATAATATAAAATTTTTTCAACATGTTTCGCAGTGTGAATCGTATCATAATAGATTATGTCAAACTTTTGGGGAACATTTTTTTCAATTATATTAAAATCGTCATCTCTGCATCGGATAAATTTCCATCTCGAAGAATTAAAATGATAACTATAATCAATAACGTCTATAGAATATAAACGTCCGTTTTTTTCCTCACAATTTTTGAGAAAAATTGATGTTGATAAAGCTTTTCCGCTTACACCAAATTCTAAAATATTTGGACCATCAAGTTCACTAAGCTCTTTATGTAATAATCTTAAAAATTTTTCCTTATGTCTGTTTTCAAATTTTTTCATTTTTCTATAATTCTTGGATGAGGTATGTGTGTAATGAATTTGCCAGAGTTCAAGAAAAAATAATTTTCTTTTTTTAAAATTTCCTTATGAAAATTCCACGCTCCTAAAAAGATATAGATTTCAGTATTTCTTAGTTTCTTATATTTTAAAACTTTTATCCTAGTGCCAGGTAAAAATTTTCCAATTTTTTGCTTTGTTGTATCATAGAAGAAATCAAAATAATTTTTCTTTAAATTACAATAGTTGATTATCGTTACTGCCTTCGCGGAGGCACCATATCCAATTATTTTTTTATTATTTTTTTTTATTTTTTTAAATAGTTTAACTAAATTTTTTTTAGAATTTTGTACGTTTTTTGAAAAATTTCTAAAACAAGATAACTTATTAAGCCCATATTTTTTTTCTAATCTCAAGTTTTTTTGATATCTTTCTGAAAATTTAATTTTTCTATTTTTTATTTTTTTAATATAATATCGGTTAGAACCACCATGCACGTTGATATTCTCCACGTCGTAAATTTCTAAGTTATTTTTTCTTAAAATATTTTGCAAAGCTATCGTTGAAAAGACATAAATATGCTCATTATAAAACTGATCATATGAATTTTTTTTTACAGTCTCTAATAAGGAAGGCTCTTCAATAATAAGTGTGCCATAATCACTTAAAATTTGTGAAATATTGAAAAAAACAGAATTATAATCGGAGATATGAGTTATTGTATTGGCTGAAAATATTATATCAAATTTGTTGTGATCCTTTAATAACTTTTTTACTAGAGAATTGTCAAAATAATTAACATATACGCTGAAACCTTTTTTTCGTGCTTCAATGGCAACATCGCCGCAAGGTTCAATACATGTTATGTTTTTTTTATTAAAATTAGATGCAAAAGTTCCATCGTTACAGCCTATTTCTAAGATATTTTTAGGTCTAAATCTTTTTTTTATTTTTTTTGATAGTTCTTTAAACAAATTCGTCACTAATTTTGATTTTGATGATCTGTAAGGGTAAGATTTATTAAACATCATCTCTTTTTTCATATGTTTATTAATCATAACTAATTTAGTATTAGTATCAAATTTCAACTTTAGTCTGAACCGAGGAGGTATATATTTTTTACTAAAGTTATTAGCAGGTGGTTGCATTCCAAGATCTAAAAATGTTTTTTTCATGATTTGTTAAAAAAATCTTCTATCTTTTTTAATGTTTTATAATTTAAATCGTCTTTTTCAAAATTTTTTTGTTGGGCAATTAATAAATGATCTAATTGATCAGAGTTTTTTAAAAAGAGTGAAATTTTATCTTCCATATCGTTTGTTGAAATGAAACAAATTTTATCCGTTAAATCTTTAAAAACTAATTTACTATCCTTATTAATAGATTGAAATAACAAACCTCCACTTTCAATTATTTTACAGGTTCTTGGATAAATGCACATTTCACCATGTTTACTTCCAAAATCAATACATATATTTCCTCTATAAAGATTTTCCAAAAATTTATCAGAATAATTTGACTCTAATGCATTTGGATAATATTTCTTCCAATTTGACCCTACCAAAATAAATTTGTTTTTTAATTTAGCAATTAAAATACTGACAAGTTCAAAACGTATTAATGATTTAATATCAACATAAAAGCTTTGCCCCCTCTCATCATTTATGTTTGTAATTTTTTTCCAAAATTCTACGTTGTCAATTAAAGATAAATCGTTAAGAAGCTCATTTTTATTTTCATTCCAAATTTCCAAGGACATTTTATTTTCAACTTTTTTGTTTTCAGAAATATAAACAAATTTATAATCTTTGTTAATTTTACTAGAATGTATATTTGCAGGAAAAAAAGTGAGCAATTTACTCTCATTTGTGAATAGGGAGCTTGCAGAAACAAAATTGTTTTTAAATTTTTTAAAATTGTCGGGTATTTTGTGGGTGGCTCCTCCCATCCATAAATTAATAGAGTTTGTATCTCTATAAAGATAATCAAGTCCATCACATGAAATAAAAATAATTTTTTTTGATCTTAAAAAAAAATATAAAAATTTACCCACATAGTGAAGTATAGGACCTGAGCAGTTTAATATTGAGACATTTTTAATTTTTTTTACAGAAAGGAAGTTGTTGAGTGCACTTTGTCTAAATCTTCGTTTAAAAATAAATATTAAAAATTTCATATTTGTTATGAACTGCTTGCCGCTGCTCTGAAATTTTCATTCTTCCTAACTAATTCCTCAAAAGAGCCTTGTTCTATAATCTCACCTTTGTCTAGTAATAAAATAGAATTACATTCTTTTATAGTAGTTAAACGATGAGCTATAATAATGATTGTGATTTGATTTCCTAATTTTTTGATCTCTTTCATTACTTGTTTCTCAGTATGACTGTCTAATGCACTTGTTGCTTCGTCTAAAATTAGTACTTGTGGGTTGTGATATAAGGCTCTCGCAATACCTATACGCTGACGTTGACCGCCAGAAAGTCTTATACCACGTTCACCAATGTAAGTTTCATATTTTTGTGGTAATTCATTTATTATAAATTCGTCAAGCTGAGCAATTTTAGCTGAACGCACTACAGCTTCTTGATCTATTTCTTTAGGATCAATACCAAAAGCAATATTTGCAGCAACTGTGTCATCGGTTAAAAAAATTTCTTGTGGAACATAACCAATTGAATATTGCCAGGATTTTAAATTATTTTTATCAATTTTCTGTCCATCAACCTGGAGAGAACCATCTTTTATTTCAAGTAGTCCAAGGATAATATCTATTGTGGTAGTCTTTCCACTCCCAGTAGCGCCAGCGATACCTAAAACTTTTTTAGCTGGTATCCTTAAGTTAATATTTTTTAAAGCAATTTTTTCTGATTCAGGATAAGAATAGTTAACATTCTTCAACGAAATTTCTTTATTAAAAAAAATGGTTTTCTTATCAATTTTACTAGTATATTCAGGTAAATTCTTCAAATCATTACATACCGATACAAGTGTTGGATTGATAAAATTTAATGTGGTTACACTAGTATAAATTTGTTGCAATGATGGAAGTAATCGATAACCAGCAAAAGTATATAGTGCAATAATTGGCACCGCCTCAGTAAAGTTTGGACTTTGCGCCATTAAATATAGTGCAACCAACATAATTCCACCAAAAGCAATTACCTCGAGCGCAAACCGAGGAGACTGGCTTATAAGTTGTATTAATACTGAAATATTTGCGAGATTTTTTGCAGGTCTAGACCATCGCTTAACATAAGCGTGTTCAAGACTATTCACTTTAATTTCTTTTGAAGCTCCAAAAGCCTCATTTATTGATTGAAACATCCATCTATGTGCTATTAATCTTCTTTCGCCCATTTTTGATAAAAGTTTTCTCAGAAGAATATAAATTAATAAATATGAAAAACCTAAAGTAAATCCAACTATGAGAGTTAATTTAGGATCTACTAAAATTAATATTATCAATATTGAAAACATAACAAAAAAATTTTTAATCAAATTAAATAAGCTTGATAGGCCATTGTTTATAACTATACCCACATCAGCTAATATAGTTTTTCCAAGATCTGCACTATTACGATTTAAAAACCAGCTATAAGGTTGGTGCAAGTAACCTTCCATCAATCGCTTTGCCAAACTAAAGTTTCTTCCAGCTGTAAAACGTAATTGGGCATAGTTGGTAAGAAACTTAAATGCAGTTGAAATAATTAAAATAAAAAATACGATAATACCTAATAAAAAAATAAATTCTTTTTTATTTTCAATTCCTAAAATAATTGAATTTTTATAAGCTGAATTTAATATAAAGTTTGTTTCAACAATCTCAGGATTAATTAAAACGGTCATGAATGGCATGATTGATAAAACCCCAATCATTTCTAGTAAAGCCATTACAACCATCATCGCTAACAGTAGTGCAGCATATTTACGTTCTCTCAATGATAGAATATATAAAAATTTTTTAACAGTTTTCATCAGTTTAAAAAACGATCATAAATTTGATAATTAAATAGTAAATTTTTTTCATTTATTTGTGTAAATAAGCTTTTTTATAGAGTTAATAAATTTTATAAAAAACTTATATTCATTTATAAATTTAAATATAGATTATATTAATAGTGTAAATATTTTAAAAATAAACAATTTTATAAATTATGACATGGATCAAAAAAATAATATATATATTATCAAAAAAAGTCACTCGACAAAATTTAAATACATTCATTCATAGAAATATAATCACAAACAATAAGAAAAAAACAAAAATTATAAATATTGGTTCAGGAGGTGAAATAGAGGAATGTTTGAAATCTTTTGAAAACATAGAAATAATTAGTATTGATATAGATTCTAAGCGTAAACCAGATATAGTTGCTGATATTTCTGATAAAAATTTTTTAAAAAAAATAAAAGTTAAACCAGATTATGTAACATGTTTTGAAGTTTTAGAGCATGTCAAAGATCCATTTAAAGCAGTTCATAATTTATTTAAACTTTCAACCAAAAAAACAGTGCTGCTTTTTTCCGTACCGTTTATTTTTCCAATACATGATGAGCCCAATGATTTTTATAGATTTACAAAATATGGATTAAAATTAATTTTTAAAAATTTTTCTAAAGTTGAAATCTCAAATAGAGATGGTTTTATTGATAATATGTTTGTTTTGTCTGCACGATTAAAATTTTCAAGAAATTATATTTTAAAATTGTACGCATTGGCAAGTATACTTTTATATTTCGTTATACTTCCATTAATCAAATTTATTCAATTTTTTATTAAATTTGAAAATATAACTTCCGGTTATTTAATTAAAGCAAGAAAGTAACTATTTAATAATTCTTTTAATAATTAATAAATAAAAAATTATAAATACTTTTAAAAGTTGACCGGATTTAAATTTATAAACGTTAATTTTGTAAAGATTATTAATTCTTTGATTTAAATTCATTAGATTATAATATTTTCGATAAAACCTTTCCATTCCCTTAGCTAACTTTTCAAAGTTTTTTGTTAACCTTGGGTTTTCATGTGATGAAAAAAAAACTTTACTATTTGAATAGGAGATTTTTAAATGATTTATAATAGCTTTAACCACTAAATCTTTATCCTCAGATGTTTTCAAATTTTTGTCAAAACCTCGTATTTTTATAAACTTTGATTTTGAAATAACCATGTTTGATCCTGTAACACCAGGATTGTCAAAAAAAAGATTGTCTAAAGACATATTTTTAGCCTTTTTAAAAATTTTTTTTTTTATATATATTGGGGTAATAACTAAGTCACAATTATCTTTTTCAATTTTTTCTTTAACCTTTTTTAAATAATCTTTTTCCCACAAATCATCATCATCTAGAAAACATAAAAATTTACTCTTGGCTTTGTAAGAACCTATATTTCTTGCAGTAGATTGGAATAGATTTTTTTTATTATTTATTATTTTAACTTTATTTTTTAACAAACTTGTTAATTCAAAGTCTGATTTTTTGTAGTTTTTATCACCATTATTTACTAATATAATTTCTTTAGGAAAAAATGATTGGCGTTCTATTGATTTAAATGCGTTAAGTAGTTGTTTCTCTCTATTATAAGTAACTAGAATCACTGAAAACATACCTAAATCTTTATCTAACTTTTTTCAATCTCGACAACACTATCTGAAACTTGCTCAATTGATAAATTTTTTAAATGATTTAATTTTAAAACTTTCTTCAATCTTAACAATATATCTTTAATTTCCTTATTTTTAATACCTTTATGTATTTTTCTTACTTTGGTTTTGCTAAAATCCCTCTTTTTAATAGCCAATATCATTGATAAAAAATTTTTTACTTTATAAACAAAACTATCCAATAAACTAATTTCTTTGAAAAAACTTTTTAATTTGTTTTCTTTTTTGCAATAAAGTTTGTCTATCTGCTCAACCATATACTCTGCTGCAAATTTGCTCCTAATATTTAATTCTTTATTAATTTTTTTATGTTGTTTAATTATAACGTTTTTTTTTGATTTTTTTGCCCAAGAGATTAGTTCTTTTTCTTTTTTAATAATTTTTGAACAATTCAATATATTTCTTCTATCATTTAAATTATTTTTGACATTAAAAAACGTTTTAAAAATTCGATTTGATAATTTCAAGTAAACTATTGGCTTATTAGCCAAGATTGCCTGATATGTTGTTGTAGATCCTCTATGCACAAACCCGCTACAAGCAAAAACATATGGGTCAACTAATTCAGTAGGTTTTATGAAGCGAACATTTTTTAATTTTTTCAAATCTCTATTCCATCCATAAAGGCTTTCAGCTGGGTGAGATCTTATTAAGATATTTGGGCAATTTTTTTTATTATCTATTTTTTTTAAAAATAAAATAAATTTTTGATATTCCTCAAAGATTTTTGTAGCATAAAAAAGTCTTTGTTTTGTAAATTTCTCAATATCTTTTTTTTTTATGTCTGGAGGTAAATTTTTTGCATCTAAATATTCATTAAAATCTTGTTTGCAAGTCACACCAAAGTCTGAACAAAAAAAGATAAAGTTACCATATTTTTTTTTTAAAGATCTAATTTTATTTTTATGCAAATCTTTAAATATCGATCTCCAAGTATCTACTCTTGTCCAACCAGATAAAAAAGTAGGCACCTTATATTTTTTAAATAAATAATTTTGCTTAGTGGCAGATAAAACATTTTTGTTAGGACAAAAATATAAATCTATTGATGACAATGTTTTTTCATAAAATCTGTTTGACACCCAATCAATATAAAACTTCACACCAAAACCAGGGCTAACTTCTTGGTCCAAAATAACATATTTATCACATTTTCTTTTTACAAAATTAGTCAATTTTTTATTTAAACCTCCCTTCATAAAAAATATTCCTGATTTTTCTTTTTTTTTTGAAAGTAGCTTAAATATTCCTCGAAAATTACCAATGTAAATTCTGAAACCTTTTTTAAGTGCAAACGATGTTAAAAGTATTTGTGAAAGAAATTCTCTATTTTTATGCTCGATTGGTATGTAGATGTTTTTTTTTAACATTTTTTAAAATTAATTAAAAATAGTTAATTTAATCATTTTTATAAGGTAAAACCATCATCAATTATAAAATCCTGACCAGTTATTTTTTTTGATGCGTCAGAGATTAGAAATTCAACTAAACCAACTAAATCAGAGGAATCTAACAAATTTTTATGTGCACAATATTTTCCGTATCTCTTTAAAAATTTTTTGTTTTGAGAGTTAAATATTCCACCTGGGCTGATTGTGTTAATTCTCACTTTTGATGCTAAAAATTCTTTTGCAAGAAATTTACTCATTGTAATAATTGCTGATTTTGTTAATGCGTAAGTCAGTGGTTGGAACATTTTAGTATTTTTGTATATTTCAAACCTTGGTAAAAACCTTCCATAGATAGAAGCAAAATTTATGATCGAACCTCCTTTGTTTTTTTTAAAATAATCAACAAATATCTTATTTATATTATAGTAAGGCTCTAAATGTGTATTAAGTTCTTTTGAAAAATCTTTGAAATTGAATTCAATTGATTTTTTTAATTTTTGATTTTGAGTTCTAGGATAAATACAAACAATAATAGCATCAATTTTTTTGATATCTTTGAGAATTTGAATAATTTTTTTTTTTAATAAAATAAAATTACCAGTATCTAATCTAATATCAGAATGATCATTTTTTTTTAAGTCAATATTAATTAGATTATATTTATTTTTTAATTTTTTTTTAATTGATGAGCCAATTAGACCTGATGAACCAAATAAAACAATATTTTTTTTTGAAATTAACACTCTATAAATTATCCTGTAAGTCTTCTAAAGGTAGAATGTTTAATGGCACCTTTCAATGGAAATTTTCCTTTATTCAAACAAATTTTAATCTTACCAAAAACTTTATCAACCTCATTTAAATATCTATCAATTATTTGATAAGTATATGCATGACTTGTAGCAACTTGACCGCCAGCTAAAAAACCTTTTTTTAGCATCTCCTGTGTAAAGTATGTAATAATTTCCATGCTGTTTGGATAGTCGAATTTTAAATATGGAATGGCATTTTGACCACTTATAGAAATTTTTATATCATTTTTATTTGCAATTTTTTTCCATCCTTCTTTAATTCTAATTCCATAATTAGATATTATTTTATTAATGTTATATTTTTTCAAATTTTCTAAAGTAGTAGTAGCCGCGACAAAACCTAATCTATCTGTCCACATTGTTGAGCTTATAAATGACTCTTGAGCTACTTGCATAATCTTTTTTTTTCCAATAATTGCAGAAATTGGGTATCCATTTCCAATAGATTTACCAAAAATTGCAATATCTGGGTTTACCTTTAGTTTTAGATGCAACCCTCCATAGTTATCTTTAAATCCAGAAGTTATTTCATCGAATATAAGTATAGCCTTATTTTTTTTTGCGATCGATTTTACTCGTTTTAGAAAATTATCTTTTGGTTTAACACCTCTCATTGGTTCCATTATAATTATTCCAATATTATTGTTTTTTTTCTTAAATATTTTTTTTAAAGAATTAATATCATTATAATTAAAAGGCTTAATTGAATTCTTAAAAGAATTGGATACTCCTTTAGTTTTAAGACCAGGAAGTAATTGCTTGTCTAAATTTTTTGAATTATTCATATTTGTAGCTAGATACCAATCATGCCAACCATGATATCCACAAAACGCTATATTATTTTTGTTTGAATAGGCTCTTGCAATTCTGATAGCAACCATACATGCTTCACCTCCTGATTTACAAAATTTTGCCATGCCCGACCATTTATGAATTCTCAATAATTCTTTAGCCAAATCTACTTCCTCAGTGGCATTCAGAGTACACATGGATCCTTTTTTTAAACCACTGATGAGTGATTTATTAATTTTATCATTTGAATATCCTAAAACACATGCGGTTACTCCCATTCCAGCAAAATCATAATATATCTTATTATTTAAATCCCAAACTTTACATCCTTTAGCTTTCTTATAATATGTTGGCCACAAGCCAGGTAAAAATAATTCACTTCTCTTAGATAATAGTTGATTTCCTCCAGGAATCATTTTCTTTGCTTTTATTAATAATTTTTGACCTTTATTCATTAATCCAATTTTTTAAGATATTTTTTTTTTTTACATAAAATTTTACAAAATTGAAATCATCAATATCGTCAATTTCTAGAGATTTCCATTTGTCTACAACAAAAGCCTGTGTTTTTTCATGATAAAATGTTTTTTTTTTAAGTAATGTGGTGACTTTTGATAAATAAATCGAACCTTCCAAATAATAAAGTGAATTAACATCTTGTCTTCTCACATATAATTTTTGTTTATTCTTTAAATATGGAACTAAAATGTTTTTTTTATTTAATGCATACAAAAAAAGAGGATGTTGATTAATTACTTTTGTAACACTCACCATTGAATTAATTTTATTTTTCAAAACTTTTTTTAAACAAAAATCAATATCTTTATAGTCCCTTAATGGTGAAGTGGGCTCTAGTAACAATATATAATCGAAAAAAAAATTTTTTTTTTTATAAAAATTAATAGCATGTTCTAAAACACTAAATGTGCTTGATTTGTCCTTTGAGAATTTTTTTGGTCTTATGAAAGGAACTTTTGCACCATACTTTTTTGCAATTTTTGAAATTTGAATTGAGTCAGTACTAACTATAATTTCATCAATCAATTTACATTTTTTTGCAGCTAATATAGACCATGCAATTAAAGGTAAGTTTTCTAATTTCTTAATATTTTTATTTTTAAGACCTTTGCTTCCTTCTCTCGCTGGAATAATACAAATTATTTTTGACTTATTTTTCATTGACTAGAATTACGTGCTTCAATTAATTTATTATAATCACCAATATCATATAAATTTTCATGAATATTGAAAAAGCCTATTTTTTTTCTTTTTTTTTTTAAAAGATTTATAAAATCATTCATATCTTGATACTTGTTATTAACTAAAAATTTCAAAAGTTTTGGTTCTAAACAATAGATTCCAGAATTAACTAGATATTTAATTTTAGGTTTTTCATTTATTAAAACTTTACTTTTTTTACTAAATTCAACAACTCCGTAGGGAATTTGATGAATATAAGGGTGGCAACAAATAGTAAAATCATTTTTGTTTTTTTGATGAAATAATAAAAGATTCTCTTTTCTCAAATTAGTATAAATATCACCATTTAATATCAGTATAGTTTTTTTAGTTTTCTTTTTTTTTAGAAAAAACAATGGTCCAGCTGTTCCCAATTTTTTCGTTTCTGAAAAATAATCTATTTTTAATTTTAAACTATCTCCACTTCCAAAGTAATTTTTTATTTTATCTTGTAAATAATTGACTGATATATTTATATTTTTAAAGCCTGAAGATTTTAATGAATATAGGATACTCTCTAATAATGGTCTTGACCCAACATTTATCATTGGTTTTGGTAAAAAATCAGTAAGGGTATGTAATCTTTTGCCCATTCCACCAGCTAAAATTAAAACTTCATTGTCATATTCTTTTTCTGATAAAATATGTTCTCTTGAATAAAGACCTAATAACATATTATTTTTTTTTAGGATTGGTATATAC
>TARA_B100001057_G_scaffold152530_1_pt1 | contig 14754 bp, 28 predicted proteins | sample TARA_B100001057 | Tara Oceans TARA_B100001057 (sample SAMEA2621839) | marine metagenome | biome: marine biome (ENVO:00000447); feature: surface water layer (ENVO:00002042); material: "saline water (ENVO:00002010), including plankton (ENVO:xxxxxxxx)" | depth 5 m
TACAATTTTTAAATGAGTATAGAAATTAAAAAGTCTGAAAAACCTATCATTTATGAGGATGCTAAAAAACTGATGGAAGAAAGATTATTAGATTTAGATCTAAATAAAACTAATGAATTAATTTGGACTTTAGAACATCCAGATATTTATACAGCAGGAACAAGCTATAGTGATGCCGACATTTTAGATAAATCAATTAAGATTTTGAAAACAAACAGAGGTGGTAAGATTACCTACCATGGACCTGGGCAATTAATTTGTTATTTTGTAATAGACTTAAAAAAAAGAAAAAAAGATATTAGAAATTTTATTTCAATAATAGAAAATACAATAATTGAAACATTAGATTTTTTTAATATTAAAAGTTTTTCAGACAAAGAAAATATTGGAATATGGTACAAAGATAGCGAACAAACCAAAAAGGTTGCAGCGATTGGAGTAAGAATTAGTAAATGGATAGCGTATCATGGTTTTTCTATCAACATAAGTAATAATTTAGAGAAATATAACGCAATTATTCCATGTGGTATTAAAGATAAGGGTATAACAAATTTAAAACAAATTAAAAATCAAGACTACAAAGAATTTGAAGATAAATTAATTGACAATTTTATTAAAAATTTGGAAAATTAAGTCTTTTAACTTTAAGTAATTTTTTAAAATACTCGGGAAGTAAGGCTTTATAAGTATATTTTTTATCCTTGATCATAAATTTAATTTCATAAGCATGTAGCATTAATTGTTTATTAACTCCTTTGGTTTTTGTTTGTGACCTATATTTATTATCCCCATAAATTGAATGACCTATATTATATAATTGCTTCCTTAGTTGATGTTTTCTTCCTGTAATAGGTTTCATTTGAACTAAAGTAAAATTTGAATTTTTATCAAGAACTTTGAAAATAGTTTTTGCTTTTTCTATTATTTTTTTTCCATTATCATAGCGTATTAAATTCTCTGTCCATTCACCTGAGTCTTTTTCAAGTTCCCCATGACAAATAGATAAATAAGTTTTGTGCACTTTTCTTAATCTAAATAAAGAAGTTAATAGTTGAGCAGTTTCTCTGTTTTTAGCCAAAAGAAAAACACCAGATGTATCTTTGTCTAATCTATGAACGGAGTAAGGCTTTGTATCAGAAAAAATTTCACTTTTTTTAAAGATATCTACTAAATTTTTTTTTGATTTTGTTCCACCTTGAACAGAAATACCAGCATCTTTATTTAAAACGATAAAATTATCATTATTATCTATTATAAGTTTTTCATTAGATTTTATGATTTGATTTGTAGGATTAAAAGAAATTTTTTTGTGATTTATTCTTTCTGTAAATTTGAAATCATGCAGTTCTATTTTATCATTTTTTTTAATCTTAAATGAACTTTTTATTTTTTTGTTATTAATCTTTATTCTTCCTAATCTTAATGACTTTTCTATTAAGCTTTGAGGAATTTTACCTAATTTATTTCTCAACCATCTATCTATACGCATATCATCACACGTTGAATCAACGATGTAATTCTTAATCATAATAATATTAAAAAAATTTTATGCTGAGGCTAATTTTTTATCTTCTTTTTTTTCAGTTGCCTTCGTAGTGTCTTTTTTCTTTTTATCTAACCTTTTTGCCTCAACATCTCGGTCAACAAACTCAATAATTGCCATTGGAGCGTTATCACCATATCTAAAACCAGCTTTTATAATTCTGGTATAACCACCTAATCTCTTTTCATATCTTTTAGACAATGTTTTTTTAACTTTGTTAGCTGATTTTATGTCTTGCAGTTTTGAAACTAGCATTTTAGTATTTTGTAAAGTATCCTTTTTACCTAATGTAATAATTTTATCAGCTTGAGGTTTTAAAAATTTTGCCTTTGGTAGTGTTGTTTTTATTTGTTCGTATTTAATAAGTGAATTAAGCATATTTTTAAGTAAAGCTTTTCTATGCTCCGAAGTTCTATTTAACTTTTTATTTGCTATAGCGTGTCTCATTAGATAGCTTCTTCGAGTTTTTTAGACATTTCAGCAATGTTATCTGGTGGCCAGTTTGGTATCTCCATGCCCAAATATAAAGACATACCAGTTAATACCTCTTTAATTTCATTCAATGATTTTCTTCCAAAATTTGGTGTCCTAAGCATTTCACCTTCTGATTTTTGAACTAGGTCACCTATATAAATTATGTTATCATTCTTTAAACAATTCATTGATCTTACAGATAGCTCTAATTCGTCCACTTTTCTTAATAAGTTTTTATTAAATTCTGGCTCAGAAGAAACTTCTTTAACAGGCGCTTCAACTGGTTCATCAAAATTTATAAACATCTTTAGTTGATCCTGAAAAATTCTTGCTGAGTAAGCTACTGCATCCTCTGCTGAGATTGAACCATCTGTTTCAACTTCCATAGTTAATTTATCGTAATCAAGTGCTTTGCCTTCCCTGGCAGTACTCACTGAATAAGAGACCTTTTTTACTGGACTGTATAAAGAGTCTATTGCTATTAAACCTAAGGGTGGTTCCTCAGGTTTATTTAATTCAGCTGGTACATATCCTTTTCCAGTGTTAACATTCATCTCCATATGAAAAGAAGTATTTTCATCTAAATTACATATCACTAAATCTGGATTTAAAATTTCTACATCATTTACTGGAGCTATATCTGAAGCTTTAATTTCACCCGGTCCTTTAGCATCTAAAATTAATTTCTTAGTACCTTCTGATGATGATTTTAATGCTAAAGATTTAACATTTAAAACAATATCAGTCACATCTTCACGCACTCCTTTGATAGAAGTAAATTCGTGTAATACACCATCAATTTGAATAGAAGTAACAGCAGCCCCTCGAATTGATGATAATAAGATTCTTCTTAATGAATTCCCTAAAGTCAAACCATAACCTTTCTCAAGAGGTTCAGCTACAATTTTTGCTCGAGATAAATCATCACTCAGTTGTACTTCAATTTTGGAAGGTTTAATTAATGATTTCCAATTTTTTATATTCACATTTTCAGTTTCCATTAAACTCTCCTTTTTTTTGGTGGTCTGGTGCCATTATGTGGCATTGGTGTTGTATCTTTAATTGATAAGATTTTAAAACCTCTTGCTTGTAAAGCTCTTAAAGCAGTTTCTCTTCCAGAGCCTGGTCCTTTCACTTCAACGGATAAAGTTTTCATTCCAAATTCTAATGCCTTAGAAGCAGCAGCATCTGCTGCTATTTGTGCAGCATAAGGAGTAGATTTTCTTGATCCTTTAAATCCTTTTTGTCCCGATGAGGCCCATGAAATTACATTCCCATTTGTATCTGCTATAGAGATAATTGTATTATTAAATGTCGATTGCACATAAGCAATTCCATTTAAAATATTTTTTTTTATTTTTTTTTTCTTAGAGTAAGAACTTTTTTTAACTTTACTTACTATTTTTTCATTTTTTTGGTCCTGTTTTTCTAACTTATCAACCTTAGCCATAATTACTTCTTAAGTGGAGTTAATTTTTTTCCAGCAATTGCAATCGCTTTACCTTTTCTCGTCCTTGCATTGCATCTAGTCCTTTGACCTCTAACAGGTAGTTTTTTTCTATGTCTTGAGCCTCTATAGCATGCAAGGTCTATCAGTCTTTTAATACTCAGTGAGTAATCTCGTCTTAAGTCTCCCTCAACTTTTAAATTTTGATCTATGTACTCACGAATTTTTAATATCTCATCATCTGTTAATTGATTAACTCTTTTTTCCTTAGGTATGTTTAATGATGAACATATCTGAGATGAGAATTTATCACCAATACCATAAATATAGGTTAGACCTATATGAACAAGTTTATTTTGTGGAATATTTATACCTGCAATACGAGCCATATATTTAGTGATAATTTTCAGCCTTTTATATAAGAAGATGTTTTAAAGTCAACGGCTTAAACGTTGATAAAATTGTCTATTTTGGTGGTTATTTCCTCAATTTCAGAACTACCATCAATTTCATAAAAATTTGAATTTTTTGAATAGAAATCTAAAACCGGTTTAGTTGTATTCATGTAAGTGTCATACCTCTTAATAAATGTATTTAAATCATCATCTGATCTTTTTTCTAAAATTTTTCTATTTTCTATTCTTTTTATAATGACATTTTTGTCTACATTAAGAAAAAAAATAAAATCTATAGCTTGATTAGTTTTAATGAGTAATTTTTCTAAATTTTTTGCCTGTATTAATGATCTTGGATATCCATCAAAAATTAATCTATTTTTTTTCTTAGGGTCATGTAATATTTCTTCAATAAGAGTATTGACTATTTGATCACTCACAAACTTTCCGTCATTCATATCATTAACAATCCTTTTTCCAATTTCTGAATTTTTTTGAATTTCGTTCCTTAACATTTCACCAGTTGATATTTGGAAGTTATCTAATTTTTTCACAAGATATTTAGCCTGTGTCCCTTTACCAGCCCCTGGAGGTCCAAATAGAATTAAATTCACTTTTACTAATTATTTACCAAATTTAGTTTTTTTAATTAATTGCTCGTATTGAGAGCTCATAAGTCTTGTTTGAATTTGAGTCACTGTATCAATGGCAACTACAACTACGATCAATATTGAGGTGCCCCCCAAATAAAAGGGAATTGGATAATTTGCAATTAGAAACTCAGGCATTAAACATACTAGGGTTAAATACAATGCTCCAATAGTAGTTAGTTTTGTTAATATGTTTTCTATGTAAATAGCTGTGCTCTCTCCAGGTCTAATACCTGGAACAAATCCTCCATATTTTCTTAGATTATCAGCAGTTTCAGTTGGGTTGAATGTAATCGAAGTATAAAAAAACGTAAAAAATATAATTCCTGATGCATACAGTAACATGTAAAGAGGCTGTCCTTGAGTAAAATATGAACTTAAATTAAGAAAAGTTTCACTCTCAGAAATATTAAAATTAGAAAATGTTACTGGTAATAAAAGTAAAGCTGAGGCAAAAATTGCAGGTATGACTCCAGCTTGATTAATTTTTAGAGGTAAGTGTGATGACTCACCACCATACATTTTGTTTCCCATTTGTCTTTTTGGATAATTTATTAAAATTTTACGCAATGCCCTTTCCATAAATACAATAAATAATATAGTCAAAACTAATAAAACAAATATCGCAATAATCATTAATGTTGATATTGCCCCAGTCCTACCTAACTCAAAAGTAGTTACTAATGCTCTTGGAATTTCTGCAACAATTCCAGCAAAAATAATTAATGATATTCCATTTCCTATGCCTCTCTGAGTAATTTGTTCACCTAACCACATTAAAAATATTGTACCAGCTACAATTGTGGTTACTGTTGATATTTTAAAGAATATACCTGGATTGATAACTAAGCCAGCTGATGTCTCAAGACCAACTGATAATCCATATCCCTGAACGGTTGCTAACAAAACAGTTCCGTATCTTGTAATTTGAGTGATTTTAGCTCTTCCAGTTTCACCTTGTGCTTTTAGATTTTTAAAATAATCAGACACACCAGTTAATAATTGAACAATAATTGATGAAGAAATATAAGGCATTATTCCTAATGCAAAAATCGCCATTCTACTTACTGCCCCACCTGCAAATACATTAAACATGCCAAGTAATCCCTTTTGATTTCCCTCCATCAAAATCTTTAATTGTTCTGGGTCAATTCCTGGTAAAGGAACAAAGGTACCAAACCTGTAAACAGCTAAAATTGCTATAGTGAATATTATTCGGTTTCTTAAATCATTACTTGAAGATGAAGAACTCATTTGCTTAAGATATTATTTTTTTAATTGTATTGATCCACCAATTTTTTCAATTTTTTCTAACGCTGATTTTGATACTAGATCTGCCTCTATATTAATTTTATCTTTTATTTCTCCTGTGCCTAAAATTTTTAATTTTTTAGAATTCTTATTTATTAATCTCAATTTTTTAAGTGATAATGAATTTAAAACTTCGGTTGTACTAATTTTTTTTTTTTCAATAAAAGATTGGATTTTATCTAAATTCAAAATTGCAATTTTTTCTGTTTTAATAGGATTAAATCCTCTTTTCGGTAAACGTCTATACAGCGGCATTTGTCCACCCTCAAAACTTTTAATAGCAACCCCAGATCTAGATTTTTGACCCTTAACACCTCTACCAGATGTTTTTCCTTTACCTGAGCCAATTCCTCTGCCCACTCTAATTTTGGATTTATTAATTTTAGGTCGGTTATTTAATCTTATCATTTTCCTCTTTTTTCTATTACTTCTGAAATTTTTATATTTCTTATTGATGAAATTTGTTTGGGTGAATTTTGTTTCATTAATGCTTTAATAGTAGCTCTAATTACATTGTGGGCATTAGATGTACCCATGGATTTTGCAACGATATCTTTAACGCCTAAGACTTCACAAACAGCTCTTACTGGACCTCCAGCAATAATTCCCGTTCCTTTTGAAGCTGACCTTAAAACTATTCTACCAGATCCATCTTTGGCTTTTACATCATGATGAATTGTTCTGCCCTCTCTAAGAGGTATATGTATTAATTTTCTTCTTGCAATTTCATTAGCCTTCTTAATTGCATCTGGTACTTGCTTAGCTTTAGCATGAGCAATTCCTATCTTACCCGCTTGATTGCCAACTACAACCAAAGCTGAAAAACCAAATCTTCTACCACCCTTAACAACTTTAGTAATTCTATTGATATGAACTAACTTTTCTAAAATGTCGTCGTTTTTTTTATCTTTAAAATTATCCATATTAAAAATCCATTCCATTTTTTCTCAATGTTTCAGCAAAAACTTTAATTCTTCCGTGGTATTTGTAAATACCTCTATCAAAATAAATTTTACTAATTTTTTTTTCTTGAGCCTTCTTAGCTAATTTTTCTGCAACAATTTTTGATAGTTCAGACTTATTATTAGTTTTAAAGTCTTTCATATCTTTCTCAACTGATGAAGCAGATAAAATAGTAATATTTTTTGTATCATCTATAATTTGAGCAGAAATATTTTTCGAAGATCTAAAAATACTAAGTCTTAACCTTCCAGCCTTAGCAACTTTTTTTAATTTATTTGTAACTCTAAACTTCTTTCTAGCTCTTGTATTAAGTTTCATTATTTTTTCTTACCCTCTTTTTTAAGAATATATTGACCTTTCTCTCTAATTCCTTTTCCTTTATATGGCTCAATTTTTCTAAAAGTTTTAATTTTAGATGCAACTAAACCAACTAGTTGTTTATCAAATCCAGATATTTTTAAAGTTGTTTGTTTTTCTACTAAAATTTTAACACCTTCGGGAATATCATAATTGATATCATGACTATAACCCAATTGTAAATTTAACTGATTACCTTTTAATGCAGCTCTATACCCAACCCCTACAAGTTCTAAAATTTTTTCGTAACCTGTAATAGAACCAATAACAGCATTATTTATAAGGCTTCTGTTCATTCCCCATAATCTTTTTGAGTTTTGATCAATTTTTTTGGGTCTTAAAGATATTTCTTTACCATCTTTAATATCAAGATTAAAAATTTCTAAATCAATATTTAAAGATTTCTTACCTAAAGGTCCCTCAATGTTCAAATTACTTCCAGCAATTGCAACTTTTACTTTTTCAGGAATCGAGATATTTATTTTACCAATTTTAGACATATTAAAAAACCTTACAAATTATTTCACCACCCACTCTTTGTTTTCTCGCATCAATATCTGTCATTACACCTTTTGGTGTTGATAAAATAGCAATACCTAGACCATTATTTATTTTTGGTAAACTGTCAGCACTTGAAAAAATCCTTCTACCTGGTTTTGAAACTCTTTCAAAATTATTTATGACAGGATTTCCAGAATGATATTTCAATTCTAATGATAAAATATTTTTATTTTCATTGTTAGAAACTTTAAAATCTTTTATAAAACCTTCATTTTTGAGTATATCAGCAATTTTACTTTTAAAATTTGAAGATGGTAATTCAACTTTCTTATGATATCTAGCTTGAGCATTTTTCACTCTTGCAATCATATCTCCAATAGGGTCACTTAAACTCATAATTATTCCTTTCTACCAACTAGATTTTACTAAACCTGGAATTTTTCCCTGTAATCCAAGTTGTCTTAAAGCAATTCTTGATATTTTTAACTTCCTATAAACTCCATGTGGTCTTCCAGTTATCTGGCATCTGTTCATAACTCTATTTTTTGCAGAGTTTCGTGGCAATTTTGATAGCTTTTGTTGTGCTCTGAATCTTTCCTCTAAAGGGATTTTCTTATCCATGATAATCTTTTTTAATTTTGCTCTTTTATTGTACAATCTGTTTGAGAGTTTAATTCTTTTGTTATTTTTATTAATTGAACTTAACTTAGCCATTTTAATTATCTCCTTTTTTAATAAATGGAAAATTCATCTTATTTAATAAAGCAAAGCTGTGATCTTTATTTAATGATGACATTACAATTATAATATCTAGACCTCTTACTTTATCTGCTCTGTCAAAACTTACCTCTGGGAATATTATATGTTCCTTAATACCAAATGTATAATTCCCAAATTTATCAAATCCATTAGTAGATAATCCTCTGAAGTCTTTAACTCTTGGCAAGGCTATGTTTACAAGTCTATCTATGAATTCATACATTTTATTTTTTCTTAAAGTCACTTTTAATCCTGCGTTTGAGCCTTTTCTTGTTTTAAAATTAGCCACAGACTTTTTAAATTTCGTAATAACAGGTTTCTGACCAGTAATTTTTGCTAAATCTTCCTCACACGATTTAAGTATCTTCGATTCATTTCCATCCAAACCCAACCCCATATTCAAAATTACTTTTTCAATTTTAGGCCCCATATTTAAATTTTTAAATCCAAATTCTGTTTTTAATGCAGACTGTATTTCATTAAAATAAAGTTCTTTTAATCTTGGTATCATTATTTTTTAGCTTCTTTTTTTTTTGTTTTTTCTTTTTCGTTAATCAAACTTAAATTTGAGATATGAATAAAGTTTTCTTTAGTAAATATTCCACCTTTTTTTTCTTTGGTAGTCTTAACGTGTTTTTTAATCATATTAAGATCTTTTACTTTTACTCTACTATTGGCTCTATCTATCTCTATTACTTCACCTTCTTTAGTTTTATCTTTTCCAGTTAAAATTTTTACCTTTAAGCCTTTTTTAATCATTAAATTACCTCTGGTGCCAAAGAAATGATCTTCATTTGACCTCTTGTTCTTAATTCTCTTGTAACTGGTCCAAAAATTCTTGTTCCAACAGGTTCGCCTTTATCATCAACTAAAACTGCTGCGTTATTATCAAATTTAACTTTCGAACCATCATCCCTGTGAATACCTTTTTTTACTCTGACAACGACTGCCTTATGAACAGACCCCTTCTTAACTTTACCTTTGGGGATTGCTTCTTTCACAGCAATGACAATAGTATCTCCAATACTGGCATATCTACGCTTAGAGCCACCCAGTACCTTAATACATTCAATCTTTTTTGCACCAGTGTTGTCAGCAACTAATAATTCTGTTTGTACTTGTATCATTATTTTGAATTCTCCATTACCTGAAATCTCTTATTTTTTGAAAACGGTTTACTCTCAATAATAGAAACTTTGTCACCTGTTTTAAATTTATTATTTTCATCATGTGCGTTGTATTTTTTCCTCACTTTTACAATCTTTTTAAGAACAGGATGGGAGTATTTTCTTTCAATCAATACTGTAATTGTTTTGTTTGGTTTATCACTAACCACTACTCCAGTTAAAATTTTTTTAGGCATTAATTTTTCCCTTTAATATAGTTTTTAATCTAGCAATATTTTTTTTGGTTTCATTTATTTTTGATGGATTTGCCACTTGTGAATTAATTTTTTGGAACCTGAAGTTAAACAAATCTTTTTTGAATTTATTAATATTTTTTAAAATTTCATCTTTTGATAGCTTTTTTATCTCTTGCTTTTTCATATTATAAAAACCTCTTTATGGTTTTTGTTTTTATGGGAAGTTTTGCTGAAGCTTTATATAGTGCTTCTTTTGCGATAAGCTCTGAAACACCATCAACTTCAAATAAAATTCGACCAGGTTTAACTCTGCATGCATAAAACTCTGGCGAACCTTTGCCTTTACCCATACGAACCTCAATTGGTTTTTTCGAGACTGGTATATTTGGAAATATTCTAGTCCAGACTCTTCCTTGTCTTTTCATATGTCTCGTTAATGCAACTCTAGCAGCCTCAATTTGTTTACCTGTGACTCTATCTGGTGATAGCGCTTTTAACGCGTATGCACCATAATTTATAAGGTTAGCTCTAGAAGCTTTACCGTGTATCCTTCCTTTGTGTGCCTTTCTCCATTTTGTTCTTACTGGCTGTAACATTTATTCTTTACCTTCTTTTGGAATTGCTTTATTTGTTTCTTGACTAAATTCTCGAGCAAATACTTCACCCTTGTAAATCCAAACTTTTATACCAATTATACCATACGTAGTTAATGCCTCGGCTTCAGCATAATCTATATCAGCTCTTAAAGTGTGTGAAGGTATGCTTCCATCTCTTAACCACTCAGTTCTTGCAATTTCATTTCCACCCAATCTACCGCTAATTGATACTTTTATTCCCTTTGCTCCAAGTCTTAAACAAGATTGCATTGCCCTTTTCATAGCACGTCTATACGAAATTCTTTTAACTAGTTGTTGAGCAATATTTTCAGCAACTAAATATGCATTTGTTTCAGGTTTTTTTACCTCTTTAATGTTTAAAGAAACTTCATTTTTAGTAAACTTAGATAAATTATTTTTAATTTTATCTATATCGCTTCCTTTTTTGCCTATAACAAAACCAGGCCTAGATGTATAAATTGTAACATAACATTTATTAGATGTTCTCTCTATCATTACTTTTGAGACACCAGAATTAATAACATTTTTTTTAATATGTTCTCTTATTTTAAAATCCTCTATAAGATAATTTCCAAAATCTTTCTTTTTAGCATACCAAACAGAGTCCCAACCCCTATTGACACCCAATCTAAAACCTACTGGATTAACTTTTTGACCCATGACTCTCCATTTTTTGTTTCTCTGACAATATTATTGTTACGCTTGAATAAGGTTTTAATATTGGTGCTGCTCTACCCTTCGCTCTAGGTCTAAATCTTTTCATAATAATTTTTTTTCCACAATAAGCTTCTTTTACTACTAGCTTATCGATATCATATTGAAAATTATTTTCTGCATTTGCTATAGCAGAACTAAGAGTTTTTTTAATATCTTTAGTAACTCTTTTTTCAGAAAACTCTAAATCTCTTATTGCTACATCAACTTTCTTACCGACAATCCCTTTTAGTATCGGATTTAGTTTTCTTACACTAGATCTAATATTATTGTTTATAGATCTAACTGTTTTATCGTTTGTTTTATCTTTGTTATTTTTTTTGCTCATATTTATTTTTTAGTTTCTGCTTCAGCAGGTTTTGCTTTTTTATCTGCTGGTGTATGACCAAAGAAAGTTCTAGTTGGTGCAAACTCCCCTAGTTTATGACCAACCATATCCTCAGACACAGTAATGGGAATAAATTTCTTTCCATTATAAATTAAAAAACTTACACCCACAAAATCAGGTAATATAGTTGATTTTCTTGACCATGTTTTAATTGGTATTTTTTTTGGATCAATTTTGTATTTATCTACTTTCTTCATCAAACTCTCTTCAACAAAAGGTCCCTTCCAAACTGCTCTAGCCATTATTTTGTGTCCTTCCTTTTGTTTCTTCTTTTTATTATGAATTTATCTGTTCGCTTGTTGTCTCTTGTTTTTAACCCTTTAGCAGATTGTCCTTTTGGAGATACAGGATGTCTACCACCGGCACTTTTTCCTTCTCCACCCCCATGTGGATGATCAACAGGATTTTTAACAACACCTCTTGTATGAGGTTTTCTGCCCAACCATCTAGATCTTCCTGCTTTACCTATTTTAATATTTTTTTGGTCTGGATTACTTAGCACACCTATTGTTGCTAGTGACCTTGAGTCTATTTTTCTTACTTCTCCTGAGGTTAATTTTATTAAACTATAGTTGCCATCTAACCCACTGATTGTAACTGAAGTCCCTGCAGATCTAGCAATTTTACCTCCTCCACCAGGATGTATTTCCACATTGTGAATATCTATACCAACAGGAATATCCTGTAGTGGCATACAATTTCCAATTTTAATCTCTTTCTTAGATCCATTTTCAACTTTATCACCTACTTTAATTTTTTGAGGAGCTAAATAATATGCATGAGAATTATCACCAAATTTAACCAACATTATGTAACAAGATCTATTTGGATCATACTCTATTCTTTCCACGGTAGCGGGAGTATCAAATTTTTTTCTGTAAAAATCTACATGCCTATACATTTTTTTATGACCTCCAGCTCTATTAATAGAAGTTATATGACCATTATTGTTTCTTCCCTTCATCGCATTTTTAGGAGAAACCAGAGATTTAAAAGGTTTTCCTTTCCAAAGAGCAGACCTATCAACAAGGATAGTACCACGAGTAGATTTTGTATAAGGTTTGAAAGTCTTTAATGCCATATTAAATTCCTGTTGTAAGATCAATTGTTTGACCTTTTTTAAGAGTAATAATTGCTTTTTTAAAGCCCGAGACTTTAACTTTTTTGCCTCTAGTTAATTTTGTTCGATTTTGTTTATTTATAATATTTATTTTAGTCACATTAACTTTGAAAATTTTTTCAATATTAGTTTTCAAATTCTTTTTATTTGCATTCTTATGTACTTTAAAGACAATTTTATTTTGTTCAGATAAGTTTGTTGATTTTTCGGTCAGCAACGGAGATATAATTTTGTCGTATAAATGAATTTTTTCCATTTTAAGAATACCTCTTTTCTAATTCTTTTAATGAGCTTTCAGTAAAAACAATTTTTTTAAATTTGATAATGTCAAATGCACTAAAATGATTAATGTCAGTTACTTTGGTATTTGGTATATTTTTAATTGATCTTTCAATTTTATCTTTTGAAGATTTATCTAAAATAAATAAAGAATTCAAAATTTCAAACTTTTTAAGAATTAAGCTCATCTCTTTAGTTTTCTTAATTTCATCTTTAAAATCACCCAGGATTAGTAAATCTTTATTCAGTGTTTTTTCACTTAATAATGAAACAATGCTCTTTTTTTTTTCAGTTTTGTTTAACTTCCTTGTTTTGTAAGATAGCTGACCTTTCGGACCATGAGCTACACCACCACCTACAAATATTGGAGCCTTCCTACTTGCATGTCTAGCATTACCAGTTCCTTTTTGAGCATAAATTTTGGATGTAGGGCCAGAAACTTCATTTTGTTGTTTGGTTTTAGCATGCCTCCCTTTGTAGTTTGCATTTGTTTTATATAAAACACTACTTACAAGTTTATGATTTATTTTTGCTGAAAAAATTTTATCTAAAACTTCAATTGAGCTCTTTTTTCCATCTAAACTTAATTTATCGATTTTCATTATTTTTTCTTCTTATCAGGTGTTTTTTTAGCTTGTTCAGCAGCTTTTATTTTTTCATCAATTGTTAATTTTTTAATATTTTTAACAGAACCCTGTACAAGTACCTCTGAGTTTTTAGATCCAGGTATAGACCCCTTTAGATATAGCAACTCATTCTCAATGTCAGTCTTAACAATTTCTATGTTTTGCATAGTTCTTAATTTATCTCCCATATGTCCAGCCATCTTCTTTCCTTTGAAGACTTTTCCTGGATCTTGTCTTTGACCAGTAGAACCATGTGATCTATGTGAGATTGAAACACCATGAGTAGCTCTCAATCCACCAAAATTATGTCTTTTCATAGCACCTGCGAAACCTTTACCGATAGTTTTAGATTTTGTATCAACAAATTTTATATCCTTGAAAATTTCAAGACCGAATTCATTTCCTTCCTTAAAGTTTTCCAAATTTTCAACTCTAAATTCCTTAAGCTTTTTTTTAGCTTCAGTATTTTTTTTAGCAAAATACCCCTTCATTGCTTTTGTTAATTTGGAGTTTTTTATTTTACCAAATCCTAATTGGACAGCTTTATAACCTCTTTTTTCTTTATCTATGACTTGAATAACACGAGCCTTTTCCATTTTAAGAACAGTTACAGGAACTAACTGACCAGTCTTATAAAACTCTCTTGTCATTCCGATTTTTTTTCCTACTAAAGCTATTTCTCTCATAATTAAATCTTAATCTCCACATCAACACCTGAAGCTAAGTCTAGTTTCATTAAAGCCTCAACAGTTTGGGGCGTTGGTTCTATTATGTCTATTAATCTTTTATGAGTTCTAGACTCAAATTGCTCTCTACTTTTTTTATCGATGTGTGGTGATCTTAAAACTGTGTATCTTTCTATTTTTGTCGGCAATGGAATTGGTCCTTTAATTGTGGCACCTGTCCTTTTTACTGTGTTAACTATTTCTTCTGTAGATGCATCTAATACTTTGTTGTCATAGGCTCTAAGTTTAATTCTTATATTTTGTTTTTCCATGTTATCCTGCAATCTTTTTAGTTACTTCATCTTGAACATTCTGAGGAACCTTTGAGTAATGATCAAAGAACATTGAATATTGTGCTCTACCTTGTGACATAGATCTTAGGCTATTTATATAACCGAACATATTGGCTAGTGGCACCATTGCTGTGATGACTGTTGCATTACCTCTTTGCTCTTGGGTACTAATTTGACCTCTCCTACTATTTAAATCACCAATAACATCACCCATATAATCTTCTGGAGT
>TARA_B100001057_G_scaffold338014_2_pt1 | contig 14752 bp, 15 predicted proteins | sample TARA_B100001057 | Tara Oceans TARA_B100001057 (sample SAMEA2621839) | marine metagenome | biome: marine biome (ENVO:00000447); feature: surface water layer (ENVO:00002042); material: "saline water (ENVO:00002010), including plankton (ENVO:xxxxxxxx)" | depth 5 m
TATACGCCGTCCGAGTTTTCGAATCATGGAAACCGGGTCTACGCCGCCTACTTTTACCCAGAAGACGTCGACTTCGAAGAACATTTCGGGGGAGAACGATTCCACGAAGACGTCGTAGCCCGTTTTGCCTTTGTTCATAGGTTTGAATTCGAAGGCATGGTTGTGATACGCCAAACGGATACCTGCCTGCTTGGCTAGGGTGGCTCCTTTGTTTAGCAACTCGGCCGTTTTTTCGTAAGCGGACAAGTCGGTTCGGTCAACCTCATGCAGGTAGGGGACAACGAGATCCGTAAGCTTGTGTTCGCGGGCGGTCTCGAGAATTTTCTCAAAGGGTTGAACCCCTTTTTTCTCGGGTGCCAAGAGGGAATTCCAGTCAAAATGAGAAGAGTTGACTTGCATGCCCCGTTCGCGGGATTGCCTGATCATTTCAATGGCTTGGGGGGAAGGAAATCCATAAGGCTCAACCTGCTTGTATCCAATTTTGGAAACCTCTCGGATTGTTTTGCCGAGGTCTTGCTTGATCGGGTTGCGCAGGGTGTACAACTGAAGGCCGACTTTGTCTAGGTAAGGAAGGCCTGATTCACTGGCAAAGGTTGGAAGACAAAGCGCTAAGCCGCTTGCTTGGTAGATGAAAGATCGTCGGTTCATGGAACAATGCTATACCGCCTTGGACAAGAGTTTGGCAAGAGATCAATTGGGTTATTGCTTTTCTTGGGGATCAGGCTCGTTGTTCTCTGAAGGCAAGAGAGAGCTTTTCAGTTTCTTGAACAAAGACAGGAAGAACAAGAACAGATGAAGACAAGTGGGAAGGGCGGCGGATACCCCCATGATCATACCGAAGTAAATGTTCTTGGCATTTTCCCGCCCGGTAGGATCCTGAAGAGCTTGAACGGCCCGGTTGGTGTACTTGGTTCCCCTCTGAGCAAGTTCTTCCGGAGCGCTTTCCCACAGGCTGATGATCCAACCCCCGAAGGTAAATACGAAGAGCACCCAAAGGGTAGCCAAGACCGCAATGACGAGATCCAACGAAAGATGGAAGACGTATTCGGAGGTCTTGGTCGAGGCGAGGGCACGGCGAATGATCCAAATCGTTATGAAGAAAGAAAGGCTGTCGAAAAGGGCTCCGAAAATTCCCACTGGGATTTGGAGCTTGATATAGTGAGAGGCTTCGTGGGTCATCATGTACTGAGGAAAAGCCGTGTAGATGGCCCACCAGTAGCAGACTATGTTCAGAACAATGAAGAAGAGGAAGAGGATCGGAAAGAATACCTGGATTGCACCTCGTTTTCTTTCATAAAGATCGAGAACCTGATGCAGGGCGTCCCGCCAAGTTGCAATGACCCCAATCATTTCTGAATTGGCAGGGTTGCCGGAATCTTAGACAGAGACGTGCCTTTGCTCTTCGACCGATTGCTCGCAAGCCTCGATGATTTTCATGCAAGTAATGGCATCGTCCAAAGTGGATAGTGGTTTTTTGCCTTTGCCAATGACTTCATCGAGGAAATGCTTACCCATGGAACGGATGGTGTAGGGGTAAGCAGAATAAGTTTGGGAGTGAACGACGGCGGGCGTATTCTCCACCCAATCTCGATAACTGTAACGGGTAGCTCCCTTGGTTCCGATTACTTTGATCATGAAGGTCCAAGGATCCCCGGCATGGTCGTCGGAGGCAAAACTGGCGCACAAGTGTGAAAGGGAGTTGTTTTGCATTTGCAGTGTGACCATGGCTAGGTTCTCTTGCGGAACGCTACCGTCGTTGATCGTAGCTTTCATGCAGGAGGCCATTTTGGGCGCTCCCGAAAGATAGAGCGTGCAGTAGGCATGGTGGGTAAGGATTTGACGGATGACACCGGGATACCTGCCGGCAACTTCTTCAGGGTGGTGAATGTTGTAGAGGACGTAAAGGGAAACGATTTCACCGAGCTTTCCGCTTTCGATCATGTCCTTTGCCCGCATGACGGAGGGTTCGTAGATGTAATTATGTACCGGAGCGACTTGGACTCCTTTGCGTTCGGCCGCCTCTTTGATTTCTTCGATCTGGGCAATCGTGACTGCAGTGGGTTTCTCAACGAGCACGTGCTTGCCGGCTTCAATGGCCTGCATGGAATAGGAATGGTGGGTTTCCATGTTGGTGAGAACGTAGACGACGTCGACTGCCACGATCAATTCCTCCACGCTGTCGAAAACCTTGGTTCCGAAAAGCTTGGCTTTTTCCTCCGCCTTGGAACGAGTACGGTTCCAAATGCCGGTCAATTCGGCACCTGCCGAAGAGTTCACTCCTTCTCCGTGGAGGTATGCTATATCTCCTGCTCCAATAAAACCTACTTTGATCATGTTTTCAGTTTATCATCCGAAAAAGTAATTTTTTCAAGCGCAACCAAGGAAAGGATACTTTTGGCTTTTCAAGTAGCTTTAAGTTGGCATCTTGTTATGAACCTTTTTACCCCATGATCGCTTTTTGGAAGAACGCCACCCTTAAGAAAAAAATGGTAACTTGCTTACTGTTCTTGTTCTTCGCGTTTTTTGGGATTTGGTCTGCCTTGCCCAATCTCGTCGAATGGGCTCTGCGGGGACAGACCGAGGATTTGGGCTTTTCGGCAGTTGAGGTCGAGGTCGAGCAGGTTGACCCATGGCTTTCCCGTTTTTCCGGTCTGCAAATGAAGAAAGACCAAAGCCTGAGTTTTGGTATCAAACATGCCGAGATTTTCTATTCGCCGGGATCTCTTGCAAAGGGAAAAATCGAAGCGATCTCATTGACGGGGGTATCGCTTGAGCTTTCAGGGGACAGTCTCTTGCCTTCGGACCCCGAAAGCAAGGAGGCCGAAACCGAGTCGGCCGAGTCCATGCTTGCCTCCTTTCTGGAGGCACCATCCTTGACTCATCTCAGGGTGAGAGATTCGCGACTCAGTTGGACCAAGAAAGAAGCCCTTTTCCCGATTGATTTATCTCTCCTTCAAGCGGATTTTTATCCCAACTTGATCAAGCTTTCATTAGACGGCTCTTTTCTCGGTTGCCTCTTTGATTCTGACTTGAACGTGGATCGAGATGAATCTGGTATCTTTGCAGCGGCTCGTATGAAAATTTTGGATTTGGCCAAATTACAGTTTCCGTTGGATGAGATTTCGAATGCCGAGGGGACCGAACCCGAGGAACTTTCTTTGCTCGGTGGAGAATTTGAACTGACTGCTTCCGGCAAAGTGTGGGAAAATTCTCTGACCGACCTTTTGCTCGAACTTAATGCCAGTAACTTGGCTTTGGATTTGTTCGGGTATGAAGTCAACGCCTCCAAAGGCTTTTGTTTTTTGGTCCCCGAATCAATGGATATGACGAATTGGCGGGCCAAGGCATATGCGAATATCGACATTATTGAATGGTGCGGGCTCTTTGGAGCCGAACTTGGTATTCGGGCAAAGGGAGAGCAATTCGAGTTGAATGGTCGGTTCAATAAAATTTGGACGATGGGAGACCTTCCGCAGGTTGAAGTTTCCAACTTTCGCCTGCCTTCTTTTGATTTTAATTTGGAGGATTTGACCGCCGGAGGGTCCGCTTTGCCGGAATCCATGATTGGTCAAACCCAAAAGTTTTTCTACGAAAAGATTTCTTATGAAAACGACCTTGTTTTCTTAAACGAAGGATCCGTCTCTATTCTTTTTCCCGAAATGGGCACCCGGGTCCTGGTGACTATCCCTCCTAGTGACGCTACTTTCGAGGGAATTGGTTTCGTCAATTTTTCCTATTCCGGTCTGTTGGATTATGAAGAGTTTCCGAAGATTGCAAACCCGCAGGTCGTATCGGGTGAACGAATCATGTTTGGGCTCGAATCGTTAGTGGAAAACGTGGCCTTCACTTTCAGGATGGAAAGTTTGGAGCGAATCCTGATGGATGCCCTCAGTTTCGAAGCAAGCGGACTGACCTTCGACCTGAACCCGGCAGAAATGCACATTGAGATCCCCGAAGACAGACCAGACGCTCCCCGTTTTGTTTTCAGGGGGTCGACTTTGCGTATTCCCATGCAGGATATCGTAATTGAGGGAATCGAGGGGGTCGTTGCAATCGAGTCTATCGAACCTTTGTCTACCAAGGGGACGCAGACGATCTCTTTCGATCGGATATCGATCGGAGACTTGGAGATCGTGGATGGCAGTTTTTCATTCCGTGTGAACCCAGACGAAACAGTCGTGATTGAAATTGCCAAAGGCTCGATGTGGGGAGGGGAGGTCGGATTGAGAAAAAGCGCCTTCAAGTTGTATCGGGATGGCTTCAGGATCAACACCAGAATTACGGGGGTGGATGGCCAGGAAGTTGCAAATTTGCTAGCCGTGCAGGATGTCCGGATTGACGGAAACTTTTCCGGCGACATAACTTTTTCGAACGAGGAAGGTCAGTGGGACTTCTCGAACGGGCTTGTCATGCTGGACCCGTCTTCCGGGGCATGGCTTAGTAGTAAGTCCAATGGGGCGTTGCTCAAGGGGTTGGAGAAAGGATCATCCGAGTATCAAAGAATGAAGATGACCGAGGAAGCGATGAAGGATTTGAAACTGGAATCCATGAGGATTCTGTTCAAAGCATTGGACGGAAAGCGAGAAATTGTCGTCTCGATCTTGGGGAAATCCGATTCGGGTAGGAGGATTATTTCGTTGGACAACAACGTGAACTTCGTTGCCGGTTTACCTGAAATTTTGCGAGCCTATTTCGATTTTGAGAAATTGGGTATTGATATAAGTAATTTTGGATTTGGCCTGACCGCTTTCAAAATCGACTAGTGTTTCAGACTCATTTCTTTTCCAAATATTTTCAATACTCGGTTGCATGTGAAGGTGAGTTCAGTTTATCTTGGAAGGTATGAACTATTTCCTCAAAATCGTTTTATTTTGCATCTTCACCTCCTTGACCGGTTGCACTACCCTCAAGACCGAACATCACATTACGCTTGATCATACCATCACGATCAAAATCGAGAAGGAAGTCGACGATTTCCTCGATGATCTTTACGAAGACGAAGAATAAACCGAACCAGCGAACATTAACTTGATACCAACCATTGATTTGTCATGAAAACTCATTTTTCACTGTTACTTTTGACCACTCTTAGCCTCTTGCTCGGGCCTTTTGTTCAAGCGGACACAAGCTATGCGACTAGCATGAAGGAGCGTCTGTCCAAGGTAATCAAAGCCAAGGGGACGGGAACCGTAGGCGAGGGAGTTGATGGCTTTCTTCACATACGCGGCGACGATGCTTCGACTGAATTGGAAAAGATGGTCGCTGCTGAAAACAAGGATCGAAAGGCTCTCTTTGCAAGCCTTGCCAAAAAGACGGAAGGTTCAACCGCTGAGGCGGCCAAAGTCTTTGCCAAGGCCATGATCGGCAAGGGCAAAAAGGGACATTGGTTTAGAAGTTCAAAGGGAACTTGGAAACAGAAATAGCAAGTTCGAAAAGAGTAAGCCTTTGGCTTGCTTTTGGGTTGCTGACGCTTTGCTCATGCCGGCAAACTGATCCCAGAGGAGACCATCATGGCCAAAGGGGTTTTGCTGCTTTGGAAGGAGTTACTTACAAAGCTCTACACGCTGAAAATGCCGATTTGGTGAGTCAAAGAAAGCTTCTCGAGATGGAGATGCAATGGCTTGTCTTGAGAAAAAAGCTCCTTCTTTCGGAAATTGATGCCATGTTGGCGAAGGAATCGGAAATAAGTTTGGCCGTGCAAATGGCCCGATTCGCAGAGATGGAGGAATTGCTTCCCGGAGAAGAGGGTTTCATCGAGGAAGGGCAGCGCCGCGGATGGGAAACGCGTTTGCGGGTGCGAAGGGAAGAAACGGCCAAAGCTGCAACCAAAGCTCGTTTATTGCAACGTGATATGAATGACCTCTTGGGCAAATTGGCCCGCCGTGGTTTCGAGCCTCCCGTTCGTCCGAACGATTTGCCTCGAAACTCTCCTGATTCCGTTGTCGAGCCCTAGGTTTTTCGTTGTCCTGAAAACCGGATTTGAGCAATATGGCGGTGAATGGAAACAGTCATTGAACGAATCCTCGGTCACCCCCTTCTCACGATTGCCTTGTTGCTGCTTTGCATCCTCATGCTGTATGCGGTGCTCAAAAGGTTGGTCAAGATGCTTGTGTTCTTAGCCGTTTTGGTGGCTTCCTACTTCGGATACGTTCACTTTCTCGAGGAGGATTATCCTTTGCCGGAACTGGGTATCTCAGATCGTTGGAGAGAAACCGTGCTGCCCCTTTTGCCCGAAGATTGGAACCATACCCTTCTTGATGGCAACTTTTCTGGGTTGAGCGAGTGGCCTGCGGAAGGGGAGACGCATCCGAAGGACTAGGATGAAGGTGCCTTGGCCTCTGTACCTTGCTTGGAAGCAACTCTTCCCAAGCGGCAAGAAGGTTTCCTTCTTTTCCCTTCTTTCCATTATCGGGGTCGCTCTTGGGGTGAACGTAATGATCGTGGTAATCGCCTTCATGCAGGGTTTTCAGCAAAAATTCCGTAAAGACATCATCAATGCCCAAGGCCATGCCCGAGTCGTCCCCTTGAAACCGTATGCTAGTTGGGACAAAATCCCACCTCGATTGAGAAAGATCGATAACGTCGTGGGAGTAACGCCTTATTTGCAGGCTCAACTCCTGCTTCAAAGTGGAAATTATCATGCCATCCCTTTTTGCATGGGCTTGCAACCGGAGGACGGGGACGAAGTTCTTCCGGTCGATGACTTCCTAAAAGGTGGAATGCTCCGTCTCCAAGCACACGATGCCGAAGACGTGACTCCACTACCTACGATGGAGATGCTTGAGGATGACGTCGTATTTCTTAGCTCACAGACGGCGAATCGCCTCGGGGTTCGTCCGTCGGCCGTCGTTCAGGTATACGAGGCCAACGCAACCTTGCCCGAATCCACGGAGCAAAGCCCAGTCCGGGTGACCCGCCTTGATTCCTATGTGGAGTCCGGCGAATGGGAACTGCTCTTCATGCCGAGTGAAGGTTCCTGTGTCGTGCGTGAAAATGTTTCAGGGGACGAGTTCGTGTGGGAATACGAAAAAGGATCATTGGATTTGGGATTTGGTTATCCGGTGTTTGAAATATCGCAAGGAGCGGACCCTTTCGTGGAGGGCGATCGTTTCCTTTTCCAGGTGTTCAAGGCGAACAAGATAGAAATCTTTTCTCCGAGCATGATCGATCAAGCCAAGGCGGATGAAATGATTCCACCAAGAGAAGTACGAGTGGGGGGTATTTTTGAGGTTCCTTGGCAGGGTTTTCAAATGGAAGCCCTGATTGGAACGATGCGCTTTATGGCGGACATGAGGGATCAGGAAGGCGCTTGCGATGGCTTTTATCTTAAGTTTTCCGGACCTGTCGCCCGGAACGAAGTGCAGTTGCAGAAAAAGTGTCGAGAGTTGGAACTTGTTCTTGAGGAAGATTGGGCGGTTGTTCCGTGGTTTGTCGAGAATGCTTGGTTTTTCGAGCTCCTCAAATTCGAGGAATACTTGATGGTTTTGATCATGATCCCCATTGGTTTGGTGGCTGCCTTTGCCATTGCCATTGCCTTGATGACTACGGTTTTGAGAAAGATCAGGGAGATCGGTCTACTGATCGCCATGGGAGGGCGGCGTTTTTCGGTGGGGATGGTCTTTTGCCTGCAGGGTTTTATCATCGGTGGGCTCGGGGCTGTTCTCGGTTGTGGCTTGGCTCTTCTTTTCATCCGCTACCGGGAGGTGATCATGACTTTTATTGTGGAGAGAATAGCAGGTAGCGATGGCCAAGCTGGAGTCGCTCAATTTTATAATTTTCACAGTTTGGAAGTTCCGTTCCCTTGGGAGTCATCAGAAAGTCTCTCAACTTTTCTCTCCTTTGCCTTGTTTGCCGTTTTGGTTTCCACCGTCGCCGGATTACTTCCTGCTTTGCGGGCGACGAGACTTAATCCCGCCGATTCATTGAGAAGTGAATGAGCGAAATAAAAAGTTGGTCATGGAGGCCAATGGCTTGAGCAAAAGCTTCCGTTTGGGGGATGGGTCGATTCGGGTTTTGGCGGATGCGGACATCCGGCTCGAAGAGGCTTCCTCCCTTAGCATCCAAGGTTCCTCGGGTTGCGGAAAGACGACCCTCCTCAACTTGCTTGCCCGCTTGGAAAAAGCAGACGCCGGAACGGTTTCATGGGATGGTCGTAAAATGACGGCTTCTTCGTCTCCTTCCTCGAGAGAGTCGGTTATGCGAGCTGATTTTCTAGGGGTTGTGTATCAAGCCTATTATCTGATTCCCGAGTTGAACGTATTGGAAAATATTCTTATGGCGGCTCGGTTGAGTTCCAGCGTAAATCGCGATTCAGAGGATCGGGCTCGCTCTTTGTTGTCCCGCATGGGCGTAGGGGACAAGGCAAAACAGATCCCGAACAAATTATCAGGTGGCGAGCGTCAACGCGTAGCGATTGCCCGTGCTTTGATCAATAAGCCGAGGGTCTTGCTTGCGGATGAGCCTACGGGGAATCTAGACGAGCGCACTGGTGGTCAGGTTATGGATCTTTTAATGACTGCCTGCGACGAAGAAAAAACAGGATTGATTCTTGTTACGCACAACCCAATTTTTGCCGAATCCGCTGATTCGCGAGTCTTTTTGAAGGAAGGGAAATTGATTACGGATGAAGAGTTCGAGGAAATAGAAAGAAAAGCAAATGACGAAGACAATTAGTTGTGGAGTAGCCGGTGTTGGCTATTTGGGTAGGCATCATGCCAGAATTTATCATTCCCTCGAAGGATGCGAACTTACCGGGGTTTTCGAGCCAAACGACGAGGCGGCCGAGAAAATTTGTTTGGAGTATGGTTGCCAACGTTTCTCGGAATTGGAGGAATTGGCAGATGCGTGTGAGGTCGTAAGTGTAGTTTGCCCGACGGACAAGCACGCTGAAGTTGCCCTCCCTTTAATGAAGAAAGGCTGCCATCTTTTGGTGGAAAAACCTCTTTGCGTTTCAGTTCCCGAGGCTGAGTCTCTTCTTGAGCAGGCTCAGAAATCAGCCACCGTATTGCAAGTAGGGCACATCGAACATTATAACCCGGTCATGGCATTTCTCGAAGAGAAGGTCGAGCATCCGAGGTATCTTACCGTCGAGAGGCTTGCTCCCTTTCAGCCAAGAGGAACGGAGGTGGGGGTTGTGCTGGACTTGATGATCCACGACATTGGAATCGTGATGGCTTTGATTTCTTCGCCAATCCGCAAGGTAGATGCAATTGGTGTTCGGGTGCTCTCGCCAACCGAAGATATTGCCAATGCGCGTCTGGTCTTTGATAATGGATGCGTTGCAAACCTAAGCGCAAGTCGAGTGAGTGAAAAAAAGGCCAGAGAAATCAGGGTCTTTCAGGACAGTGGCTATCTGTCTTTGGATTTCATGAATCAAAAAGGACACCTGATTCGCAAATCCGGAGTTGGATTGGAGAAGAACGAAGTTCCCGTCGAAAAGGGAGAACCTTTGGCCTTGGAGTTAAGTGCTTTCGTCGAGTGTGTTCGTGAGGCAAGTACGCCAAAGACGGATGGAGCATTCGGTAAATCCGCCTTGGAAGTGGCCTTGGCCGTGACCAAGCAAATTCAATCGGCTTGGTGAATTGAAGGCTCCCGACGCGTTTCCGTCCGCCAAGAGGGACACGATCGATCTGTTGATCGTAGCCGGCGAAGCGTCCGGGGATGAACATGCTTCCCTGCTGGTGGAGGAATTGCTTGAAAGAAAACCGGAGCTTTCCATATCCGCCCTTGGAGGTGCTGAGATTAGAGCAAAAGGAGCATCGGTGCTCTTTGATTTAGTCGACCATTCGGTTGTGGGGATTTTCGAAGTCTTGAAAAACTACGGTTTTTTCAAGCGACTTTTTGATCGTACTTTGGATTGGATCGAGCAAAGTAAACCCAAGGTGGTTCTTCTTGTCGACTATCCGGGTTTTAATTTGAGATTGGCAAAGGCACTGAAGGATAGAGGGATTTCGGTGAAGGGTGGCGGAAAGGTAAAGGTTCTTCACTACGTTAGTCCACAACTTTGGGCATGGAAGCCCAAGCGACGTTTCTTAATGGAAAAAGTTTTGGATGGATTGGCCGTTTTGTTCCCCTTCGAGCTTGATTGCTATAAGGACGTTGATTTGCCTGTCACCTTCGTCGGTCACCCCTTTGCTCAATCTGATTACCAATCGCCGATTTCATACGACGAAGAAGGCCCTGTCGCTCTTCTTCCCGGGAGTCGCGTTCAACCAATCGAGCGAATATTACCCTCCTTCCTGGACGCTTTTGAGATTTTACTAAAAGATTTTCCGAACCTAGATGGACTCGTACCAGTCCCGGATGCCAAGATCGAACAGGTTGTTCGGTCTTTGATCGATTCGCGCCCCGGTTTGGGAAAGAAGATCGTAGTCGGGGATTGCAAGAGGGGAATAAGATCACGAGCGGTATTGATGAGTTCCGGAACCATGTCCTTGGCTTGCTCAATAGCAGGTATTCCCGGAGTTATTGCGTATCGGGCGCATCCCTTGACTTACTGGTTGGGGCGTTTTCTCGTAAAGGTTCCTTTTCTCGGAATGGCTAATTTGCTTTTGCCCGACGCACCCCCTTATCGGGAATTCCTTCAAGGAGCGGCCAACGGTCCAACTCTTGCCGCCGCCATGTCGGAAATTATTGAATCAAAGGATAGTCGTTTGGCCTTTGAGAAGTCGGCTCAAAGCCTGATTGATTCTCTGACTCAACAACCTGACCGAGGCCCGGCCGAATGGTTGCTTCAGGAGGGGGAACTCGATTGATTGAGTAATTGGTCCCAGAGCCTGATGGCTCTACTGGCAAGAGCTCCCCTGCAACGGTCGACCTCTGCCATTCTTGATTTCAGGTTCTCATTGGCGATGGCCGAAATGTCGTCCATATTGTAAAGGTAAACATTGTCCGTATTGGCCGTATTTCCTTCGATGTTCCTTGGAACCGAAGCATCGATCAGAAAAAGAGGCTTGGAAGGTCTTTTCTTCATGGCCTGCTTGATTTGATCAACGCCGATCATTATTTTGCCACTCGCAGTTGAAGTAAGGATGACGTCAAACAGGTGGAGGGAGTCTTGGAATTTTTCAAAGGAAAGTGCGAATCCACCAAATTTGTCAGCCAATTCATCGGGTTTTCTTCGGCTCAACGGGCACCAATTAAAGGTTCTTCCTGTAACCGTTATGGATTGACAACCCCTTGAATTGAAGGATTCCATGGCTCTTTCTGCCACTTCCCCAGCGCCAACAACGAGAAACCTGCATTCTTCCACCCGTCCGAAAATTCTTCGAGCGAGATCGCTGATCACGTTACCCAAATTGACTTGTCCCCTTGATATCCCGGTGTGAGTTCGGGCCCACTTCGCGGCTTGGAAGCTTCTCTGGAAAACGCGATTGAGTATCTTTCCCGAGCTTTTCCGGCACAGAGCATCCTCATAGGCGTCTTTGACTTGTCCTAGAATCTCCGTTTCTCCAACCATTTGTGAGTCAATTCCCGAAGCGACTTCGAAAGCGTGACGAACCACGGCTTCGCCTTCATGTTGGTAAAAATGACGATCCAGAAAGTCAGCCTCCAATTGGCGGAAATCCTTCAAATAGTCACGAACTGAAAGAAGAGGAGAACTTCCATTTCCCGTACCGTAGATTTCCGTTCGGTTGCAAGTGTTGAGCACAAGGCATTCTTTCATTCCCGGTAATGATCGCAGGCCTTGGTAAAACGAATCTACTTCATCGGAGGGCAAGCTTATCAGCTCACGCTCATTGAGCGAGGCCACTTTGTGCGAACTACCTAGCAGGAAGAGCTTTGGTTCTTTAGTTGGCATCGCTGGTGTGAGATTCCGGAGATGAAGTAGTATCATCCGAAACTGCGGAACGAACTACCCCGAGAGACAAAATAGCCACTGCGAAGAGGACAATACAGATTTTGGCGAACTTTTGCCCAAAAAGCTTTTGGCGGAAGTGAAGCCACCAGAGTGAGCAATAGGCCAACCACAATGTAATGATCACCACGACTTTGGAGTAACTGACCGAACCACCGGGACGGGTCCAATCAAGCGAGCCGACCACTAGGGAGCAAGTGAGGAAGACCGCCCCGATAAGCAAAAGCCTTGAACCCGCGGTTTCAAGTTGCTGAACCGATGGCAAAAAGGGGGCTAGTGAACCGGGTCGTCTGGAAATCAAAGCTTTTTGCTGAATTAAGTACATGACGCTAACCGTTGCCAGAAGACCAAAGATCCCGTAGCTGAATATTGCCACTGATGCGTGCAGCTCTACCCAGTGGTTCGGGAAAATACCGGTATAGTCGTCGTTTTCCCAATAAGAGGAATCAAGGGAGGGGATTGATAGAGAGATAGCCCCGCCGATAGAGGCGACTCCGGCTGCGAAAGACCCCAATAAGTTTAAACGAAAGAGAACCCGAATAATCAGATAGCCGACAACCAAGGACCAAGCAATGAATTGTATGCGCTCCATCCCATTGCCCAAAGGGCAGCCTTTGACCAATTGTCCTCTCAAGGCCAAGCCTTGGGTCTGGGCAACGAACCCCGCAATGATAATGGCGAGAGGAAGTATGGAGGAAATCAGTTTGTTGCTTTTCGAAACCAATCGTAGCCCCGAAATCAAACCAATCCCGTAGAGGATAGATGCCAACCAAAGCAAGACACGGCTTTCGTTCCAATCCATGTTCTTTCTTACTCTGCTCTATGCTTCGACCGTTTTTGCGGACGGATTGCGAGTTTGTTGATTAGGGTTGATAGGTCGATAATCACAGCGAAAAGCGTATGGATTGGGATGCGGAAGTCAAAGAGGGAAAGAACTGCAGACGGGTTTAATTTAACGAGAGTCGAGGCAATTGGGAAGGGGAGGACCCGTTAGATGAGAGCCTGAGAAAAGCAATCCGGGGTTTGTCTCCTGCAAGTTGTTCATGGCTTTTTTTCTTTCGTCAAACCCTATGTCGGGAAGAGGAATAGCGTCTTTCCAGGTCTTGATATGTCGAAAGACAGGTTGGTCTCGGATGCCGAGAAGAGACGAGACTTCTTCGGTGACTTTTCCGTAGAGAGTTTCTTGGTCACTCAGCGCTAATTCGGGGTTTCTTTCACCGCCGACAAAAGTCGTAAGCAAAACTTTGCCCGTGGGTGCTCTTCCGGGAAAAAGGGTGCTTGAAAAAAGACTCCCCAGAATATTCAAGTTTTCAGCCTCGGGAACAAGAAACCCAAATCCATCCAATGGATGAGAAACGGCTTTTTCATCAAAGCCAAGGAACACTACGCTGAGGGGAAAGTGGGAGGCCTTTTGCAAAAGGGATAGATTTTCGGACCGAGCAACGTTTTGCCAACTTACTTTTGCCAGTTGGTGAGCGGGAAGTGTGCAAACCACCTCATCAAAAGAATTGTTCCATTCGTTTCCATTTGAGTCGCAGGCAAATACTCGCCATTTGCCGTTTTCTCCTGCGACTTTCGTAACCTTGTGGTTGAAAATGAAATCCCCCTTGATTGAAGTTTTTATTTTGTCCGTCAACTCGCTCATACCTGAGGGGAATGAGATGAGACGACTCTCGGTTAGCCTGTCCGACTTGCTGGAATCGAATATCTTGCCCAAAAGGAGAGACCGATGTTTTTCTTCAAGCTCGTGAATGGCGGGAAAGGTATGACGCATGCAAAGAGTTTCTGGTTTTGCCGCGTAAATTCCAGCCAGGAAAGGGTTGGCTAGATAGTCCAGCGCTTCCTTGCCCAATCTTCGCGATATAAAGCCTGCAACTGATTCATTCTTGCGGTCTTTTCCCTTTGGCAGGAAGGGTTCGAGCAAAACCCTGAGTTTTCCTGAGAAGGAAAGAAAGCGATTGGTCAGGAAGGAAGAAAATCCATTTGGCAATGCCACAAGTTTTCCCTCGCGGACGATGAAACGTTTTTTCGCCTCGGGGTTTGCGTCTATAGCGTGATCAAGAGCCCCCGTTTGCCGGAGTACGTCTTCGGTCTTTCTCAGCCGAAGACTTAAGGTGTTGGGGCCATAATCCATGAGGAACCCATCTGATTGTGCCGATTCGATCACTCCTCCGGCACGATTAGCGGAATCAATGACAGTTACTTCTTTTTCGTCCTGTTGTGCCTTCCATCCCGAGATTAGGCCACAAATCCCACTGCCCAAAATACAAGTTTGTTTCACTTGCATGAGAATTCAAAAAGTTTTTTCAAGGTAGTCGGTTCAGTGGTTTGAGCTTGGCAATTCTGGGGAAGGGGAAAGAATATGGAATTATGGAAGATGTCAAAAGTTGCTTGTTGGTGATAACTAATCCTGGGTCCGCTCAACCCGGAGAACTCGTAGCATCCCTTGGCCGATTGGATGAAGCCTTGAAGGACCCGAAACTCCAATTGCATCCGAGGTTGAGGCATTTCCTCGAGAATAGAAGTTACGAAAAAGCTTTGCTATGGCTCGACGACGGAGTGCCTGAAAAGGGAGTTTGCGGGGCATGAGTGGAAAAAAAGATCGCGGGGATAAGAGAAGGCCGGTGAGGTCAACTGAAGATTTTGGCGATGCACCTTTTTCGGATTTGCGTTTGGACGGTTTGCCTGAACCGTCCAATCCTCCAGTGAATGCCGTTATGGTGAAGAAAAAAGAATGGATCGGTATGGGGGAACGATTGGAAGTAAGGCGTGAAAAAAGTGGGCGGGGGGGAAAGACGGTTACTACTATTGCCGGTTTTCCTGCAAGGGTGAACGCCCCAATGCGCGCAAGCTTGCTTAAAAAGATAAAGACCAGATTGGGTACGGGGGGTACTT
>TARA_B100001057_G_scaffold20748_2_pt1 | contig 14741 bp, 19 predicted proteins | sample TARA_B100001057 | Tara Oceans TARA_B100001057 (sample SAMEA2621839) | marine metagenome | biome: marine biome (ENVO:00000447); feature: surface water layer (ENVO:00002042); material: "saline water (ENVO:00002010), including plankton (ENVO:xxxxxxxx)" | depth 5 m
GCTTCCAAATAATTATAAAAATATATATATATTAACATGATAGATTATAGATATATATTTTTACTAGTAATATTTGTATTATTACATTATTATAGAGAGAAATTTGTTAAATATGATAATGAAAACACATCAAAACACTATTATGACATGTTAAATCAATTTTTACTAAATAATAATCGCTGTGTTTCTAATAGTTTAGCTAAAAATAATAAACCCTGCTTATGGATACATTTACACAATGATAATAGCATTATTCCAAGCACTAATCAAAGAAATTGGTTAAATTTTTATTCCAGAAATACTACTAATTTTAATCAGCCTTATCAACTTTTAACTATAAAATCTATAGTTGATAAGTGTTCCGATGATTTCAACATATGTATAATAGATGATAATTCTTTTTCTAAAATAATTCCACAATGGAATATGGATTTATCAAAAATGAGCAACCCATTAAAAGATAGAATGAGAACTCTTGCCCTTTCGCGATTATTAAATATTTATGGTGGATTAATTGCGCCATCCTCATTTATTTGCTTACGTAGTCTAAAGCCTTTATATAATTTATGTAAAAGAAATGACAAATTAATTGTAGGAGATTTTGTAAATAGAACTACATTCAATTCTACACTACAACAAAATGTTATTCCATATTTATATTTTATGATTTCAGAACCTAATAATCCAGTTCTTTTAGAGTTTATTAGTTACCAAGAAGCACTATATTCTAGAGATTTTACAGCGGACCTTGAATTCAATGGAAAGATAAATGAATGGTTATATGATGCTAATAAAAATGATAAATTGCAAATTTTAGATGGAGAATATATTGGCACCAGAGATAAAGAAAATAACATTATTATCGTAGATGATTTACTAAGTTCAAAAGTAATAGAATTACATAGTGATAATTATGGATTGTACATTCCTTGGAATGAACTGATTATGCGTACTGCATTATCTTGGTTCGTTTATCTCTCTGTGGAGGAAGTTTTAGATAGTAATACAAATATTGGAAAATATCTATTATTTTCAAATACTAATTTTTAGGTATTTTTAAAAGTAAACATAGTATATTATTTCATATTTAGATTTATCATATTTAATTTTGGAAATAAATCTAACTTCATTTGCTTTACATACATGTCTTACAACTGTTAAAAATGAATTATAAGTTATATCTCTATTTATGTAATATAATTTCGATGCATGATAGTGAGATACTAAAGAAGTAAAAAACGTTTTAATGTCATCTGATAATAATCCTTTTCTAAATGAAATTTTATCTATTAAATAATATTTTTCATTTTTAATACAAATTTTTTGCAGTAAATCAAATAAAAATTTATTATCTGGATTAGATTTAAAAATTTGATTACTCATATTATATATTTATAGTTAGAAAATCTATAAAAAATCTATAAAAAACTTCTATTAACAAATTATGTTAATAAAAGTTTTTAACTTTTGTCAAGTATATTAGTTATACTCCTTGTAAATATTGCTAATTCTATTTCGTCTTCATGTATTGTGTAAAATATTGATATATATTTAGATAATAGTTTTATTATCTCGTATTTTTCTTTTTCTGGTAATGAGCATAACTTTATATATATAAAATAATTATCTAAAATATCCATTACAGAATATCCTTCATCGTTAATATCTAAAATCTTTTTAATACTAGATTTTAAGTTTTTCTTGGATTTACAAAGTTCAGTATATTCATTAAATCTTTGAAATGATATATTTGTACATAAATCTATAGCCTTATTTTTCGTTATATTTTCATTTAATAATTTAAATTTTTCCAAATAGTTTATTAATATTTTATAGGAGTTGTTTGTTAGTGTTAGCAGAAATTCTTTGGCATCATCCTCTATTAATATATTTTCTCTCTTAATTATAAAATCCAATTTATTTTTTAACTCTAATTTTGTTGGAATATCCAGATTAATCAATAATAATCGGGACTGTATTGTATCAATTATTTTTTGAATATTTCGGCAAGATGCTATGAAATTTATATTTTTTCCATATTTATCAATACAGTTTCTAAAAACTGCTTGACTCTGGTCATTTATATAGTCTAAGTCGTCAAGTATTATTGTTTTCTTTTTACCTGGTATATTACATAACGATTGGCAAAACGTTTTTAACTCATATCTGTAAAATGATATTCCTTGTTCTTTCAAAGGATTTATTACAAGAACATTATCTTGCATGTTTTCATTTAAATAATATTTCTCCAATATTTTTTTAATTAGTGTACTTTTACCTGTATCCGAATCTCCAATTAGAAGCAAGTTCAAATTACTATTTTTTATCAAATTGTTTAATAGAGCTAATAGTTCTTTTTTTATATTTAAATTTTCAAGAGATAATGGTCTATATTTATAAAGTAGAGGTTGTTCCATTTTAAATTATTTAATAAATAACTATTTAAGCTTATGTTTAAATACCTATATATATGTTCTTTAATTTCGATAATCCAAATATTAATAACTTGAATCGAGAGAATTATTACACTTTATTAGGTTTAAAAAAAACTGCTACAATAGAAGAAATTAAAAAAGCTTACAGAAAATTATCTCTTACACTCCATCCTGATAGAAACTCTGGAGATAGTAAAAAATCTGAACTTTTTAGTAAAATTACTGACGCATATACTATACTTAGTGACTCTGAAAAACGTAGAAAATATGACTTTGAACTATCTTTTGACCCATCTAATTTGCTTAATATGATTTTAGACCCTAATAACTTAGACCCCAGTAACTTAGACCCTAGCAACTTAGATTTCAGTAATTTTTTATTTAACATAAATAGAAGAAATGCTGGGTATGCTGGAAATGCTGGGTATGCTGGAAATGCTGGAAATGCTGGAAATGCTGGAAATGATGCAAATTCTATTTATAAGTTACCAGAAACTATTTTCAAAGATTTAACTATAACACTGTTGCAGTCCTACGAAGGATGTAAACTACCTGTAAATATTAAAAAATGGAGAATTGAGAACAAGAGTAAAATAGATATAAGTGAAACTATTTATATAGATGTGCCAAAGGGTATAGATGATGGTGAAATTATAAGAATAGAAAAGAAAGGCAATACCACAAATGAGAATATTATTGGTGATGTAGAAATTAAAATTCAAATTTCAGGTGGAGATTCTTTTTTCTCGAGAGAAGGATTAGACTTAATATATAAAAAAGATATAACACTAAAAGAATCATTTTGCGGATTTTCATTCGATATAAGATTTCTAGATGGTAAAGAATTTAAAATTAATAATAAGGCGGGAAATATTATACCGCCTTTTTTCCGAAAGGTAATAAAAGATATGGGATTTGAAAGGGAAAATGTGAAGGGAAACTTAATAATTGTATTTAATGTAATTTATCCGAAAGAACTTTCAGCCGAGCAAATTCTCAAGTTAAATGATATACTGTAAAATACTTAATTTAAGGTGTTAATATTTTCAGCTCAATTGGTAATTCCTTGTTCTTACATTCATTTATGTAATCTATAGTTTCTTTAGGTTGAACACATAATTCATTATTAACACTAATTATGATATTTCCGTTTTTAAGACCATTTTCAAATAGTAATGATTTAGTATTTATATTTTGAACTTTTAATCCTGGATATATATAACCAAAAAAATTACTTCTATTCACTATTAAGCGAAATGGTATCTTATCATTCTTGAATATTTTCATTTCTATAATAGTGAATTTATCGTTTTTTTTATTTGTGGATACAGATTTGTTTTTTTTTAATTCACTAATTTCTAATTGTAAGTTATCAAATTCTTTATCAAAAAATATTTGATGTAACGAACTTTTACAAATTGGACATGTATTTTTTCCAATATCTTTCCACTTTTTTATACATGAATAACAAAAATGATGTGCGCAACCTGTACCGATGCAACTTTTTTCCATTATTTTATAACATATTGGACATTCCATATTATATATTGTAAAAAATTTATATTTAATAAGTATAAATTTTATATAAATTACATAAATTTAATAAATTACATAAATTTAATAAATTAGATAAATTACATAAATATCTATATTATACTATACTATACTATTTAGATATGTACAAACGACCAGCAGAAATTGAAATAGATGATAATATTATAAATTGCGATTTACTATCAGATAGTGTTAAAAAAACCTATCCTAAATTACCATTTAGTGAAAATAATTGGAGCAATTTTAAAGATGAAGCTCGCAAGAGAAATAATTTTTTGAAAACTCTAGATAATGAAGCCTATGAAAAAATAAAAGATAAATTCCCTGATTTTAAACCACCAAAATAATATTTGATAAATTTGTATAAAGATATTATTTATATATATAATAATGAGTACAATTAGTAGATTAAATAATGAACTTAAAGAAATAACTAATAATCCACCAACTAATTGTTCTGCTGGACCGGTTGATGACGATGATTTATATAAATGGCAGGCTACTATTGTAGGACCTGACGATAGTCCATATGCTGGAGGTATATTTTATTTGAAAATAGATTTTCCATATGATTATCCATTTAAACCACCAAAAGTGCAATTTATAACTAAGATTTATCACTGCAATATAAATAGCTCTGGTAGTATTTGCCTTGACATTTTAAAAGATCAGTGGAGTCCTGCATTAACAATAAGTAAAATACTATTAAGTATATGTTCTCTTATGGATGACCAGAATCCAAATGACCCATTAGTAGTAGAAATAGCAGATTTATATTTACAAGATAAGCCCAGATTTATAGAAAATGCCCGATATTTTACATTGAAATATGCTGTAGGAGAAGAAGATGAAGATTATTAAATCTAATAATTAATAATATTTAAAAATTATTAATTATTTAATTGTATTATATGTCAAACAAAGAAGAACTAGTTAAAAAAATTAAAGAATGGATAGCTTCCGATGACAGATTAAAACTATTACAAAAAGAAATTAAAGAAATAAGAGCATTAAAGAAGGATTTAACGGATGAATTACTGGTTATAATGAAAAACAATGATATAGATTGTTTTGATGTGAATGAGAATAAACTTATTTTTTGCCAAAACAAGGTTAAGGCTCCCATAAATAAAAAAACCCTTCTCGAAAATTTAGAAAATTTTTTCAAAAATTATCCCAAAATTAATCCCGAAGAAGTAACTAATTTTGTTCTAGAAAATAGGGATGTTAAAATCAATGAGAATATAAGAAGAAAATAGATAAAATATATAAAATATATATATATGAATTCAATTCTTAAAAATATATTTAAAGTTATAGGTTTTATTCTTGGTTTTATTATTTTACAATCTATATTAAACTTTTTTGGATTTAAAGTATCTACCTACTTAATTTATCTACTTTGGATTGTGGCACTTCTCATATTCTATTTAGCGCTTCCTGGGGATTATGATTTATTAAATTAGTTTTTTAGCATTATTCAAAAATTTCTGAAAATTGAAAACTAATTTTTTTTGTATATCATGATAGAAAAGATATTATTATCTAACAAAATGCTTACTATTTTAAAACGCATATTCCCATATGATATTAGCGAATATATTTATCAAATTTACAAAAATGATGCGATTGAAGTTATAATGTATCCTAAATTATATACTCTAGAACTAATTCTAGATAATTTTATAAAGATAAAACAATCTGAATGGTATAATCGTTTAGGACTATATAGTATCAATAATATAGATGGTATGAAATTTGTTAAAAAAGTATTTCAACTTATAAAAAAATATAATTATAAAGTTGATAAACAACTTGATTTAAAAATTTTTAAATTTAGAGATATTTTACAGAATATCATAAAAAAAATGGATAGTGATGACCAAATAATTTATAGTATAATGATAAAACAGCTTCTATAATTGACTCTAACATATAAATACTGGTTCATTTTCACTATCAGAATTGCTATCAGAATTGCTTTCGCTTTGCTCTTCACTATCGCTTATATTTCTACGGTTAGAGTAATTTAATATTCTCATTTTTTTTTTAATCTTATTATCGTTATTCTCCCAGCATGCATATATTAAATGACCAAAGCGATTTATATACCTATTATAATTAGTATATTTAATTATTAATTCAATTAAATCGTCGTTTAAATATTTATCCAAAAGTTCATGTATAAGCTCTTTAAATTTATTAAATTGACGATTATCAAAGAGACAAATTATATTTGGATGTTTGAAATACTTTTTGGAAAAAGGGCATAACCCACACATACTCTTTGCTCTAGTGATTACAACCATTTATTTTACTTTATTTTATATTATTTTATATTATTTTATATTATATTTACACATATTTTAGATTTTAAATATGTGTCAATTTTATTTAGTTGTTTTAAAAAATTGAAAAATAATAAAAACATTTTACCAATAATAAATAATCTATTATATTAATGGAAAACAATAAAAAAATTATAGCCATGTTAGATGAATTGGCAAGTATAATGCAAAGACGCGGTGATGGAATACGTGCAAAAGCTTACGAAAATGCATCTACACAAATAATGCTTCTAAAAAAAGATATTGGAGAAATGAATTATGATGTGAAAAAGATTCCAGGAATAGGTAAGACAATTGCTGAAAAAATAGATACCTTCTTAAAAACTGGAACCCTGGAAATTTTGGAGAGAGAAAGAGTTAATCCTATCAATGTTTTTACGCAAATTTATGCAATAGGACCTAAGAAAGCAGAGGAACTTATAAAGAAAGATATAACTACAATCTCTCAGCTTAAGGAAAATATTAGCATGTTAAATGATAAGCAAAAAGTAGGAGTTAAATATTATGATGATATTTTAAAACGCATTCCTCGCAGTGAAATCGACGATTTTTATATTAAACTTTCACTTATTTTTGAAGAACTTGATATAAAGGGTTCCAGATTTGAAATATGCGGTAGTTACCGCAGAGAACAAAAAGATTCAGGTGATATAGATGTTATTATTACAAATGATAATAATGATTCTACAATATTTAAAGAGCTCCTGGATTGGTTAAAAAGAGAGAAATATATTCTAGAAGATGGCTTCTTATCGCGCGGGGATGTAAAAAGCCTAACGGTGATGGATATTTATCCAGAACTCGAAAATACCGTGAAACGTCGGGTTGATTTCTTTTACACGCCACCTAATGAATATGCATTTGCTATATTATATTTTACAGGAAGTAAAATATTTAATACACTCATGCGACAACGCGCAGTTGATATGGGTTATACACTAAATGAACATGGAATTAGTTATTTACATAATGGAGTAAAAGGTAAAAAAGTTGAAATGGAATTTCCTGATGAGAAGTCAATATTTAAATTTTTAAATATGAAATATAAGCGTCCTAGTGAAAGAACCGATTTTACTGCTATAGAAGATGGCAGTGAAGAAACCAAACAGAAACATAATAAAACAGTAAAACGCGTAAAAACTGTTAAACCAGATTATATAGAAAGATTCAAACAAGAAGGAGCAACTGTACTAGACACTATGACTAAAGATGAACTAATAGAATTAATACAATCGCTAAATACTGCTTATTATATAGGCGATAAGGAAATTACAAATACGCAATTAACAGATAATCAATATGATATAATTAAAGAATATATTGAGAAAAAATATCCAGATATTAATCCTAATAAGATAAATCATACTTCTTCTGATATTAAACATATTGAGCGAAATAAAGTAAAATTACCATATGAATTATGGTCTATGGATAAGATTAAACCCGATACGGATTCTGTTAAAAAATGGATTAAAAAATATAATGGACCGTATGTTATATCGTGTAAATTAGATGGTATTAGTGCATTATATGTTTCTGGTGAATCTTCTAAAGAAGCCAAATTATATACAAGAGGGAATGGCCGGGAAGGACAAGATATAAGTCATTTAATTCCATATATTATTTGGAAGAATAGAAAAGAGCAGGATTTTGAAATAGATTTTGTATTAAGAGGAGAGATAATTATTAAGACAAAAGTATTTGAAGAAAAATATAAAGATACTTTTGCCAATCCTCGTAATTTTGTTGCGGGTATTGTAAACAAAAAAACAGTTGACCCTAACATTCTTATTGATTTGGATTTTGTTCCTTATGAAGTTATAAAACCACAATTAAAACCGAGTGAGCAATTCAAATTTATTAACGATGAATGGATAACCAATCCGGTTAAATATAAAATAATGGAAAATATTAATAATGAAAATTTATCACAGACATTACTAGAATGGCGGGAGACATATGAATATGAGATTGACGGAATTATAGTTGTTGATGATAATATATATGATAGACCCCTTAAGAATCCTGAATATGCATTTGCTTTTAAAATGGTTATTAGCGATGATGTTGCGGAGGCTAAAGTATTAGATGTGATATGGACACCTAGTAAAGATGGATATTTAAAACCTAGAATTAGAATAGAACCAGTGAAATTAGATGGTGTAATTATTGAATATGCAACTGGTTTCAATGCTAAATATGTAAATGATAATAAAATTGGAGTAGGGTCAATTATAACTATGCGTAGAAGTGGAAAGGTAATTCCATATATTGTAAATGTTGTTGAACCCGCGGAAATAGGTATGATGCCTACTTTAGATTATGAGTGGACAGAAAGCGGTGTAGATATTGTTTTAAAAAATTCAATATATGATATAACAGTTAAAGAAAAAAACATATTAGCATTCTTTAAAGGTATAGAAGCCGATGGGATTGGTCCAGGAAATATTAAACGTATAATGGATGCGGGGTTTGATACAGTAACAAAGATTATTGCAATGACTAAAGATGACTTACTAAAAGTGGATGGTTTTAAAGAAAAGACTGCTACAAAGTTACATAATTCGATTAATGAAAGAATTCGTAAATCTAAATTACATACATTAATGTCAGCATCTAATCTATTTGGTAGAGGATTTGGCGAAACTAGATTTATTGCCATTCTTTCTAAGTATCCTGATATTCTTACAAGTAATCTAAGTAATAGTGAAAAAGTGAAACTTGTTAAAAATGTGGATGGAATCGCCGCCTTAACCGCTGGTAGATTTGTAGATAACATTGCTAAATTTATACAATTTATGAATGATGCTGGGTTAGAACATATTCTATATAATACAAAGGCATTGGATACGACGGTTGGTACAGTCGATACGGTTGGTACTGTCGATACTGTAAAAAGTGAGATATATGGAAAAAAAATAGTAATGACTGGATTTAGAGATAAAGAACTAACTGAAAAATTGAAAAAAATGGGGGTAATAATAAGCGATAATGTTAGTAAGAATATATTTATGGTTTTAGTTAAGGTAAAAGATGAAGATACCACAAAGGCGAATCAAGCACGCGAAAATAATATACCAATTATGTTGGTAGATGATTTTATAAAAAAATATAATTTGTAAAATTTAATAATTTGAAAATTTAATAATTTGAAAATTTGTTAATTTCATTAAGTATATTAACATTACTTTTTTAATAATATATAAAAAATGTACTTAGTTCCATTAGTTCGCGCAAATAGAGCAATTGCCGCGTCATTAATTTATCCAAGTCATCCTATACAAGCAGTTATAGTAAGTGAAACGATTAGTATTTTTGCACCATTGTTAGACCCACAATTTTTTTCCAAAATATTGGGTTTAATTTTAGCATATAAATATAACCCTACATTTGCTACATTAATGAGCCAACAATATTTAAAAATAAATTTAACCTATAATCAGGCTGAAATATGTTGTCTATTATTATTTAATTTACTTTTATTTATAAATCATAGTTATCTTATTTGAATAGAATATATATTTTATATATATATGGCAAGAGTTATCACATTCAAAAAGTGTTTAAATATAATGATTGACATTGAAAAATATCTCACAAAAAATGAAGAAATAACAATTGATGCGTCTCAAGGTCCACAAACGAAAGTTGACATAGCTAATTTTGTCCGCAAACGTAGTGGAATTTTAAATAAAATAAATAATGATAGTGGATTACTGACAATAAAAGTATTGCAACGTGGAAATAATGCGCATGCTATTATTTTAGTTAAGAATGAATATTTAACAAAAGGATGGAGTATATTCGATGCTAACGGTAAGCAATTTTTTCCATTTAGAATTATAGGGAGCGGTAGCGATGTTACTGGAGATTATTTAGAAGTTACTGGTAGTAAATCGTTGAATTATGGAAGTGAAGTAAATAATCCTGGTTATTGTGGCACTATAGGTGTTATTTTTATGATATTTTTTTTGAAGAATAAAGACAACCCAGAATGGCCGTCTTATTGGAGTGAAATAGTAAAAAAACTATCATTGCGAATTTCGCAAACAGAAGGAACACTGGCTAATATTTTAGCTTCGCAAATTCAAAAATATTTATCTAATGTAAGCAATATTAATGATGATGTTATTAATAAAATTTATGAAAAAATTAATAATTATTTACAAGAATTAAATACTAAAAAAGCAACATTAACTGGTGGTGTAAGAACATCAACAAAAAGAACACAGAAACAATATAAAGAATATGACTCCAAACACTGTAATAAACAAAGTGTTTTACTTGAAAATAAAGAAAAATGTAGAGAAAAATCGTTTGGTACATGTGGTAAAAATATTTATTTAGAAAATGGACAATATTTTTATTGTAGAAACTATAAACCTTTAATTGGAAGCCCTGGCTGTGACTACCTTTCTACTGTAAGGAGAAAACCAGGAATTTGTATTGACCAAGATTTAATAAAAAAATTTACAACTACAACTCAACATGAATTATTTTCTAGATTAACTCAATTAAAAAATTTAGGATATACAAAAAAAATTTATAACGAGATATTAACACCTTTAGCTGATAACGCCCAATTTTTAGAACCTAGACAACGCACAATATTAAAAAAGCGACTTGAAAAGGAAACAAAAGAAACAGAAAGAATAAATACACAAGCAAGACAAGATTTAAGAGGTCTTGAACTTAAAGATTTTGAAACAAAAATACGCCAAAGACTCAAAACTTTGAGAGAAACAGAAGGAGGAAGTAAGAAAAAAAGTAAGAAAAAAAGTAAGAAAAAAAGTAAGAAAAAATCTCTTTTAAATGTTTAAATCTGTATAATGAACTATTATTCAATAATATAATGTCCAAAACAACAGAAGATGGTGGAAGATTGTGTAATCAAATTGTAAGAAATTTAGCTTTAAGCATTCTAGCTGAAAAATATGATTTATACGTAGCATATTCTAGTTATGATAATATAAATAATAAATTAGGAATAGAATTATTTGTAGGTAATAAAAAATATAATGAAACTAAAATAATAAAAAATAATGATTATATGAATTATTTTAATAATAATATAAAAAATAATGCTAATTTTAATTTTATGTATGATTATTTTCAAGAAGAAGAAATAACAACCATTTTACATAAACGTTTAACTGATAACATGAAGAATATAATAGATAAAAATCCTTATAATAAACGATACAAAAATAATAATGATTTATTTTTACATATAAGATTAACTGATACAAAAAAATGGAATGTAGGAATAGATTATTTTATACATTGTATCAATTCCTTAAAATATGATAATATATATGTTGCTTCTGATAATTTTAATGATGACTTAATAAAAGAAATAAAAACTTTATACCCGTCGATTATTTTTTTTGAGAATAAACCAATAGAAACAATTCAATTTGGTAGTACTTGTAAAAATATTATATTATCACATGGTTCATTTTCAGCTGTAATTGGGTATTTAGCTTTTTTTTCAAATGTATATTTTAAGAATAAAGAATCTGGATACTATCCATTAGGTCCATTAGGTATGTTTAAAAATAAAGGCTTTATCCCTGTTACTTTATAAATTAATAAATTCTTGAAATACTATATCATAAATTTTATATATATTATATCATCTATAAAATTAAAGGATAAAAAGTATTTAAAAAGAGTTTTGGTATTATATATTAATGACATCGTGCCCGAGTGGTTAAGGGGACAGACTTGAAATCTGTTGTGCATAGCACGCGTAGGTTCAAATCCTGCCGATGTCGTTGCTATTATTATTAATAAAAATAAATTATTATTAATATTAAACTATTATTAAAGTATATAAATATTAATGGAAAGATGTTTTATTTGTTATAATAAACTAGATAATTCAAGTGTATATATGCCAATGGTCGATGAATATTTTGGCGAAGACATATCTATATTTAAAAATACATTTATCATAAAGTCTGTTGATGATTTTAGTTTTTTATATTATTGCGTATGTAATCCATGCATTGATAATTATCTAAAATATCATGGTAAAATGTTTAGTTATGTTAAAAATAGAGAAATAACAGGTAAAAAGTAGTTTGTTCCTTTTTCTCATAAATAGAATAGAATAGAATAGAATAAAAACGATTTAAATACTATTTAATGATAGTAGTTAATGACACCGTGGCCGAGTGGTTAAGGCGATGGACTGCTAATCCATTTCCCCATGGGATCGCGAGTTCGAATCTCGTCGGTGTCGTTGAATTATATTAATTTTTATTCATTAATATAATTTATTGATTTGGCGCAGTGATTTCTTTAAATTGTTTTAATATATAAATTATAAAATTGAAGTAAAATTATAAATCTATAAAAATGTAATATGGAAAGTAGAATTACAAAAAAATCAGACAAGCATTTACTTGAATTCAAAGGGGCAATTAAAGAATGGTTCAGTGACAACAACTCCGATATATGTGGAGAATGCGACAGGAGTGATTTTCTAAAATTCATTTTTGACTTTGATAGTCTATCATTTAGTAAAGATGATTTCCAGAAAAGGAAGCGTGTAAAAAATATAGTTCCAATGAGTATTCGTTGTTGTGCGAAAAGAGCCAATGGTGAACAATGTACTAGAAGAAAGAAGGATGGATGTGATTTTTGTGGTACGCATGAAAAAGGTCGTCCTAATGGAAGTGTTGAAACCGTAGAAAGTATAGAAAAAGAAGTAAAAAAGATTGAAGTTTGGGTGCAGGAAATCAAAGGTATTAACTATTATATCGACGATTGTACAAATGTATATAAACATGAAGATATCATCAAAAATAAGACGAATCCAGAGGTGTTAACTCATTATATTTTTAAAGATGGTATTTATAGTATTCCTGAATTTGGAATCTAATTTTAGTTTTTACTTTTTAGTTATATGTATATTTTTTACATGAATTATAAATATATACATAGGCAAATATGTTTTCTAATTACAATGCAGATTTTACTAATCTATCTATTAATATTTTAAATAAATGTGGTATTGAATGTATTTCTATTGATGATATTGCAAACAAAATAATACCAAGAGAAATATTGATAGATAGTGAAAAAGTGATTTATGAAAATATTAAAGATGATATAAAAAAAATAAAGCAATATTTGAAATCATCATTTTACACCTGTACTCAAAATAACGCTTCTGATAATCAAAAATATCCAGTTATTAATCTTATTAGGCAAATTCTTGGTAACTTTAAATTAAAACTTATACCAAAACGCATATGTAACGGTTATACCAAAGATAGGAAAAAAAAATATTTGAGATATTTTGAAATTAAAAAAATAGATGAGCTATAAATATTTATAAACATTTATAAATATATATACAAATATATATACAAGTATATATAGTTAATGAATAATTTTAATAATTTACTAGATAATGATAACAATAATAATAATAATGTTTTTACTCCTACTTCAATTCAAGTTTATCAATTTGATGAAATAATAAATAAAACAAATATTTTAATTGATAGAACTAGCACTGTAATAGGTAAGGTAGATTTAATATTAGAAGAATGGTTTAAATATCAATTATTAAATAAGAGCAGCGATATAATTTATGACCTTGATAAATTGATATTAGAAACATCCGTTATTGTAAATCAAGGAATCGAGACTGTTGATATTTATTTTAATATTGGTAACTATATTTTCACTAATATTCCATTCGCTTTTCATACGGTTGTTATTTCTTGTATGCTAGGAATTTGTATTCAAACAATTATGTGTATACTCCTATATTTTTTATACAAAGATAACAAAAATATATCTAAATTTATAAATTTAAAAATCGAATCCCCCAATCAAAAAAATAATTATTTAACTTATCACGTTTAATATAGTTTCTCATTTTGACTTATTGAGAGAAAGATTTAAAGAAAATATGGAAACCCATCCTTCTTTCTATGGCTCAAGTCGCTTCTCAAAAATTAATAATCATTTACTTGAATTGGGTCATGAAGCTATTGATTGGTGATATATTAATGTATTATAGCTTTTTATTGTTAAATAATTGAATAGGCAACCATTCATGTAAAGTAAAAAATTTATATATAATGTTACATAAAAGTTATCATTCGTTATTATATTATTATATTTATATGCTAATAAATTCATTGTTGCACCGTAAATGCACATAGGGTATCTAAGAAAATTATATACAAACGCATTTATTTTTTTCTGATTGTAGAGAGTTATTTTATTATTTTTATAGAGTGATAAAACAGTATATTCTATGGCGCCTGGGATACCACTGCATGCGATATAACCTAAATATATTTGATTTGTATTTACAAGTAAAATTGTTGGTGCTACTCCAAACAAAACAAAAATTATATGATGAAAATAATCCATTTTA
>TARA_B100001057_G_scaffold499659_1_pt1 | contig 14739 bp, 12 predicted proteins | sample TARA_B100001057 | Tara Oceans TARA_B100001057 (sample SAMEA2621839) | marine metagenome | biome: marine biome (ENVO:00000447); feature: surface water layer (ENVO:00002042); material: "saline water (ENVO:00002010), including plankton (ENVO:xxxxxxxx)" | depth 5 m
AATAGCTCAATTGGCTTGATTTATGCACTGAAAAAAATTTTTATATATTAATAATCTAATTATTATCTATCTTAGTTTATTGTAAAAAAAATGAGACAATCTAGAGATAGTTACGTTTGGATTCTAGGAGGCGGGCAACTTCAAATTCCAAATATCTTATGTGCGAAAGAATTAGGATATAAAACTATTGTTACAGATCAAAATAAAAATTGTATTTGCAAAAAAAAAGCTAATTTATTTTTTTGTGTAGACATCTTTGATATACAAAAGAATATTTCTTTATTAAAAAAATTAAAAAAAAAATATTCAATTAAGTCAATATTTGTAGGGGGTATTGATTGCACCGTCACTCAAGCCTGCTTAGCCAAACAATTAAATTTAGTATCATCTGGAATATCTTGTGCAAAATTAACTAACAATAAATATTTATTTAGAAAATTTCTTCATAAAAAAAATATTTCAAATATCCCTTTTATGAAAATCTTAAAAACCTCTAATGGTTTAATTAAAAAAGTTGAAAATAAGATAGGATATCCATTTATAATAAAAAATGTTGACAATAGTGCCAGCAGGGGTATTGAAATAATTACAAAAAAAATTGATAGCAAGCAATTTGATGGATATGTGAATAGTGCAATTAAAGCTTCTAGATGTGGATATTGTATTATTGAAAAGTATTATCGTGGAAAAGAATATACAGTTGAAACATTATTTGATGTGAGGGGTAACTTTCACCCATGTTTTATTACCGAGAGATATTTTAATCACTCGAAAGGAAAAGCATTAGAAACTGGTTTAAGAAATCCATCTAAATTAGAACCATATAAAGTCAAAAAAATTTTCAAATTTGCTGAATTTGTTGCCAGAAAAGTTGGTATAAAAGTTGGTCCAGCAAAATTTGACTTATTGATTTCAAATAACAAATTAATAATTTTAGAAATGACAACCAGATTATCAGGTGGTTTTGATTGTCAGTATCTAGTACCCGCGGCCACAGGCAAAAATGTGATAAAGGCAGCCATGTTAACTGCACTTGGAGAAGAATTTAACTCAGAATTATTAAAAAATAAGTTCAATAAAGTTGCAATGACAAGTAGTGTTTGGCCAAAACCAGGTAAAATAAAAAAAATTACTTATAAGAAGGTAAAAATTAAAAAGAATGAATATCTAAAAGTTTTTTTTACAAAAAAAAAAAATGACTTAATTCAAAATTATGAAAACTGCGCTGATAGGGCTTGTTTTATTATAGCTGCATCAGCAAATGAAAAGAAAACAAATTATTTAATAAATAAAGCTAAGAATAATATAAAAATAAATACAACATGATCCAAAATATTTTAATTTATGGTGCCGGTGCAATAGGACGTGGTTATTTACCATGGATTTTAAGTGAAAAATCAAAAATTAGTTATGTAGAAAACAATAATAATCTAATTAATTTTTTTAAAAAAAATAAAAACTTTTATTCTTTAATGATAAAAAATCAAAAATATTTAAGTAAAAAAGTGTTCTTCGAAAATATTTACCGTTTTGGAGAAGAAGTTGAATATATTAATAATTTTGACCTAATTATTTTATGTGCTGGCACAAGAAGTATTGATCTAATTTCTGAAAACTTATTAAATTTTAAAAAAAAGATACTAGTTTTAGAAAATGATTTAAAATGTGTTGATGCACTAAAAGTTAAACTTCCTTTTAATAAAAATATATTTTTTGGAATTCCTGATGTGATAAGTTCAAATACTGCGTCTGAAAAAATTAAAAAAAAATACGGTGAAAAATCAATTATTACAGAAAATGGAGTTTGTTATGTAGGAAAAAAACTTGAACCTTTTTTTGATAAAGCAATTTTACTAGACCAAAAAGATTTATACGATCAATGGATTTGTAAGTTATATCTTCATAATACTGTTCATTGTATTCTAGCTTACCTAGGACACATCATTGGTTTAAAATATATTCATCAAATCGCTAATTTAAATTTTTCAAAAAAATTGTTGCATCAGTGCTTTATTGAACTTTCAAAATTAATTCTCCTGAAATATAAAATAAATTTAAAAACAATTAAATATTATTCAAAAAAAGAGTTTGCTAGATTTACTAACAAATTGTTATTTGATCCAATTGATAGAGTTGCAAGAGAGCCCTTTAGAAAGTTAAAAGTAGATGAGCGTTTAATAGGTGCTGCAAATAAATGTATTTCAAATGGAATTTATCCTAAAGCAATTACTTTTGGAATTTTCTGTGCCTTTAATTATGAAAATAGAAAAGATCCAGATTTTAATATTTCATATTTAAAAAACTCACTAAAGAAAGAAAATTTTTTAGAGATAGCTATTGGATTAAGAAAAAATGAACCAATATATGAAATATTGATTGAAAATTGGAATAGGTATACGAAAAATATAGATCGACTAAAAAAAAATAGATGAAAATAAGCATAAAAGAAAAAAACTTAAAGATTGCAATTGAATCAGCCATTAAAGCTGGAGAAAAACTAGTTGAAAATTTCGAAAGAAAACAAAAAATAGTAATAAAAAAAAACAAAAGAGATATTTCAACAAAAGTAGACTTTGAAGCTGAGCGCGCAATCCTAAATGTGCTTTTAAAAAAAAGTAAAAAAAAAACTATATTATTTGAAGAGAAGGGTTTTTTCGGAAAAAATAAATCTAACTTTTGGATAGTAGATGCCTTAGACGGGACTGTTAACTATCTTAATAGAATTCCAATCTTTGCTTCAAGTATTGCTTATTATGAAAAAAAAGATTTTATTTTAGGTTGTATTTACAACCCTTTGACAAAAGAACTTTATTATTCTTGTGAAAAAAATAAAGTTTTTAAAAATTCTTTCAAATTAGAAATAAAAAAAAAACAATTTAGTGATGGTTTATATGCAATGTCATTTTCTGGTCAAAAAAATAAGAGTAAAATTAGAAATAAAGAGTCAAAACTTTTTATGGCTTATAATGACAATTCTAGGGGGTGTTTGAGAACAGGTTCTTTGGCAATTAATTTGGCTTATTTTTGTGAGGGCAAACTGGATGGATGTATAGGCCATCAAGCAAAAATCTGGGATGCTGCTGCAGGCCTATGTTTAGCTAAAAATATTGGTGCAAAAATAGCATACAAAATTGTTAAAAAAAATAGAATTAATTTTATAGTTGGTAATGAGTTCAATTTTGAAAATATCAAAAAAAAATACGAAAAATATATAGGAAAAATTTTGTGATTAAAAAAAAATTCTTTATTGCAGAGGTTTCCAGTAATCACAATGCTAATTTAAAAAGGTGTTTAAAATTCGTAGATGTGGCAAAAAAAATTGGGTGTGATGCTGTAAAATTTCAATTATTTAAAATAGATCAATTATTTCATCCATCAATTTTAAAAAAAAGAAGAGATATTAAACTAAGAAAAAAATGGGAGTTGCCAATTAAATTTTTAAAAAAAATATCTGATCATTGTAAAAAAAAAAAAATATTATTTGGATGTACCCCATTTTATTTAGATGCTGTAGATCAATTGTACCCATATGTGGATTTTTATAAAATTGCATCGTATGAGTTATTGTGGAATGATTTATTCATTAAATGTATCAAAAAAAAGAAGCCAATAATTTTTTCTACTGGTATGGCAAACAAAGATGAGATAACGAAAAAAATTAATTTATTTAAAAAATATAAATTTAAAAATTATTCAATATTACATTGTGTTTCTAGTTATCCAGCTCCATTAAAAACGATAAATTTAAATTCAATTAATTATTTGCGAAAAATAACAAATAATTCAGTTAATATTGGTTGGTCAGATCATACAAAAAATAGTGGGGTAATATACAAAGCTATTTTTGGACATAATGCAGATATAATAGAATTTCATATAGATTTAGACAAAAGAGGAAAAGAATTTCAGTTTAATCATTGTTGGCTGCCAAGTGAGATACAAGAAATAATTAATGTTGTGAAAAAAGAAAAAATAATTTCGGGAAAATTTAAGAAAATTGTCTCAATATCAGAGAAAATAGAAAAAAATTGGAGAGCAGATAAGTATGACGGATTAAGGCCTTTAAGAAAAATAAGAAAAAAATATGAAAAAAAGTTTTAAGTTCTTATTTTTTGGTGCTGGACCAAATCAATACAACTTTATTAAACATTCAATTAAAAAAAAAAATTACAATATAGTCATTCATAATAAAAAAAAATTTAAGTTAAAAAAATTTTTAGATGAATTTATATATGGCTCAGTTTATAAAAAAAAAAAGATTATAAGTTTACTTAATAAAATAAAAAATGATAAAAATTTAGATGATATTATTTGTAGGTCATCAGGTCCATCAATGATATCTGCTTATAAAGCAGATAAATTTTTTGGTATTGGTAGAGTTAACAAGAATTTAGCATATTGTGTTTACAGTAAATCTTTTTTATATAAATTTCTTAAAAAAAAGAAAATACCCGTAATTAAATCAACAATTTTAAAAAAATTAAAAAAAAAAAATTATGTTGGAAGTTGGGTAATTAAACCTGATGCACCTATAGTTGGAAAAAAATTTGTTTATAAAATCGAAAACCAAAATATAAAAAAAAATACATTTTTAAATATCAAAAAGAGTAGTGATAATAAATTGGTAAATATTTCAAAATTTATCCCAGGAAGAGATATATCGGCAATTTTTTTTATTAAAAAAAAAAATAAGAAAAAAGTCTTATTAAATCTAATCAATGAATGGAATTTTTTTTACAATAATCAAATAAATTTATTTAACACAAAATCGGTTGCAGGTATTTCAACACCACCATTAAAACTTAAAAAAACAACACGAGAAAAAATAAAAAAAATACTCAATAAAGTTTTAAGATTATTTCCTAATTATTACGGATTATTTGTTGTTTCATTAAGAATTAATAAAGAAAAAATTTATGTGTATGAGATAAATCTAAACATTGACTCAAAATATTCAAAAAAAATTTTCCCAAATTTTTTTAATAAGAAATCAATTTTTGATTTAGAGATTGATAATCTTATGAATTTAAATTTAGGTAAATTTGGCCATAATAAAAACAAATTTTTAGGTATTTTAGGTAAAAATTTAATAAAAAACAAATTTAAGTACTTAAATAAAATTCAAAAATATGGGGAAATAGGTTTAATTTAAATTTTAATATTTTAAATGTTAACAGCAATAATTTTGTGTAGAGAAAATTCTAGAAGATTAAAAAAAAAACATTTTTTCAGGATTGGAAAATTAACTTTAATAGAAAATTTGATACAATGTATAAATCAAAACAAAGAGATCAATGAGATATACTTGGCTACTGGTCCAAAAAAAAATAATTATATTTTTGAAAAAAAATTAAAAAGAAAATATAGTTACATTAATTATTACTATCATTTAAATGAGTATAATGTAACAGAGCGAGTAACGTACTTATCTAGAAAAATCAAAAACAAAAATTTTGTTCTTATATCAGGCGATTGTCCTTTGATAGACAATGAATTTATCAATTTGTCAAATCAATTTCTTTTAAAAAAAAATAATGATTTTATAAGTTTGAAAAAATCCAACATCGAGGGTCACGCGGTGTATAGTAAAAAAATTTGGGAAAAAATAAATAGATTATCTGATCTTAAAGATTTTAAAGAACATCCTGGGTTAGTTACAAAATTTAAGAGAGACCATTTTTACAAAAATTTGATTGATGTAACGAAATCAAAAAAATTCGAAGAGTTTAAAAGTAAAAAAAAAGTAAGAATGTCAGTGGATACAAGATCTGATCTAAATTTTTTTAATCAAGCTTATTTACATTTAAAGTATCGTAAAAAAAAATTTAATTATAAAAATGTAAAAAATTTAAAAAATATATTTAAAGAAAATAATTCTCATGTTTTTCAGCATCTTCCATTTTCTAAAAAAATAAAGGTTATAATTATTACAAGTAAATCTTATAAGATAGGCTTAGGACATTTTAAACGCAGCCAATCACTGAAAAGAGAAATTGAGGAGTCCACAAATTTTGAAGTAAAATTAGTTATAATAAAAAATATAAAAGATTTAAATAAAATTAGTAAAATTAAAGATCTCAATTTAGTTATAGATTTACCCAATCATCTTATAAAAAAAATATATTATAAATTTCATCCTAAAAATTCAATATTTGTTGATAATACTTTAAAATTTAAAAATGTTCTTAATATTGTCCCTGGAATAATAAGTCCTAATAAAAATTGTTTAAGTGGAAAAAAATATTTAATTTTAAATAGAGATATAAATTTAATAAATAAGAAAAAAAAAATTGTTAAAGAAAAGTTTAATATTGTAATACCTGGTGGTGTATCAAAAGTTCCAAAAAAAATTTTAGATTTTTGTATTAAAAATAAAAAAGAAAAATTTTTATTTGTAATAAATAAAAAAAATAACAAAGAAAATCTTAAAATTTTAAAACAGAATAAAATAGAGTTTTTGCAAAATCCAAGAAACTTATTTGAACTTATCAAAGCATCAGAAAGACAGTTAATAAGGCACGGTGTTTTAACATATGAAATTTTGGCTATGAAAATGAAACCATTTATCTGGACCTTTGATGAAAATAAAAAAAGAAATGATGATATTAGATATTTGAAAAAAAAAGGATATGCTAATATTTTTAATGAGGTCAATTTTTTTAAAATTTCTAATTTAATCAGTAAAAAAAAAGAAATAGATGTAGGAGCACAGGGCTTTTTGAAAAAAGTAATTGAATTAACTAAAAATAAATGAAAAAAATTATTGTATTAGGTTCTAGTAAAAATCAAATAGAATATTTAAAAGTTTTAAAACAAAAGTTTCAAATAATCTTACTAGATAAAAATATAAATTCACCAGGTAGAAAATTTGCTTATAAATTTTTCCATTGTGCTTATGATGATACAAAAAAAATTAATAATTTATTTCAAAAAAAGCTCATTAAATCGAAATATATTTTTTCTGCGTCATCTCACTTTGCATTTATTGGACTCTCATATTTGGCAAAAAAAATTGGTATAAAAAAATTTCCATCTAAAAAAATTGTTTCCATTATACTTAATAAATCAAAATTTTACGAATTTTTAAAAAAAAATAAAACAAATATCCCGTGGACAAGAAAAATTTATAAACAAAAAGATTTGTTAAAATATAGCGGACTAAATGAAATTTTTTTTCTTAAATCAGATTATGGTAAATCTCCGCACTACATATATAAAGGATCAATAGCCTCACTGATAAATAGAAAAATAAATTGGAAAAAAGACAATTTTTTAAAAAATAATTATCTTTTACAGAAAAAATTTAATGGGACAGAAATAAGAGTTAATGTTTTTAAAAAAAAATGTATTTGTTATTATTTTAAAAATAGTAAAAGACTATCAAGAAAAGATCTAAAAGATTTTAATAAACTAAAAATTCCTAACCAATTAATAAAAATAAACAAAATATTAAAAATAGAAAAATTGTTAGTTAAATATGATGTTATTATTTCTAATGGAAAATATGTAATTTTGGATATCGGTTTAGATCCACCACAAAGAATGTTAAATAGTTTTAAAAAATTAAATAAAAATTTTTATAAATTTTATACGAAATTTTTTATAAATCTTTAAATGACTAAATATTTAAATTTTATAAGGCCTGAAAAGTTTGCAGTTATTAAGTATAAAAGGTCGAATATAATTATATTTAAAAATTTTAATCTTAAGAATAAAATTATCCATTTTAATAAAAAATTTAAATACATTGATCATAGTGAAGAACATTCCTTTTTATTATCTAATGATAAATGTTTTATCGAAGTAAGCAAAAGTTTTAAATGGTATAGGTTTATAAATAAATTTGGAATATCTAAAAAAAAAATAAATACATTTTTGAAATTTGAAATTGAAGATATAAAAATTAATATTAAGACAAATGAAATTATTATCTTAGATAACAAAAGTATTATATATTTTTTTGTTTATACGAATAATGAGATAATTTTTAAAAAAAAACTCAATATTCCTCTAAAATTTAGCTCGGCAAAATTTGATTTTATTGATTATAAAAAGATATTTATTTGTATTGATAATAAAAAGATAATTTTATTTAAAAACCTAATAGATATAAAATTTTTAAATATATTAAAAAATACACGAGATATAACATCGCTTAGAATTTTCAATAAAAAAATTATTTTAGTTGACCAAAGAAACTATTGTTTAAATATTTTCAATTTGGAAGGTAAACAACAAAAAAAAATTGGCACAAAAGGAACAAGTGTCACAAATTTTGATCTACCAAGTGAAATGAACATATTTGGAAATAAATTATTAATTAGTGATCAAAATAATGATAGATTTTTGGTTTTTGATAAAAATTTTAAATTTAAAATTTTTAAGAAACGTATAATAACCAAAACAAGTCTGAGTAGACCAATTAAATCAATAATAATTAATAAATCTATTTATGTTTTAGACAGAGAAAATTGTAGAATCCAAGTATACAATTTGAAATTAGATTTTGTTAAATCACTTAATCTAGAGAAAATTGAAAATGCAAAACCAAATTCTTTTTGCTTTAATTTTAAATTAAATTGTTTTTTTATTTTATATCGAAGATCAAACTTTAAAAATATACTTATTTGTTATAATGGAAGCTTTAGAAAAACTTTTAAAAAACAAATAAGCACAAAAGATGCACAAGATATTTCATGTTCCAATGATTATTTATTTTTGGCAAACACATTAGGTAGAAGTTTAGATAAATATGATTTAAATTTAAATTTTATTAAAAAAATTAAATTAAAAAATTTATCATTAAATTCTAGAGTGCTTTTAAAAACTGTTTGTGTAGATAATTTTGAGAAGATTTACACCGCAACTTTTGACGATTTTAAACTTTTTAAATTTGATATTAATTTAAATTTGTTAAAAAAAATTAGTCTGAAAAAGTATGCATCCGAATTAAAGGTGCTGAGATCAATTATCATTAGTAAAGATAATTCTGATATCGTCTATTTATTAAATCGTGGAAAAAATCCTATTTGGACATATTCTATAAAGAAAAACCAAGTAATAAAAAAATTTAATATATTTAAAAATGGTTTTTCTCTTAGAAATCCTACGTCAATAAGTATATTTGAAAATAATTTAATTATCTGCGATAAAGAAAATGATAGAATTATAAAAAAAAAAATTTCATATTTTCAATGACAAAAAAATTAATAAGATATAACCAACCAAATATATCTAGCTCAGATATTACAGCTGTAAATAAAGTACTAAGAAGCGAACAATTAACACAAGGAGAAGTTTCTAAAACTTTCCAAAATGCATTAATTAAATATACAAATTCAAAATACTGCTTATTATTTAACAGCGCTTCCACAGCACTTATTGCGGCCTGTAAAGCTTTAGATTTTGACTCAGAAGATATTTTATGGACGTCAGCTGTATCATTTGTAGCATCAAGTAATTGTGCACTTTTTTTTAATTCTAAAATTGAATTTTTAGATATCGATCTAAAATCATTTAATATTGATATAAATTTATTAAAGAAAAAACTTAAAATTGCTAAAGTAAAAAAAAAACTTCCAAAAGCGATTGTTGTTGTTCATTTAGGTGGAACACCATGTAATTTAAAAGATATCAACAAGTTATCCAAAAAATATGGATTCAAGATAATTGAAGATGCTTCTCATGCTTTAGGTGCAAAATTTAGAAATACAAAGATTGGAGATTGTAAGTATTCAGACTTATGTATTTTTAGTTTTCATGCAATTAAGATGATAACTACTGGAGAAGGAGGTGCAATATTAGTTAGAAATAAGAAAATATTTAAAAAAGTTTCTGATCTTAATTCTCACGGAATAACAAGAAATATGATAGGAAAAAAAAATAAGCCTGAATGGTATTATGAGAATTATAAACTATCCAGTAATTTTAGATTAACTGATTTTCAGTCTGCACTTGGATTAAATCAGTTAAAAAGAATAAATAGCTTTTTAAAAAAGAGGAATGATTTAGCTTTTATTTACGAGAAACATTTGAACACTAAAAACCTATACTTTCAAGAAATAAGTAAATACGATTATTCCTCACGACACTTATTTATAATTTTTTTAAAGAAAAATAATTTGAGAAATTTATTATATAAGCATCTTAAATCTAAAAAAATAGAGACGAATCTCCATTATATTCCAATATATAAGCATCCATTATATAAAAAAAATTATCTTAAGAAAAAAATCAGATTAGAAAATTCAGAAAAATATTATGATAGAGCTTTATCGCTCCCAATGCATTGTAATTTAGATAGAAAAGACGTTTTGAAAATTATCAAAGAAATAAATTTATTTTTTTCAAATGTTTAAAAAAATAAATAAATTATTAACTATTTCTAATTTCCTTTCTCAAAATAAAGAAGATAAGATTAATGAATTGGATCAATCGGATAAAATAGTTTTAGTTGAATTTAATAACTGGGCTTTGCTGCATATAGCTAAACATTTAATTTTTAAATTTTTTATTAAAAAATATAAATGTAAAGTTTATTCATACGAAGGATATACATTAATTTCATCCAAGAATAAGATTTCTATAATAAAAAAATTATTGAGATATTTGATGATAAAATTAAATATTGGTACTTACGGTGTCTACAAATTTTTTGGAGTTTCTAAATTTCTAAGACCAAAAATATCAGAAATTATTCAACAAGAGGCTATTAAAATTATAAAAAAAAATAATATTAATTCAAAAAAAAAACTTTATAATTTCAAATTGAAAAATATCCATTTTGGAGATTTAGTTTATGACTCTTATCTAAAAGTTTTTAGCAAGCCTACTATAGAATTAAAATCAAAAGAATTTCAATACTTTTTTTACGAAATAATATGTTTGATTTTATATTGGTTTTATTTTTTAAAAAAAAATAAAAATAAAATATTAAATGTTTTATTTATACATGAAGTTTATAGTTATGGAATTGTTCCAAGATTAGCAGTTAACATGGGAATAGAATGCACTAAAGTATCTCATAAAAGTTTAATCAAGTTTAGAGTTAAAGGTTTTTATATTGGACAAGAAAATTCTCATCATTACAAAAACTTTTTCAAAAAAATTTCTCTTGATGCGAAAAAAAATGCATATAAATATTCGAGTAAAGCACTTAATAAAATTTCAAAAAATATTTTAGTTGGAAAATCTAAATCTAAAAAAATTAAAAAGATTTTAATTTATTGTCACAGTTTGAAGGATAGTCCTCATGTTTTTGGCAGTTTTTTTTATAACGATTTTCATGAATGGTTGATTGCCTTGTCAAAAATAAGCCAACAAACAAACTATGAGTGGTTAATTAAACCTCATCCAGATGATGAATTTATAGAACAAAATTATTTTTTTGAAATGAACAATAAATTTAAGAATGCAAAAATTTTACCAGCAAAACTAAACAAAATCGTCAAAGTTGATTTAGCTTTAACCTGCTTTGGAACAGCAGGGTATGAGCTCCCATACAAGGGAATTAATGTTATAAATTGTAGTAAAAATCATCCCCATAAAGATTATAATTTTTGTATAACACCAAAAAATAAAAAAGATTATGAAAAATTATTATTAAATCTCAATTTATTAAAGAAATATAAAATTAATAAATTACAAATACTTGAATTTTATTACATCAAAAGAAATTATTTATATGTTGATTGGATGCAGCTTAAACTTAACAAAACTTTAGATATAAATGATAAAATTATAAAAAAATACTATCAACCCACATTTTATAATAAATGGCAAAAAATGTTAACAGAGGAAAAATCAAAACAAATAGATAAAGTGATTAGTAACTTTTTTAATAGGAAATCAGGTGTTACTTTAATAAACAATATCAAACAAAATTGAGTTCAATTTTCTTCATATAATGTTCATAAAGTAGATGTAAATAAAAATAGGGTATTCAAAAAAAATTTTCTAGAATATATACAAACAAAAGATTATAAAATATAAGAATTTTAAAACTATACTCTGTATAGACTTATAGAATATAAAAAATTGTAAAAATATATAATTATGCTTAATGGTAAATCAATTTTAATAACTGGCGGCACTGGTAGCTTTGGAAAGGCATTTATCTCGTTTGCTTTGCGCAAATATCCCAAAATCAAAAGACTTGTAATTTTAAGTAGAGATGAAAATAAACAATTTGAAATGCAGAAGATATTTTCTCCTTATAAATTTAAGTGTCTAAGATATTTTATAGGTGACATAAGGGATAGCAGAAGAATGAAAATAGCAATTAACCAAATAGATTTTATATTTCATGCCGCAGCAATGAAGCATGTGCCAGCTTCAGAGTATAACCCAAGTGAGGCAATAAAAACAAATATAGATGGTGCTCAAAATTTAATTGACGCAAGTCTAGATTCGAATGTAAAAAAAGTCATTTTTCTTTCAACAGATAAAGCTTGCTCTCCTATTAATCTTTATGGAGCAACAAAATTATGTGCAGAAAAATTATTTCTTACAGCCAAAAAAAATAATCCTTCAAAAGACACTAAATTTATAGTTATGAGATACGGAAATGTTAATGCATCGAGAGGCTCTGTGATGCCTTTTTTTATAGAAAGATCTAGGAGCAAAATATTACCTGTCACTCATAAAGAAATGACAAGATTTAGTATAAAAATGAGTGAAGCAATAGAAATGTCAATGTGGGCTTTAAAGTATTTAGACAATGGTCAAATTTTAATTCCTAAAATTCCAAGTTATAGAGTGGTTGATTTGGCAAAAGTTTTTAAAGATGCTAAGGTTAAATTTGTTGGGATAAGACACGGAGAAAAAGTCCACGAGGACTTGATAAGTAGATCAGAATCAAGATACTCTATGGAAACCAAAAAGTATTATATTCTTTATCCAAATATAAATCCAAAAAAATTTAGATCGTTCCAAAAGAAAATTAAAGCAAGAGTTCAAAAAGATGAATTTAATTATAATAGTGGAACAAATAAACATTTTTTGAAAGTAAATCAATTATCTAAGATAATTGATGAAATCAAAAAAACTAATTGATAAGTATTATTATTTTTAATTGTGGAACTTTAAATTATATTTTTAAACAATTCTTATTATGCGATACTTATTTTCAAGATTTTTTTTAAGACTCAAAAGAGATGGTTTAGTAAATGTTATTTTATTTATATTTAAATTTTTTTTTCAAAGTGAGAAAAAAATTAATCTGGATACTTTAGAAATATCAAATAATAAAAAGTTAGATGATTATTTTCTAATTTTTGGGACTGATAAGGGATTTTTAGATGGAAAAAAAACGTTTTACAAAATATCTAAAACGTCCTCAGAAAAAAAATTTTTGAATTACAAAGACTGGGTATTAAGACAAAATATATATAATTTTGATTATGAGTTAGGTCAAAATTTTACACCTGTTTATGAGAAGTTTTTTGAACATATAAAACTTGAAAAACTGGATATACTAGAAATTGGAGTTGCAGGCGGCCATTCTCATGCAAGTTGGTATATGTATTTTCCAAACTCAAATATTTATGGAATAGATATAAAGCCTCAAAAAGAGTTATTATATTCTGGAAACAGACTTAAATATTACCAATTTGATATTTTAAAAAAAAACCAAGTAGATATATTTTTGAAAAAAGGATTAAAATTTGACATTATAATTGACGATTCACTTCACGACTTTGATGCTTTTATTGCTAATCTGTTTAATTTTTTTCCATCACTTAAAAGAAATGGATTATTTTTCTTAGAAGATTTCTTACAAAAGGACATAAGACTTGAACGTCTAAGATCTTATAATCAAAAATACGGAAAAAAATTAACAAAATATGATTTAACAATAGAGGAAATTTTAACCAATCTATCTAAAAAAAATATATTTAAAAGTGACTATATAAGTGAAGATAATCAAATTAATTTACATAATAATATTAAAGATTTAGAAATTAATAAGTTAGATTACCCTGATGCTGCAATCGCAGTCATTAGAAAAAGATAAATGTTAAAAGAAAAAAAAATTATTATTACTGGTGCGCTTGGCTTGGTTGGCAAAGAATTATTAAAAATTTTCTGCAAAACAAATCAAAAAATCTATGCAGTTGATTTACAAGGACAGATAAACAGATATGCCGATTTTATCAAAAATATAAAAATGAAAAATAAAAATATCCACTTTATAAATTGTGATATTAATAGTAAAAAATTTCTTAAAATTAGCAAAAACGTTAGTTCTATTATTCACTTAGCTGCAGTATTAGGTGTCGAAAACACGGAAAAAAATATTAAAAAATGTTGGAATGTTAACACCTTAGGAACCAACAATATTTTACAAGCATGTAAGCTAAATCGTATAAATCATCTCATATTTTCATCTTCATCAGAAGTTTATGGCGAGCAAATTTATTCAAAAATTGATGAAAGCCATCCTTTGCTTGGAAAAAATATTTATGCAATGTCAAAGATTGCATCAGAAAATTATATAACAGAATATAAAAAAAAAAATAAAAATTTCAATTATAATATTTTAAGACTTTTTAATACTTATGGTAAGGGTCAGGTAGCGAAATTTTTTATAACAAAATCATGTTACAATTTAAAAAAAAATAAAAAAATTATTATTAATGGAAATGGATTACAAATGAGAAGTTATTCATATTCATTCGATACAGCAAATTATATCTATTCATGTTGGAAGTTTAAAAACAAAGTAAAAAATCAGATATT
>TARA_B100001057_G_scaffold125637_1_pt1 | contig 14737 bp, 17 predicted proteins | sample TARA_B100001057 | Tara Oceans TARA_B100001057 (sample SAMEA2621839) | marine metagenome | biome: marine biome (ENVO:00000447); feature: surface water layer (ENVO:00002042); material: "saline water (ENVO:00002010), including plankton (ENVO:xxxxxxxx)" | depth 5 m
CCATTAGAGTCAATGACAGAAGGATATCAGATGCTCGATATGCGGCTGACTCAAAAGTTAGTGACTGATTCTGGGAGGATTGTTCAAGCATCCATTTTTGGAAAAAATATGCTCGATGAAGTGGCTCGAAATCACACATCGTTCGTAAAAAATGAAGTCCCATTACCTGGAAAAAATGTGGGTATTAACTTCCGAGTGACGTTTTAATAAATGTCATATAAGGAAACGCTGTAAGCGTGCTGAATGACTACCAATCGGTTTTTCTCGGCTTATGGCTAGCATTGAGCACCATTGTTTTTCAAGCAATGGTGCTCATTCATACCCACAGAAGACAAAAAGGTTACAAAGTGGGTGTCATGGATCCATCTCTGGGTCAGGATTCTTTTTTATTTAGAAGTTATCGAACTTTTTGGAACTCACTTGAAAACATCGTTCCGATGTTTGGCATGGCTGCTATCGCCATTTTTTCTGGATACAGTACCTATAAATTATCTTTAATTGTTTGGGTCTTCGCTATAACTCGAATCGTCCACATGCTCTTATATTATGTGATTGCAACAGAAAAGAACCCAAGTATTCGAAGTATTTTTTACGTTATCGGTTTTTTTGCAAACGTTTTCTTGATGGTGGATTTAGGATTATATTTAATTTAGTTTTTCACGGTTCTGAAACCTGTATGCATCAAGCTGGTTTCAGGTGTTGTCCCCATCCTTGAAGAGACACGATAACCGTGGCAAAAGTCCGGTTCACATAGAAATGAGCCGCCTTTAATCGTTTTCATTAATTCATTATTTTCTTCTCTGTATTCAGAATCTGTCCATTCCCAGACATTACCGGCCATATCATAGAGACCAAGTGATGTTTTTGAAAAGTGCTTTACTGGTGAAGTCATTAAAAAACCATCCTGATTGGTGTTTTTATATGGAAATTTTCCCTGCCATACATTTGCTTGATGTCTCCCTTTAATCTTAATCTCATTTCCCCAAGGATAAATATGGCGAGAATTTTTTCCATTCCTAGCGGCATGTTCCCATTCTACTTCTGTAGGCAATCTTTCTCCTTTCCAGGTTGCATATGCGATTGCATCATTCCATGAAACTTGTGTAACAGGATGATCATCTTCTGCTTTTTCTTTACTTGGCCCAGCAGGATATTCCCAATAGGCTCCATCTTGCATATACCAACGCTGTTCAGAGAATGAAAATACCCCAGAATTTCCAAATTTCTCAGCTTCTGTTATGTAATTTAATGCTTTTATAAACTCTCTAAATTGGCCAACGGTAATGGGATGCTCTGACATATAAAAGGACTTAACGGAGTATCTTCTTATCGGCCTCTCAGCAGGCAGACCTCTATATGAGCCAGCATCAACTATTCCAGCTGGAATAAATACATAACCACTCTCGTGTCTGTGGCTTTCACAAGAGGTTAGCGTAAATATGAATAATGAAACAATTAATATTGATTTATATTTCATATCAGATATTTCCTGCTTTTATAGATTTAGTTGAACCTTATCAGATCATAATCATATAAAGTATATTTTTCCTAGGCAAAAAATTACAATAATGCTAGGAGTTTATATATGAAGAAAATATGTATAATTTTTGGTCACCACAATACAGTTGATTCTTTTAATGCTGCAATAAGGGATACATTCATTAATGAGGCAAAGAAATATGGACATCAAATAGATCTAATAAACCTATTTGAAGAAAATGAACCTCTCCCTTTTTACCGCAGTGATGTCAATCCTCCACCTAAACAAGTTCTCGATTATAGAAAAAGATTAGAGCAAGCAGATGTTATGTTTTTGATAGGCTCTTGTCATAATTTAAGGATGAATGTGATACTCGAAAACTGGATAGATTGGGTATTGCACCCAAAATGGTTTTTTTCGTATAAATCACTTCTTCCTGATAGTAAATTCTTTGGTAATTACGGGTATGCGATTCCAGGAGCAATGAAAGGGAAAAAAGGTATAGTATCTATGACTTATGGTGGCCCAATGCTGAGTTATTTTAATTTCTCTTTTTTCGATAACATACCCTATAGAAGATTAAAAAAATCAGTATTTCAGCTTGGTGGGCTGAAAACATCATACTTAAGATTTTATTCAGTCTTACCTAATATGAGTGAAAGACAGTTTGAATTGCATATGAAAAAAGTCAGAAAGTTTGCTGAAAAAATCTAAAAAACAATATATAACACTTACAATTTATGTTGATAAATCATGCTAAAAAATTTTCTATGTTTCTATATCTTAAGCCTGCTGCTATTTATTTTTGGAGTCACGAATGCATCTAACGCAGATTGATTGTATGATTTTAATTTTAAGATGGTTAATGGAAAAATTATTCATGGACCTGGTTGGAAACCAATGTTATGAGCATAGAAAATAAGGTTAAATTGCTCAGTTATTTGGGATTAATTCCTTTTTTATCTTTATCATTTTCCGTATGGTTCCTTCCGTATAATGTTCCTTATGAAACGTTATGCTTATCATTTTTCTTTTACGCTTTAATGATTAATAGTTTTTTGAGTGGAAATTTATGGGGTTATAATTTAGAAAGGAGAATCAATCCATCCATACCAATTATATTCTTTTTTCTTCCTATTCTATTTTTTCTCGTTATCATAATGCTGACATACCAAGCCTTTCAATTGGGAGCTTCATTGGGGTTGTCTGCAACATTGTCGTTTATAGCGTCATTCTCTGGAATATATATTTATGAAAAGAGAACTGTAAAACACGAGGGCTACTATTCAAATCTGAGACTGCGACTTACTTTAGTAGTAGTCACCTGCCATTTATCGTGGATATTATTTTTTCTAAATATACTAAGAGTGACTTAATTATAAGATATGTTTCTTAAGATAGGAGATGATGTCATCCGATTCGTATAACCAGATATCGTCTGAACCTTGCTGAGGTATTCTTAGGCATGGTACCTGTTGCTTTCCTCCATAAGCTAAGAGATCAGACTTATGTGTCTCGTTATTCGCTGCATCAAGAATTTCAATGTGGATATTATTTTCATGCATAAATCTTCTCACCTTGATGCAAAATGGGCAGGTTGAGAAGTCATAAAGTAATAAATCTATTGTTTTCTTATCAATCAATTCTTGCTCCTCGGCTAACCTTTGAATTGGCTTTGGGAGGGTAAGATAATTTCCAACTCGAAGAAGGTTACCTAATACATCTCTCCCGAGAACTTTTCTTAACTGCTTTTTTGTCACTTATTTTCTCTTTTTAATAATAATTAAATGGGTTATTTATAATTTGCTATAGAGTAAAATTAAACAATTATGAAAACAAGTAAACTCATCGAAAAAATATCGGGACCCGCATCAAAAGCATGGATTGTGGGCGATAAGGCCTTTGATATGATCGATCGCGGTATAGATGTGATACATCTGGGAATCGGCGATCCAGATTTTGATACTCCAAGTCACATTATAGCCTCTCTGGAAAAAGCGTTGTCCTCTGGAAAAACACATTATTCGCCTCTTCTGGGAGAGACTGAATTGAGAGAAGAGATCGCCATTCATGCAAAAAAACTCTATGGTGGCCATATCTCAAAGGATAATGTTGCGGTTTTACCTGGAGCGCAAGCAGCTTTATTCTCTTCTTTTCTATGTATTGCAGAAAACGACGATGAGGTGATCGCTCTTGAGCCAACCTATGCAACTTATCCAGCTGTAATAAAAGGGAGCGGAGCAAAATTGATCACGGTAAAGCTCAATCATAATGAAAAAGGTTATTATCTCGATCTCGATGATATTGAAAAATCGATAACGACAAAAACAAAAGCCATATTGATCAATTCACCGAGTAATCCCTCCGGCGCTGTATTTACTCAGGAGAGCCTTAATAAGCTCGCAGACCTTTGTATGGATAGAGGAATATGGCTGATTTCAGATGAAGTATATTGGTCGCTCTGTTATGAAAAAGATCATGCTTCTGCTTTTACTCAATTGCACACTAGAGGAAATGTTATTGTTTTAAACAGTTTGTCGAAGTCCCATGCAATGACAGGTTGGCGCATTGGTTGGATTATTGCTCCAGAGGAAATTATCGAAGCTATGTTATTTCTGTCTCAGGCTCAATATTTTGGTGTCAGTCAATTTATCCAAATGGCTGCCATAGAAGCTTTAAGAGACTTCGAAAATCCGAGAAAATTCAAAGAAATTTTTCGTGAACGAAGAGATGTATTTATTGCCGAACTAAATAAAAGTAAGGTGCTCAATTCAAACAAACCGCAGGGAGGTATGTTTCTGTTAATAGATATTGAAAAAACTGGAATTGACGGACAATTATTTGCAGAACGTTTGTTAGATGAGGAACATGTTGCTGTCGTACCTGGTTTTGGATTTGGTGATTCCATGCAATATTCAATTAGGGTTGGCTTCTTAGATGAAATACCGAGACTTAGAGAGGCTGCTCGACGCATTGTTAGATTTGCTGAATCAATCTAGAATTCATTTTCATTTGGATCCTTTTTGTACGATATTTTTTCTCTTTGTAAACTGTTGCAATTATTCTTAAGTCATCACAAAAGTTAGACTGATGCAGCAACAAAAAATGAAATATGTGGTATAAATTTAAATGAGTTTAATAACAACAATATAAAAGGTAACAGATATGCGAAATTTAATTTATATAGCAATTTTAGCTTTGTCGGGCTGTTTGAATGTCCCATTTATACCAATGGTTGACACGGTTGATGGTGAATATTCTGCTGATTTGGTTGCAAATCCCCAACAAGAATCCTAAAACTGTGAACAGAAAATAAATTGTTGTCGCTATGACTGCAAATTCAAATCCAATCTTCGTTATTGGAAGTATAAATACAGATATGGTCGCTATGACTGAAGTTCTCCCATCTCCAGGTGAGACAGTTATGAGCAGAGAATTTATGATGACAGCAGGTGGCAAAGGTGCCAATCAGGCTGTTGCTGCTGCAAGAATGGGTGGTGACGTGACTATGATTGGTAGGCTTGGAAATGATGTTTTTGCCGAACAATCAATCAAAAGATTAAAAAGCGAAAATATAAATTGTGAATTCATTACAAAAGATACTGAAAAATCTTCAGGTGTAGCCTTGATAAGTGTCGATCAAAACGGAGAAAATCACATCGTCGTTGCACCGGGTGCCAACGAAACTCTGACGAAAGAGCGCCTGAGAAGCGTTCTGAGTCAAATACCGGATAATGCAATTGTGATGATGCAGCTTGAAATTCCTCTTGAAAGTGTTGTGTCAGTGATAGAATTTTGTAAAAAATCAGATAAAAAAATCATACTTGATCCAGCACCAGCAAAGAATTTAACTCCTGAGTTTACAAAAAGCCTTTATATGATAACGCCGAATGAAACAGAGGCTACCGCAATGACTGGGGTCAAAATAAAGGACTTGCGGGATGTAAAAAAAGCGGCCATAAAATTACTCGGTTCTGGCTTTCAATATGTTCTTATAACAATGGGTGCAAATGGTGTTTATCTGGCCTCTCAGAATGATGAATTTGAATATATACCGTCACCAAAAGTAACTACCATTGACAGCACCGCTGCAGGCGACTGCTTTAATGGCACCTTAGCAGTGTCGCTTTCACAGGGTTTGAGTGTTTTTGAAGCAGCAAAAAAAGCTTGTCGTGCCGCTTCAATTTCAGTCACAAGAAAAGGAGCTCAAGATTCAATGCCATTTATAAATGAACTTTAATTTCACTGAAAACTTGATTAGATTCTTATCAGACAGTTTAATGTATTAATAATAAATCAAAAGGAGACACAAAATGGTAGACGTAATTATTTACTCACTAATTTTAGCACTGGTCACCCAGTGGCTCTTACCGATGATTCTGAATACAAAAAATATGGATTGGATGCTATCTAACAGAGACGAAAGCGCTGATATTTCTGTAATGTGTTCAAGAGCTAAGAGGGCATCTATCAATTTTCAAGAGAGTTACCCTGCTTTTTTGGCTATATCAATTATATCAATGGTTCAGGGAGTGGATATTGTCTCACTTGCTACCTACTGGTTGGTATTGAGAGCACTTTTCATGGTGGCATACACCGCTGGAATCACCTATCTTAGAACTTTATTGTGGATGGGTTCACTGGTTTGTCTGGTCATGATGGCAATGGCGTTGATGTAAAATATTCATGAATATGAACAGTAATTGTGGTCACTTTTTGTGGCCACGTTTGTTTTTAGCTTATAATAATGATTGAATCCAAATTGAGAGGGTATAGCATGAAAAATACGTTGCTGATGTTCTTTGTTTTATTTCCAATTTTGGGTTTTTCTCAAGAAAAAGATTACTCTTACACTTTTATCGATATTAATACGACATATTCTAATGATATTGGTTATGTCGGTGATATTTATCTCGGTCTTCCTGCATCGCTTTATTTGAAGGGTTCGGTTAGAGATGAGGAAGCAAAAACCAAGGAAATTATTTACAGTAAGACCAGAGAAATTGCTGCAATAGGATATCACTCATCAATTGCTGACATATTCAAGAATGTCTCAAAGAGCGGCTTTGCATTCAATTTTGCTAGGGTAATGGATGTCTATGCTGAATTGGGTGTAAATCAATGGGAACTCACAAATCACGAAAATGAGGAAAAAACAGGCTCGGATCTCTATGCACATGCTGGCATAAAAACGGGTAATTCTGATGGATGGGAGTTTAATCTGTTTCTTGAAAGCACAAAAATGGCAGATGTAGAGTTAGATCCAATTACGAAAAAGATTGATTACTCACTGGATGGCGAGTTAAACAATAACTTTGGTTTCAAATTTATTAATAATTCATTGGATAATTTTGGATACAGCCTTGGATTGAGTCATGATGATTTTTCAGGATTAACTCCGTCCATTGGGATTCGTATCAGTCTGTAAATAATTTTCTATGCGGTATTTTTTTTATTCTTTTTTTGTGGTCCTGATTATTGGTTGCACGGATTATAAGGTTGTTGAGGTAATCTCTGAAAATCAGAATAGTCGTATTGATTACATTGTCATACATGCAACGTCTCAAGATTTTGACGAATCGTTAGAGACATTAACATTAAAATCAGATTATCCAGTGAGCTCACACTATTTGATTCCAGAGTTTCCAAATCGAGATACAAAACATTTCTTTGGCAAAGAAATGCCTGTTTATCGCTTGGTTAAAGAGCACAAACGCGCCTGGCATGCCGGCGTGAGCTCATGGCTTGATGAGGAGTCTCTCAATGATCGTTCCATTGGTATTGAGGTGGTTAATGAGTTTGAATGCGAGTATACACACGAAGTTGGCAGCAAAAAGAGTGCTGACTTAATGAAATGTCAATTTCTGCCTTTCCCAAAAGAACAAATGGATATCGTGAAAGCACTATTGTTGGACATTCTTGAACGCTACCCAAGAATCGATCCCGTTGATATTGTTGCACATTCTGACATTGCCCCAGACCGGAAGAGTGATCCTGGACCTTATTTTCCATGGAAAGAATTGCATGATGTCGGAATTGGCGCTTGGTATGATGATGAAACTTACAAAAAATATTTAAAAATATTTGATGAGAGTCTTCCTCAAATCGATTTGATTCAGGAGGCTTTAAGTACCTATGGTTATCCAGTAGAGATCACCGGAGAGAAGGACGAGCAAACTAAATTTGGAGTTAGAGCATTTCAATTGCACTTTCGTGCAAACAATTATTCCGGTTCTATGGATGCAGAAACCATGGCAATTCTCATGGCTTTAATCGAGAAATATCGTGGTAATAAGATAAAAAAATTCCGAGCAAAATTTTGATTTATAATTTAGGCCAGATTTATTTCTCTGAGCCTCTCTTTAAGATAATCCTCTGCCAAAATTCCCTCAGGATACTTATTTTTATTCTTTTCAGAGACACATTTACTCAGAGTTTGGATATACCAATCTGGATTGGAATGCACAAAAAATGGAATTGAAAATCGCGAATTTTTGGATTCTTCCTTGGTCGCAGTCACTCGATGGGTAGTGGACGGTAAGACGTGATTTGTCAACCTCTGAAGCATATCGCCAATATTGCATATGACAACATCCCTACCTACTGTCACTTTTTCCCATGTGTTTTGATTGGTGAGCAGTTCTAACCCAGACTGATGACCACCAATGAGCAGTGTAATGAGATTAATATCTTCATGTGCTCCTGCTCTCTCAGATTTTTCTTCTGTTTTCACGGGAGGATAGTGAATTATACGCATTATGCTGTTGCCAGAATTTGCTGTTTTTTCAAAATAGTCTGACTCGATATCTAAAAATACAGCAATGGCTTTTAATAATTTTTGACCAAGCCGGTCAAACTGCAAGTAAAGCGAAGAGGTTTTTTCTTGGAAGTTATCAATTTCGCTAATATAAAAATTATCTTGCATCCAATTTCGAAAAGGATGGTTTCCATTCAATTCTCTTCCGATATGCCAAAATTCTTTGTTATCTGGAATTGAACTGTTCTTTGCTTTTTCAATCCTCATGGGCGTGTAACCTCTTGCGCCATGAAGATCAGATCGGAAATATTTCATTTTCATATCGTTTGGATAACTGAAAAATTCTTCGAACATTCCAATCACTTCTTGGATCAATGTTTGATCAATGTTGTGTTCTTTAATGCCACAAAACCCCCAATCAATGAGATTTTTACCTAATTCTTGTGAAAAAGAATAAGCCTCATGATCAAATTTTGATAGATTAATTGTGTTAAAGGGTGCCGCCATAAAATAACTTTTAACTAAATAGTTAGCGCCTAAGATTCATCCTAGTTTATACTTTTTTTTAATATTTTTTCTATTGAAATTTCATAGGTCAACATGCTGAATTTAAGCCATCCATTACCAACATTTTATGCGGCCAGCGGACATTTGATTATGCATATGTTTGCCGCATTCTACTTTGTTATTGTTCTGGGTATTGAGGACGACTGGCAAATCTCATACGATCAATTGGTTGATCTCTGGTTTTTTGGATCTCTCTTGGTTGGATTGGGTTCAATTCCAGCAGGTTGGTTAAGCGACAAGTGGAGCCGATCCGGTATGATAGCACTGATGTTTATCGGCCTAGGGGTAACCGCAATCCTCTGTGGTTTAAGCCGCAATGTCACTTCGCTTATGCTGAGTTTGTCCATGCTGGGTCTGTTTTGCTCTATCTATCATCCTGCTGGTATATCATGGGTCGTTAATATCTCAAAAAATACTGGTGAAGCTCTTGGCTTCAATAACATATTTGGTGGTGTAGGGATCGGCATAGGTGCACTAGCATCGGGGTATTTAGTAGATAATTATGGTTGGGAGTCTGCATTTATGATTCCTGGTGTGATCTCCATACTGATGGGACTCTCTTTGGTTTGGCATCTGTATACCGGTCAGGTTTCTCTAAAAAATATCAATTCTGAAAAATTTTCCGAAAACCCAGAAAAAGGAGATGTTCTGAAAATCATAATAATTATGTTGGTCAGTATTGCTTGTGGTGGATATGTTTTTCAAGTTTTACAAACCTCTTTGCCAAAATTAATTGATATTCGTCTCGGCGAATTTCTTGATCTAGGTGCTGCCAAAATTGGCATGATCGTCTCCAGTATTTATGTCATCAGTGGATTGATGAACTACCTTGGAGGAGTTTTGGCAGATCGCCACTCAGTTAAGATGATCTACGCACTCGGTATTCTGATACAAGGATTGTTGCTGTTATTTTTTGCAGACATGAATAGTGCTTATTTGATCGCACTGGCATTGATTATTGTTGCATTTAATTCAAGCATCTTACCGGCTGAAAATATTTTATTAGCGCGTTTTGCGCCCGCTGAATATCAAAGCTTGGTCTATGGTGTGAAATTTATTTTGTCATTTTCAATTGGCCCATTGGTGGTGTATCTGGTGTCGAAAAGCTATGCTGCATCACAAGAATTCTTCATCTTGTATTGGGCCGGCGGCATCATGATGTCAATATTATTCTTCATGATTCTCTCGCTACCACTAAGGAAATCTAATTTAAAAGTGGCTTAATTGGCACGTTAAAAATTCATTTTTATTTCAATTTATATGCTTATATGCCTGTTTTTTATGCGTTTTTTATAGGATACTATAATAAATGACTTAAAGGAGGCTTGATGAGTAAGAAATCAACACTAAAAATAGCCAAGTTTATAGTTTTTATCGCTTGTTTGATCCATTTATCGAATTTTCTTCTAGGTGGGGCAATCTCTGTTTACAATTACGTCATTCCAAAATATTTTTCTCTTGTAATTAGCGTCTTGCTGGCTTTTGTCGGTTATAATCTTCATAAATTGACTAAACGGTCTTCAGATCTATAACATACGAGAATTTTCAGGAAGTTAGGTTTTGATTATGATTAGAAAACTCATCATTTTTTCGTTATCGCTTTCGTATTCTCAGTTTACCATAGCGGATGCCATAGTGAATATCGAGGATATGCGGCGTGAAGGGGATATCGGTTTTTTCACTTCATTGTCTTTGGCTGTTTCAGCATCTCGCGGAAATAAAATTCGAGATTCACTTTCCGCTCAAATTCGTTTTGATAAAAACACAGAAACATATGATTCATTTTTAGTTTTGAAAAAAGATGAACGAAAAACAAATACGATCAAATGGAGTGATGCCACGATGATACATGGCAGATTTGTTCTAAAAAATGACACTATCTATGATCTAGAAATGTTTGCTCAGCGCGGTGAAAATCCATTTTTTCGTTATCTGCAAAGAGATGTATTCGGTGCCGGAGCACGAATTACAGTAAACGATCATGCTCGACTGGGCTTGGGTTTATTAACTGAAGATGAGGAAGATATGAATAACCTCAGAACAAGAACGGAACGCATCGCGAGTTATTTTCATGACGACTTTATAGTCAGTGAAAATATGGACTTTAATTTAACTGTTTATTATCAACCTTCTATTGATTCAACTGACGATTACAAGGCGAGTCTCATAGGCGCCCTGGACTTTAAAATGAATGAAAAATTTAAAGTGACACTGCAATACAACACTTTCTATGACTCAGAGCCACCCGCAACCGCGCTAAAACGTGATGAGGGTATCGCTACCAATTTCTCTTATTCTTTCTAAACTATGGATAATTTACTTAATATTACAAGTGACGTATGGGTTGATGGGTTATTAGGCATCAGCATAACACAGATCATTGTCTCAATTGTCATTATGGTCGCAGCCATTCTGGGCCGCATCTTTTTTATTCGACGTGTCCTAACGTGGTTAGAAAAAACCACGGAGAACACCGAATCTAAGATTGATGATGTCGTTTTGGACTCCCTTGAGAGGCCTCTAGGTTACGTGCCAATCGTAATTGGTTTATATCTCTTGACACTCTATCTGCCTCTAACTGGCAGTTTGGGTATGTTTGGTGAAAATCTTGTTAAAGCACTGGTTGTATTCACTATTTTTAGTGCTTTGATGAACATGGTGTCACCGTTGTTTGGCATACTCTCGAATAGTACTTGGTTGACTCCTTCTATGACAATGTGGCTGGAAAGGGCGGTCCGCATCATATTTGGGATTATATGCCTTGCCATAATATTGGATATTTTTGGTATTGAGATTGGACCACTGGTGGCTGGTTTGGGTTTATTCTCTGTAGCGGTCGCCCTGGGTGCGCAAGATCTCTTTAAAAACCTTATCGCTGGGATACTGATTATCGGTGAAAATCGTTTTCAACCTGGAGACAGAATTGAGGTGATCGGACAAATGCATGGTATGGTCGAGCAAATTGGCTTTAGATCAACTACGGTAAGGTTGTTTAATACGGCACCAATGGTGATTCCAAATAAAGACCTTTCTGATGTGAAGGTTATCAATCACGGCAACATGATATATCGGCGTCTTAACTGGAAAATCAATCTTGTGTATTCTACAACCGTTGAGCAATTGGCAAAGATATGCGAAGACATCGAAACTTATATGAAAAAATCCGATGATATTGCTGAAAATGAAGGGCAACAGGCATTCGCTAGAGCGGTTGAATTTGGTGCAAGCTCTATTGATATCCAAATCTTGTGTTACACAGAGCCGGTAACTTTGACAGAATTTACAGCCATCAAACAGCGTTTGATTTACGAGATTATGCGCGTAGTAAGAGGAAATGGTTCTGAGTTTGCTTACCCGTCAACATCAGTTTATGTGGAATCAACTCCACAAAGTGAAGATGATAAGGTACCCGAACCTGAATCACCGAAAACATCCTGAACCAGCAGAAAATTATTGATCGAAGGTAGATTATGGATATAAAGCAAATTTTTGAGCGCTATCTTGAGAATTTCTTTGGGCTTCTTATCGCATTAAATATTCTGCATCAGATTATCGCTTCCACCAATATGATGGCGACTCTACCTGAGTGGCAATTTTACTTTGATATTTTCTATTCAATCAGCATGGTTATCTTTACTGTCGAGATCCTTATGAGGAGTTACATCGACAGACGTTTGGGTTTCTTGGGATGGGTGGATATCACTATATTGCTGAACTATTTCTTGTTGGGCGGTGTTTATGACTTGAGAGCCTTCCGGTTGTTTAGGGTATTTGAGATATACAAGCACACGCGCATCCTTTTTCCTAGCAACACGTTGCTCAGAACAATTTACTTGCAGCGTTTTGCTTTGTTGGGTTCTCAAATTATGGTTTTGAGCGTCCTGATGGTGTTCTCTATTTTGATCTACTTCATTGAGGCCAAAGTGCAACCTGATGCTTTTGGCAGCATTCCAGATGCGATGTGGTGGGGTATTGCCACACTCACCACGGTCGGCTACGGTGATATTTACCCAGCCACTCTTACCGGAAAGATATTGGCAAGTTTGACTATGTTTCTGGGTATTGGGATGTTTGCCCTACCTGCTGCTATCCTGGCTTCAGCCTATTACGAGGAGATTCAGAAGAAAAATTTCTTGGTCAGCATTGAAACAATCACAGAGATACCGCTTTTTGCAAAATTGCCCATCGCGGCTTTGAGTAAGATCAATCAGAAATTGGATCCAGTCATCCTGGCTGCCAAAAAAGCCGTGTTTAATAAAGGTGACAAAGCCGATTCTATGTACATTATTGAATTTGGGCATGTTGAAGTGGTACTGGATAAACCGGTTAAACTGGGCCCGGGCGATTACTTTGGCGAAATGGGTCTGCTGGGAAATACCACACGAAATGCCACCATCAGAACATTGGATGAGGTGAAGTTACTCGAGTTGACCAAAGAGGATTTGGAGGAGTTATTTGAAGAGCATGAAGTTTTATTCCGTGAGATTGAAGATAAAATCTCAGGAATCAATGGCAAATAAAAACCAGTAACCTAAAAAGTTATTGCAGACAAATGTAGCTGTAGTTGAGACCCATCTGGTTGTTTTCTATATTAAATAAATCCACTGTACTGGTCGCTTTGTTGTGACGGTAACTCACATTCGCAACCCAGCATTCATCGATGAGACGACTGGCACTCAATTGCCAGGACTCAACACGGTCTTCTCTCTGAGCAAATATATCATTAGCAGAGTCATGCTTTTTTTTTCGGTAGCTGAGGCTGGCTGAAACATTCCAATCATGTCGCCATTTATCTGGAATGCCGATCAATTGAAGTATTGAAGCATACATTGGTTTATTGACACTGAATTGATAAACACGACTTTTGTAGTTTTCAGGGTCGATGCCCGCGTTCAAGCTCTCATAACCGTAACTTAAATTACCATTGAGTTCATACCGATCAAAATAACGGTTATTTGTCGCCACAAATCCATTTAAAAATCCCGACTTGTTTGGATTGCTCAAAAATCCTCTCTTATCGGTAAACACCTCAAAGCCCACGGAAGATTTTTCGTTCATCACACCAGCGAGTGTGGCAGATAATTTCTTCGAGGTTAATAATCCTTCTCCAGCCAGATAGACTTTGAAGGCATCAAATCCAGTGACCACTGACGGACTGGTTACGGTGCCCAGAAAACTGTTGCTGTTCTCTTGCGGCGTCAAATTCCATTGTCTTGATGCCGAGAGCACCATGGTGGAGAGATCAAATTGCTCAAATTTTCTTTGTTTTGTATCTGAGAGGGAGAGAATGTAACGTGCACTGTCGCCTCTGGGATGATTAAAATCGTGACTGACCGACATAGTGTAGGACAGCCCAGCACCCATATCGGGTTGTTGTTTTGTTTCTGGTGCCACCAAAAAAGGATAACCCGCGATATTGATGACATCGGCATCCAAACCAGAGTTACCGTTTGATGAATTGGTCATGGTGGTGGCTAGGACATGACTCACCTTGAATGTTTTTTCGGATTCGGTGATGGCGTTCAAGAAGTCATCTACATTATTCAGTACCTCTTGGGGTGGGTTGTAACGTTTTACGCTCTCAAGATACACTTTTGCTGTTGTGAATGCTCCTAATCGGTAATAGAGGACACCCAATTCCAGTCGAATTCGTGGTAATTCATCGTCATAAATCAGCATTTGCTCAAATACACCCACTGCAGCCTCTAAATCACCAAGAAGAATAGACAGATTGGCATATTGAAAGAGATTATCCATATTGGTTGGATCATCGAATAACTCTTCAAAGACTCGTTCTCTCTCAGTCTCAATGCGCTCCAACTCAGCTGGGTCGCTCACCGATGGTGGCACGTTCTGCGCGATAGTGACGCCAGAAAATATTAGGCATATAAAAAGCAGTATATTGACAACTATTTTTGGCATGGAATTATTAT
>TARA_B100001057_G_scaffold490388_1_pt1 | contig 14724 bp, 9 predicted proteins | sample TARA_B100001057 | Tara Oceans TARA_B100001057 (sample SAMEA2621839) | marine metagenome | biome: marine biome (ENVO:00000447); feature: surface water layer (ENVO:00002042); material: "saline water (ENVO:00002010), including plankton (ENVO:xxxxxxxx)" | depth 5 m
ACCAGATAGTAAAGAATAACAGTGTACAATGAAAACGGAATGGTAAACGAAAATTTCCAGATTAGTGCTGCGTTGTAAATGTCCATAATGTTTCCGTAAAACTTGACAGAAATATAGAAAGTGAAGAAACCAATCAACAGTGTTGATATGCATACTGTAATGGTGGAGTATTCATGTTTTGTTATCAATAATGACATAGAAGTCATGCAAAATATGAGAGTGAATAATTTTCTGTACAAAGTGTTTAAGGCGGAGTTTACAGTAAAGTCTGTAAAATGTCTACATGTTTTAGTCATGTTACAACTAAATGTTTCCTGCATAGCAAATTCTTCTTTGCATATTTCACAATTTGTTTTTCCAGATTCTTCAATCCACCGTGTAAGACATTTTTCATGTATAGTGGAAGATCCCTTACACGCACATGGGTAAATAAATGGTCCTTGATCTTCTAAACATATACGACAAGTCATTTAATATAAAATATACTATTTTTATATATACACATTTTTAATCATCCAATCCCGCGACTGTCTGTAACTCTGTAGCGACACCAAACGCAAACATGGTATTTACCATTAATATAAATAATTTCACCGAATGAATTCCTACCTTGATAATAATTGGTATGAGCATACTCAGTAGGAATGATAGTAAATAAAACCCAATACCCAGGAGCATACTGTCGGAATATTTAAGTCCTAAACAGTCAGTCTCTGCCAAGGTTATTGGTATTCCATCTTGAGCCCTGATGGCAATATCTCTAATACTATCGTAGTTTTTAAACAACCATGAGAATGGTGGTGTTTTATACATCCATAAAAATGCATCTGGAAATTCTGTTCGAAACCAAAAAACAGGTGACCAGAAATATCCCATGTCATCGGTCAATGGAACTGTGGTAGAACAATTTTGAAAAGTTGTTACTCTATCGGTTAAGAAGCACAATTCTGGATCGCACGATTCACTAAGTCCTGGAAATATGGAACAAAAACACTGAGGATAAGCTACATCGTGAAACCATATAAACAAATCGTCCATAAAACAATTTGGCACGTTTGGTACACACGTATAGATGTAAGAATACACTGTCCACATGTATATCGCTCCCATGATTAAAAACATTGTAGGGAATCCCGATGCCATAGTAAATACTGGAATACCTGAATATATTTGAAGTGCATATAGTCCGCCAAACGTGACTGCTTGCCATATAAATTGGTCCGAAATAGCCTGAATTCGTTCCTGGGTGGTTTTGGTCTTACAGTATATGATTTCCATGGGACAGGAGTCAATAAACACATATGATATATAGTAACCCAGACCATGCCCAAACAATGGGACATATGTGTCGTCCACACTTCCTATAAAGTTCATCAATACGTCAACAATATTTTCATTGTTTCTTAATTCCCAATTTTTTATTAGGTAATCCCAATCTTTTTGTGCTCTTTGTATGTTGGTCAAGGCTTTTGTGGCATTACCAGAGGATTGTAAGTTTTCATCCATATTTTCAAATAGATCAACAATACTTTGTCTATATGCCTTTGAACGTTTTTCTTTCTTTTCAAAAAAATCAACAAAATCAGGTATGATGATTGGAGCGAATATATGTTCATAATATTCTGTCATGCGTTGTCCTTCCCGTATTACAGTATTTAATATGTTATCCACAACTACACAATCTAAACATACATAACTATCTTCTCGTTGACTACATGGTGCAATATCACCGTCCACACCGGCTGCACCAAGTAACGGAGATAAAAATTTTCTTGCTTTTATTTTGGATCTTGTCATTGGAATTTCATCATTGATTATAAATGGTCGTTTCAAAACATGTAGATGTTGTGTGAAATTAACCGATCGTGTTGGCATAGTATTCATTAATTTAGTCATGTGAATACTTAAATTTTGCGAATGTGGATAAGCGTTTTCTACCATATTCTGAACATTGTTATACAGTCTATAAATATTTCCTACACCGCTATCGGTGGTTTTAATGTCCGGATATTGTTCAAATGCACTATGTATTAAAAAGTTTACGTTGGTCAATGTGACTGTAGAAGACACAAAGGTTCGTATTTTGTTTAATAGTGGTAGATATAAATCTAGGTCTATATTTTCCTTTTTCATCATTTTTATCATTTCAGAAGTAGTAATACCGCCGGCAAGATGTCTCAAATATAATATCAATGCGTGACCAATCTCATACATAAAAATGTACTTTCGTTTATAGTTGTAGATTATATCTTTGGGTATGGGAAGACCGGTGATATTAGCAAGTTTATGTGCTATAATCCTCTGTTCTAAACATTCTTGTATTTCTATTTGTTCAAGTGGACGTAATTCATTCCAAGTAAATGTTTTGTATCGATGAACAATAAAGTCACACCTGGATAGTCCATCCCAATCGATAGCTTCAGCGATGTGCAATGGCGTATCTGGAGAAGACCAAAATATATGTTGGTGACCAGTTGATCGTAGAACACTACATCCCATGTCCACTTCAACCATTGGTATAGAGTTGATAGCCCCTTCTATAATTTCACAAACTGTTTTAATTCCGTCTCCTATCGCTCGGACTATAACCATGAGTGGTTCTAGGGCTCGCACTATTAATGCCCACAACTTTCCAAATTGTTGCAATAGCATTTCAAAGAATTTCGTGACCAGAGTGAATAAATCATCAAAAAAGTCATCATCTATCGTGCCACTGGTGAACAGTCTAATAATTCCTACAAATACTTTAAATCCAAGAGAAACCAGCTCCAACATGGCTTGAGATAACTCATTTTGTATTGTTTTAATGATATTATCAATAGTAAAAAAGAAATCACCGGCACCAGACTCGATACCATTTATAAGTGTACCTAAGGCTTGAAGTAATCTTCTGACCCAATCGATGTAAACATTCATTTGGTTAATGATAAGTTCAAAGGTCGCCTTTTCAGGACTTCTTCCCATAATAGCATCGTTGATAACATCGTTAAACCACCTTAATACATTGTTTACACCTTTTGTTACGGTGATTATAAGGTCGAATCCAGAATAAATAACTTTGGCAATTCCCTGGTTGACTTCTTTTCCCGTCATTCCTTCCCAAAACAGTAAAGATGATATGGTAGAAGACGCACCAGCGGCGGCTCTCTGAATATCGCAAAGACGTTCTGAAAAGTCAACTTGAAATGATGCAATGTCTAGGGTTGCTACAGATGCAACAGTCATGATCATGGCTCTTACTTGTTGAGTTGCAGCCAGCGTAAAACTTCGTACAGTCATACTTCCAGCACAAATTGGATCATAAGAACCGTACAGGTTACATGAATTTTTAGTGTATGAAACCCCCAAAGGTTGCAATAATTTTTCATTCCATTCGTTCCGATTGTATTGTAAAACATCAGTTGCAAATAGTTTGAAAGCTTTACTCTCACAATAATTATTGTTCTTGGAATTATATCCAGGTGCAAACTGTGAGAGTACATTGTCGATTCGATATGCTAAAGCTTCAGATTGTGACAATAGGGGTTCCGCTAAATAGGTACCACACCAATGGTGTTGAGCAACCGGTGTATATAATTTATCCAAAAGTCTATTCGTAAATCCAGTCTGTGTGACTTCTTGTTCTGCATCTGGGTAATAATATATACATTGACACATACTATCGTACGTGAGAGGCAGTGTAGGATTACATGTACACCCTTGTTTGTTTGTTTCAGAACACCAATTGATAACATTCTGTTCATGTTGACGTATAGTACAATTGGTAAAATTACCAGTACCCCAGCCACAGTTAATAGGTATATCAAAGAAACGCCCATCTTGAATGTCGGGTATAGCTAATATAACGCGTAACAATAGTTTTACCGATTCCATAACTGCCAAGTATTGTGTTTTTACAACTACGTACCATGAATCTACTAAAGTACCTTCTAGTGAGTGTCGTAGCCACATTAACCAATTGTACCACAGATTAGCACGTAGAGTTGGTTGACCACAGTATGGATCATATATGGTTTGTTTTACACCGAAAGGATTATCCGTGCTAACACTGTATGGGAAATTATCTACCGGTTTGTCACAGTAACATGTCCCCTTTGAAAAATCCCATTTCATATTGTCTCTCCGATATTGGCAGGAATAAATAATGTCATTGTTTTGTACCATTCCGTCGTAACGCTGAAGAGTTCTCCATGCATTTTTCTTTTTAAACAAAACGGAGAACCAAAACAATTCGTTTAACAGTTTCTGTGCTATATGAACCGTATTAATCGGAATTTGTATTGTATGGTAAATAAAACAAGGTATTCGGTTCTCAAAACGAGTGAAACTTACTACCTGTGAGCAATCGATCTTGACGTGTGCTGGAATACCTACAGAAGAGCCAATGGACATGCGCTTTACCATCAAGGCTACCCAATGTAAAATGTTTATATTGCCATAATTCCATAGTTCTAAGTGGAGAATAGCCTTACTGAAATCCATTGCCTGAGACATATACTCTGGGTTTGTAATAAACCCATTGATTGGTACAATAACGTGTATTGCTGTTCTAAATATTACGTGTACTATTTCAAGTAATGCCAACCATAGTCTTGCTTGTGTAGCGATTATGAATTGTTCTGGTATACCACGTAATGTAAATCCCGGAACAAAAAGCTGTATAATTTTTTTAAAGCTCGTGATACCTACTAAATCCATAAATTTTGCATATTCCCAAACCAATGATCCTAAATGATACATGGTTTTCGTAAGATGTGGTATTTTACTGTACGGTGGTAGTATTTGAAGAACCTCTTGAATCAAAGAAACGGGTAAATTCCACAAATGATTAAGTGCCCTGGGAAGATGTGGTGTTTTGACCAGTATAAATAATATCTCAAAAATATCGGTAAACCCATCGCATACACATGAAGCAATATCTTGTTGTTTCGCCACGACACCTTGAAATTGAACAAACGTACTTGTCATATTCCACTCGTTCACCATTATGTTGTTATCTACTGTTCTACCACCTGCAAAGTCTATGGTAGACTTAAAGAGAGATATGAAACTTAACAATAACAATTTAAACGTTTGAACCACGGAATTCAAATCACACTTTACGGCGACACTGATACTACCTAGTACAAGTTGTCCAAAAATGGTAGCATAGTAATTATATAATGGTATAATCGCGTCAAAAAATAGTCTCAAAATTTGCATAATGCTGAATATAACCTCTTCGAACAGTGGTCCAAGCAATGATCGAAACAAGGTATCGCCTCCAGTAAGAAAATAAGTATACCCTTCGTGAAAAACAAACGCCCCGCCGATTATTATACCAAACCGTGCTAAATTTAAAGATTGTGAAGGTAGACCACTTATAAAAATTAGCGTTTTACCAGTGATTATGGCTGAAATTTCACCGATTAAATCGATTGTAGATGTAGTAATTAATGCCATATTAGTTTGTATAATTCCTTCCATTGCCGGGTTCGATGTTTCTTTATCGGACCGCAGTAAAGACGACACTATAAAAGTAAATAGCAACGATCCCAATATAATAAAGGAAAATATAAAGAGAGTTATAATCATTATTTACAAGTACGGGTTAATACTTATATACTTTAATAAAACCAACAATAACGCCATCCTTTGTGGGTCTTCACTACTTGTTTTTGATGTAGTATTTCAAATATTCTGTTCCACATCCATTTAGAATCAACCATATTTACAACGTTACATGAAAAAAACTTCATGTTATATTTTACAGAGTACAGATATCCTTCATCTAACAATGCGGCATCCTCGCCATTATATATGAGAATACTTTTGCCTACCGGTCGTATTGAATCTATGTACATCAGGTCCGCCGGTGTTCGAAATAACAATACAAACATATCCATGGTATTACAACACGACTGTACAATATTACGGTATATATCGTCGCCAGATGTGTCGCATATCTTAGTTTGACCATATTCAAATATATATATACCTATTGTTGGTATTATTCGTGTATTTTTTTGCCGTAAACAATTCATAAATGTAGTCTTTCCAGTGTTTTTATTGCCTAATAGTATAAGTTTCTTCATGTATATAAACACTATATTTTATATTTATATATGGTTTCAATAAAGCCATCGTTTCCAGCGGAGTGGGTTCCAGACGATGAAGTGGAATGTTGCTACCGTTGCGAATCTCCATTTACTTTAATCAATCGCAAACATCATTGTCGTGCATGTGGTAAGATTTTTTGTGCAGATTGTTCTGCATTTACAGGCAGTATTCCATCATATGTACCTAGGGTGTATCATGTAAAAGGTAATGGGTTGCGTCTATGTTCAACTTGTAATAGTGTTATAAGCACAAAGAAAAAATCAAAACGTTTAATTTTCATATTTTCATTGATACCACTACACATAAAAGAACTAGAAGTGTTACTTTATGTAAGTCGAAAATGGAAAATAGCGGCGTCGTGTGTCATATCGGTGTTCAAGTCCATACAATATAAAACAGGGTATCATAGTTGGTGTGGATTGGAAAGAAGACTAATTCATACACATTGGAGGGAATTTGTAGGACATTCTAGGTTAATGGTTCAAACCTTAAGGGGTTTGGTTGGTACGACTGACATTTCTGATTTTGTACGTTATTTTAAGACAAGCAAACGTCATATCTCATGTGAAGATTTATATTGTGATAAGTGTTCCAAAATCTTTAATCCATTTGATATTTTGGAGTTAATATACTCACAATGCACGGAACAGCTAATAGCTTGTCAAGAATTTGAATCATGGTTGGGTACATCGATAAGTAGAATGAACCAGCAATGGATTCTCCTTTTAATTCCATGGATACTTCAAATGGGAAAAACACAACAGTCACAACGTATTATAGCCAACAATTTGTTACCACTGGCACTTGACAATAAAAAGATTGCTTATTCTATTTATTTTGAATGTGAAATGTTGTCTAACAACTATTACAGAGCCATACAGTCTAGAATGATGTCTTCATTACAACAGGACGTTCGAGAATCGATTCGAAAATCTCATTTGTTACTAAACATTTTAAAGGACCCAGAAATGCTAAAAACTAGGTCTATTTCCGTAGATGGTGTAACTTTACCTTATGATCCAGATTGTACCTTAAAGTATATATTGCATGCTCAGATAAAACAATTGACATCGCAAACAAAGCCATGGGTTATCCCAATACAAACATCAAGAGGACGAATTGATTTATTACAAAAAACGGATGATTTGAGAAAAGATCGTCTTGTAATTACAACCATGAAATTATTGCGTTTATTAGACGCTAGATTAACATTTCATGATTATCATGTATTTCCGATAACAACAACAAGGGGGTGGATTGAAATGATACCAAACTCTAAAACGCTTTATGATATTCGAAAAGCTAGTACCATACAAAATTTTATTATTTCACATAATAAATCAAAAAGTTCCGCAATACTACGAGATACTTTCATGTTCTCTTGTGCTTCAAACTGTATTCTAGGGTATATTCTGGGACTGGGAGACCGAAATTTACACAATATATTGATTTGTGGTAAAACAGCAACACTTGCACATATAGACTTTTCATACCTACTAGGAAATGATCCGAAAAACATAGAGTCTACAGAAATGAAAATAACGTCAGGGATGGTAGACATGTTGGGTGGATATGAGTCAAGTGAATTCAAACAACTTAAAGCCTTTTGTTCAAATGCATATACCATAATACGTAAGTATACTTATTTCTGGTATGCACTATTTAGGTACTTAGCAGTGTCAAATCCACCAATATATCCACATCATGGTGAATTGAAGGAGTTGCAAGATCATATTAATTCCAGATTGATGCCCAATTCTACCGATGAAGAAGTGAAGGTGGCAATAGTGAAATCAGTAGATAGTAATTCTGATTCATGGAAAAGTAGTATATCTGATTTGACACACGGTGTAAAAACATCTATACAGGGACTATTGTTCAACCTAGAATTATAAAGTATATATAATGTATATAATTATAGAAATGCGAAAAGAACGTTTTGATAATAAGTTTTCTTCAAACCAATGTTTGTTGACTGCTATTATACTAGTATTAGTAATACAGACTACTATACTAGCTATCCCATTTTATTTTGGGTTACAATTTGTAGAATCAAATAGAGAAACATTCGATGCATTCACAAACATGGACGGAAAAGAATTCATAGAAAATACTACTTTGGCTGTGGGAAATGGGAAAACAGTGACATATAAAGTATTGGATTTAATGAAACAGGTAAATCAGTTAACACATAACGTAAAGAACAAAACGAATATGTTTGACGATATTCACCATTTAATTCAATCCTTAGAGAAACCAATAGATGAAATTGGTGAATTGTTATCACCGACTATGAGAAAAATGCTAATGAAAATTTTAGCAAAGGTATTGAAAATTATGGAGCAGATGTCAGACCATGAAATTCACGACTTTATAACCGATATTGATAAAGCAGTAAAATTGGCATTTACACCAAATAACGTCAATCAAACCTTCCATGTTATGAACGATGCGGATAATATGATGATCAAACTAGACAATTTTTTGAAGAAATTTACGAATTAAGACTATAAGCTTATTTTGTATGTACATAAATGATTCTACTCTTTCTAATTCTTGTAAGTTTTGTAAATGCCTACCATCAAACGGATGATTTAATCCTTAAGATTATATCGGAGTGCGAGAAAACGCCAGAATTGACCTACTATATGCATGAAGATATACCTGTCATTGATTGGAGAAAAGATTTATCACCAGATATATTATGGACCTTCAATGAACATGCAAGGGAATTAATAACAGCTGAATTGGCTCTAGAAATGATCATGGAATTGAAGTATATTAAGCCGGAACGTAGAGTTACTATTGTTCCCGTAGTAAATGTATGGGGACGTAAGCATGTAGAGAAAGGAAATCCATGCCAAAGGACTAATGTAAACGGTGTAGATACAAATAGAAATTATCCTCAAAAAATTATTCATAAATATAAAAAAGGTTCCCAAGAATATCAGGGAGAAACACCGCTATCGGAAAAAGAGACAAAGCTTATATCATCGTTAATACAGCAAAGTAAACGGTATATAAACGTTCATAGTGGTGAATATTCGTTGTACATGCCATGGGATAGCTCTACCAATCTTCCACCAAATCATGAAATAATGCTGGAAAAACTTAAAAATTATAGTGTATACTGTCCGGAGTGTACTGTGGGATCAGCTTCAAAAAAATCATTTTACAAGGCATATGGGACAAGTGTAGATTATGCCACAACCTTAGGGGTAGAAGCATACACCTTTGAAATTTTTGGATCTAACTCCTTTGGATGCGAGCGTATGTTCAATCCAAAAGGGTTTGAATATCGCATTGTATTGGACAAATGGAAAAAAATTATGGCATTAACGCTTCAATAGTAGCAACTAAACCAACGGAATCTACACTATCTCGAACCCATTCGGTGTACGATTTGGGATAATCCTCAACTTTATCATTCTGTAAGTTTTTAATTTGATTAACGTAAAATTTTGTTTCTAAATACACACCCAAATCTTCTATATGTATACCAAGTCTACTTTCTTCGGTATAATGTGATTCTTTAGCGTGTATTACCGTAGTCCACTCTTTCCACATCAAAAATACTATTATGTTTCGAACATCTGTTTTTGTTACAAGACACAACCACATTGGTTCTTCATATGGTATATTGTCCAATTGATTGCCAATCATTTGCTTGTCTAATTTTCGGAAATCCTGTAATTGAACAAAAAAATCTCGAATCAAATTCGTGTTTCCCGTCTCCTGCAATAAATCACAGAGTTTAATATACTTAGAAGCATACTCCATTTAAAGAAATATAAACAATATTTATACTAATATTACAACTTATCCTTTCCCTCACAGAACATGATTTTACCACGTTCGCTTTCTATAGCAAACACACCCGTAGACGAAAACTTTTCGGATAGTTGTTTGCAGGCTTCGGACCACGATGATCCCAACACTTCGCCGGCTACCTTTGCAAGAATAGTACCAACACGGAAATTCAATAGGTGAAATGCATCCGTCCCCGGAACAATGTCACATACCACCAACTTGAAGTCATTCTGCTTGTGTGGCTGCATATACTCGCGCAATTTCATTCGGTATACATCGTCCAACCGAAGCGATTTAATCACCAATCCATTTGGCAAAGTCATTACTTCGCGGGTATGCTTTGAATCATCTAGCGTCTCTAAGAAGCGAATATTTGGCTTTTCATTATCTTTAAGATAACAGTAGTTTATGGTACACTGTTTGGGAGACCCATCGAATGACTTTAAGTGCAATACAATGTCGGTATTAAATGCTTGACGATGAATAACGTCTTTCACTGGCAATGAAACACAGAGATTTTCATACCAAACTTCTCCATAATTATCCACTGACATTTTATTATCACCGATTTGAATATCTGTTAGCATATCATACTTCATAACTCCCTTGGAACCAAATGTACCATTCGGAACAACATCTCGAATTATAATTCCACTTTCGGCACCATAATGTTTCAATGCGGCTGAATTTGCATTACAAGTACGATACCCCAAACGCGGCATGTGAAGTATCCTAGGCGGTGTTTCACGTAAATGTTTGGCTTGTATTTTTACATTTCCAGGTTTACAAAAGGTCTGAAACCCAGTCTTTCTCATAGCATGAATTTCATCTGGTTTATCACTGTTGACATGCTCAACAACTTGCTTAAACATGCTGTATGAATCTTCTTTGTGAAGAACATGTTTTTGAAACCAATCGCGTATCGTAACGCGTGAAATTCTACCATCGGCACTTTTCTTAAAACCTCCTAAATTATGAGTTTCCCACATGTTGCTAAATTTTACTTCGTCAAAGTCTACACCTTCTTCAGCCAGTCCACCTATTAATTTTGAAACAAACATTTTAGACATTTGCTGTCTCTGTTTTTGCTCATCCAAAAACTTTTGAATTAGTGCTTCGTTGTGAGAATTGTTCATTAATTCATTGAGAACATTCTTCACGCGGTTCGAGGGAATGATGATATTGGTCTCCGCGGCTTTGATCATCTTCATGCTGTTGATACCGATGACTTCGCCTTCTTCATTTAAACATGGACCACCACTATTACCTGGTTCGATGGTCGCGGTAGTTACAATGTATTCCTGCTCGTTGGCATGTTTGATACCAGAAACCCGTCCATCAGTAAACTGCTGGTATTCCGTACCAAAAGGATACCCCCTAGTAATTACCCTAGGAGCTTTTAAATCCTTGAATTGCGTAGGATGGACCTTATCGGAGTCGCCCATTTTGAGGTGTGGGAATTCTTTGAAATCTTTGTAGGTGCTAGCCATGATCTCGTTAATACGTTTGAGACCGTCGTCGTCTAGCTTACAGACTGCTAAATCTAGGTCTGTACTGATACCTACAGGAAATACACGAATATTTTCAGTGTGTTTCGCTGGTAAACGTATGAATACAGCTTTGGCTCCGTTCACAACATGGGCGTTGGTTACAATTACCAATTCGTCTTTTACTTTATGGAACCAGCCACTACCAGCTGCCATACCACTGTAACCAGCGCCAGAGTGCATTTTAACAATAAATTGACATACAGAGTTTAAATGTGACATCTTTATATTCTATAATATATCTATATATACTTGTTATTTTTTAATGTATTCGAGTGCTATACATCTCAAAATGAAGTTGGATAGGTCAATACCACCACATCGGATATGTTTCTTTCTACCCCATACTAGACCCAATTCTTTAATTGTCCGGTACTTAAACTTTTTAATACCCTCAAACTTAAGAATGTTGAAATTTCGACTACAAATAAATTGAGTATTGTTTACCGACTTCAAATAATCAAGATAAAGATCTTTGTTTTCACTCAATTGATTCATATGGTCCATAGTGTGATCATCAAAACAATTTTTTAGTTTGCCTTTTGCTCTTGCAAATAAAAAGTCCACGTAATCACCAGTCTGTGCCCATGCATCTTTGTCTTCACGAATCATGTCGTACACATTATCTAATTCTCTACCATACACATACAAACACAGCAAACATAAAATTAAATATCTCATTTATTATATATTTTATTATTTTTATACTTAAAAATCATTATACCCATTTTTCTCTATACCAATAGCGTAATAATTCCAATATTTATATCCTTCTCGTCCTTCAAAATCGTCAGAGTACGATAAAGGTGTTGTACTATTATAGTATGTATTATAGTAAACATGTCCTAATGTAGTAAAACATCCTCGTGGTCTGTCAGAATAGTTTACATATAAAAATTCTTTTTGAATGGAAGCTGCAAATGAGAAACATTCGGAATAATTCAACATAAATTCCAAAGACGGTATTTGGTTATAAATGTAACGGTAGGCACCAATAGATTCTTTTACTACGCATCCGTATTTAAACGAACACTCGTGGGTTCTATCCAAAACGCAATTCACAGTAGAATTACTAAACGGTACACCACACTCTATTGAAGGCATCGATTGATTATATGTTTTGTAAAATACAGATTGTTCCCATTGTGAGCACCCAAATGGTACCGAATTTGAATCTGTATTTGTAAAATCCAAATTATTATCTCGAGAATAATTGAAGCATTGCTCAAAATTATACTCCACCTCTGGGAACCCTGATGTTTGGAAGGTAAAATCTGGAGCATGATATAGTTCCTGCTCGTTGTAATAGCATCCCCGTGGGGCAGCATTGGCATAATTTGTATTGAATTGTTTTCCAATATTTGCAGCCAGCTTTTCGCAATCTCGTGCATCGAATCTAATTGACGGATTACCGCTGTATTCGTATTGAACACCACGAACAAAATAATGTGGTTGACAATCTTCTGCCTCGTACGTATAATCTCTAGAAATTAGTACATCGCACCCTTCGCCATATCTAGGTTGACCCGTGCATTTTGTACACTTACCATTGGATGATACACTTTTAACATGCTGAAATGTTAAAGCTTCACTTAATATACCTTCATTCACACAATTTCGACACCCCATCTGTCTTTCGCACGTATTCGTGAATGTGTTACTACATTCAACATCTTCGGGATACACAGTTTTTACTTCTTTACCATAGGAAGCTTCGTTACACCCTTTTAAATCGGAGGTACGTTCAAAGATTTTTTGGAAGAATGCAGAGGATGGTTTGCATCGTCCAGGTTGGTTGGGATCACCGCGTCTTACTTGGACCTCCTTATAACTTGCCCTTTCCTTTGCATAATAATCATAGTAATAATTACCGTTTTGTATGTACAAAAAATGCCGATGTACATATTGTTCCCTTCGTTGTCCAGGGGCAGTTTCTTCAATCCATGGATTGTCGATACATACGGATGGCACATTTGTTTCCCATACGTAATGTGCACCGCGATCCATCCGACTGGTTTTTGGAGTAGCACGATTCTGACCGAAGTTGGTAGTATACTGGAGCCAATCTTGTGTTAGGTACCTATAATCATTTAGGTTTTCCCATCTAAGAGAACTCAAAGGTTCAAAGTAACCTTCACAGTATTCTTGATTTCCCAATGAATCATCTCCAAAAAAGTAATATTTCCAAGAGTGCCCTTTATCAAATGAAGTATCATAAAACTCTGTGTGCTTTACGCATGGTAGATGCCAATTTTCCATTCCTCCTGTCAATATATCATCGCCAGTGACATTTCTTAGGACCCATCCATTGTCCGGGTCATTGTACCACAAAGTGTAATATTTTTCATATTTATCATGTATTACTTGTTGCGAAGAATTAAATTCAAATTCCTTAGCTTTTGGTTCTAATTTGTACGTAGTACCTGTATCTAAAATAGCAGAATTGCAAGTCTCGACGGTTGTACATGCATAATTACCATTTGGTTTATATACAACGTGCGTACATGAGCTTGATAAATGTTTTATATAGTTGTAATCATTGAGATCGATTGTATTCGATACACTTATTTTGTCAACGCATTGAGCTGTTGTTCCGCCGCATGTAATTTCTTTGTCTCCATCCATAGGGTTGTAAGGTGGAGCAATGAAATTATTATCAAGCTCAAGCACCAAACTATTTCGAAAGTGATAAGTAACTCGTGGACGTTCCCTTCTTTTATACAATGGCACATTGTCTGCGTCTCTACAGTCGCTATTGATACAGTAGCAACTCGGAAATACATGAGCGAAGTGATAACCCTGGTTATATACTACTCGATCATATCCACGAGCTGTACAAACTTTTCTACAATACGCAAAATCATGTTGTAATTGTGTACTCGGTACAATACTTGGGAAATCAAAATCGTACTCCATAGCACCAGGCACTTGTTCTATACGTTTACAATTGTAACTCTTAACTGTTTCTGTACGACACCAGCATCGTCTATATCTATAATCGGTGCTATTTTCAAAGTATGTGAATCCATTATAGAACGAACAATAACTTGCACAGGTAGATTTGTCTACCGTCCAAAAACCTGACCACCTATCGTAGTATCCTTGATAAAAAAGCTGAAAATCAACATCATAACAATATTCATTAACACGTGCCGCAGTATACGGCTTAGGGTTACGAGTATTCTCAATATGTGGTGTGTAACTTGATATTGGTATTGCATCAGTCACCGATCTATCAACCATGTATTTGTTCACATTATTATAATCA
>TARA_B100001057_G_scaffold135275_1_pt1 | contig 14703 bp, 12 predicted proteins | sample TARA_B100001057 | Tara Oceans TARA_B100001057 (sample SAMEA2621839) | marine metagenome | biome: marine biome (ENVO:00000447); feature: surface water layer (ENVO:00002042); material: "saline water (ENVO:00002010), including plankton (ENVO:xxxxxxxx)" | depth 5 m
CCGGAAGACGTGAAAGACTGGCAACCGGGTGAAACCGTTCTGCTGTCTGGCAAGATGCTGACCGGCCGTGATGCGGCCCACAAGAAGATGGTGGATATGATCGAGCGCGGTGAAGAGCTGCCGGTGGATCTGAAAGGCCGCTTCATCTATTACGTGGGCCCGGTTGATCCCGTACGCGAAGAAGTGGTTGGCCCCGCCGGCCCTACGACTGCAACCCGCATGGACAAGTTCACTGACACCATGCTGGAAAAAACCGGCCTGACTGGCATGATCGGCAAAGCCGAGCGTGGTCAGGTTGCCATCGACGCCATCAAGAAGCACGGCGCAGTGTATCTGATGGCGGTGGGTGGTGCTGCATACCTGGTCTCCAAGGCCATCAAGGGCGCCAAGGTGGTGGCCTTCGAAGAGCTGGGTATGGAAGCCATCTATGAGTTTGAGGTGGAAGAAATGCCGGTAACAGTAGCCGTGGATTCCCGTGGCAGTTCCGTGCACCAGACCGGCCCGGTTGAGTGGCACGACAAGATCATTGCCGCCAAGGCGGTTTGATCTGAGTCTTTGTTAGTCCGGTGGCAGCCTTGGGTGTTCGGCTCAAGGCTGCCACTGAAAGTCCTTCATCTTTACCTTTCCTTTATACACTTCCACCCCTTCCAGCCTCAGTTTCTCTGTTTGAAGCTGGCAGGTTTCCGTGCCTTCAGGAAAGGCGATCTGGCCGTTGCTCCGGATAACCCGATACCAGGGAATGCAGTGGCCGGCGGGCAGTTTGCCCAGGGCCCGGCCAACGAAACGCGCCTGGCGTCCGAGGCCGGCCATGGCGGCTACCTGACCGTAGCTGGCCACTTTCCCTTTCGGAATCGCGGCCACTACCTGCCAGATTTTCTGCTCCTTTGTCGGTTCCTTTTCGGACTCGTTCATTCAGAGCTCCGGTATTGGCCGGGTTACAGGCGCAGGGCGCCGTCCACCTCGATCATGCGGCCAGAAACGTAGTCGTTCTCGAAGATAAACGCTACCGCTGAGGCGATTTCCTCTGGCTTGCCCATGCGTTTCAGGGGGATGCCGGCGGTCATTTTCTCCAGGGCTTCGGGCTTCATGGAGGCCGTCATTTCGGTTTCGATAAACCCTGGGGCGATGCCCATGCAGCGGATGCCGTAGCGGGCGAGTTCTTTGGCCCACACTGGCACCAGGGCAGATACGCCGGCTTTGGCGGCGGAGTAGTTGCTCTGGCCCATGTTTCCGGCGCGGGAGATGGAGGCGATGTTGATGATCGCGCCCTGGTCGCCGTTTTCGATCATGCGGGTGGCCGCTTCCCGGCCGCACAGGAAAACGCCGGTGAGGTTAACGTCGATCACGGACTGCCACTGGGCCAGTTCCATGCGCTTCTCGAGCTTGCCGTCCTTGAATTTCACCATCAGGCCGTCGCGCAGGATGCCGGCGTTGTTCACCAGGCCGTTGAGGTGGCCGAAGTCATTGATGATTGCCTGAAAGGTTGTCTCAACGTCTTCTTCTTTGGCGACGTTACAGACATAGGTTTTGGCGTCGCCACCGGCCAGTTTGCAGGCCTCAGCGGCTTCAGCCAGCTTGTCTTCCATCAGGTCGATGAGTGCCAGCCTGGCGCCTTTGGCTGCCAGGTATTCAGCCATTGCGCGGCCGAGGCCCTGGCCGCCACCAGTGATTGCGATAACAGAATCTTGAAGTTTCATGGTTTGCCCTAATTAAGTTCAGAGGTGTTTTACGTTCTCTGTGTGTCTGCATCGTTTTTATGGGGAGGCATTTTGCCCGTTTTCTTTTTTCTTTTCATCGTTATGCCCATTGCCGAACTGGCGGTATTGATTCAGGTCGGTAGCGTTATCGGCGTGTTGAATACGGTAGGGCTGGTGTTTCTGACGGCTGTAATCGGGGCCTGGTTGCTGCGCCAGCAGGGGCTGGCGACCTTGTTGCGGGCGAATGAACGGCTCAACAGCGGTGAGTTGCCGGCAAAAGAAGTGGCCGAGGGGCTGATTCTTGCGGTCGGCGGCGCCATGTTGCTCACGCCGGGGTTTATCACCGACACCTTCGGCTTTCTGTGTTTGTTGCCGGGCTCGCGACATTGGTTGGCATCGCAGGCACTGAAGAGAATGACGGTGGCGGGGCAGAATCACGGCCGGAGTTTCTTTTTCAGCGCCGGAGGCGGTGCAGGGCCCTTCGGGCAAGGCCCTTTTGGCCAGCAGCGACCATTCGATCGTGATGCCAACGGCAACATCATTGAAGGCGAGTACCAGGATCAGACCCGGAATGATCGGGGCCAGCTCCAGCAGGGGCAGTCTGATCAGGATGAGCAGGAAAAAAAGTGAAATTTTTTTTGTTGCGGGTGTTGAAAACCTTTCGCTCAACCCCATTAACACAGCACAGATTCGCTTCAGGCTGAAAACCGCTGTCTATCAGTGGCTTGGATGCCGGGGCAATTTGTCGGGTCCGGGTCTCCGGCCAGACATTTTTAACATGCAATTGTCATTGCCACATTAATCTGACTATTGGAGAAACAGAGCAATGAAAATTCGTCCGCTACACGATCGTGTTGTCGTACGCCGTAAGGAAGAAGAAGAGAAAACTGCGGGTGGCATCGTGCTGCCGGGTAATGCCAAAGAAAAGCCTTCCCAGGGCGAAGTGATCGCTGTGGGTAATGGCCGCATTCTGGATAACGGCGAAACCCGTGCACTGGCGGTCAAGGTGGGTGACACCGTGGTCTTCGGTCAGTACGCCGGTAACACCGTAAAGGTTGACGGTGAAGAGCTGCTCATCATGAGTGAGAACGATATTTACGGCGTGCTTGAGTGATCGCAACAGCGATAGGCACGAACGCTCATTAATCCGATCGGTTCAATTTTCGGTTTAACGAACAGGAATAGAAGACATGGCAGCAAAAGACGTTAAATTCGGTGATAGCGCCCGTAAGCGCATGGTAGCAGGTGTTAACATCCTGGCGGACGCGGTCAAGGTAACACTGGGCCCCAAAGGCCGTAACGTGGTTCTGGAGAAGTCTTTCGGCGCTCCGACTGTGACCAAGGACGGCGTATCTGTGGCCAAGGAAATCGAGCTGAAAGACAAGTTCGAGAACATGGGCGCGCAGATGGTGAAGGAAGTCGCTTCCCAGGCCAACGAAACTGCTGGTGACGGTACCACGACTGCGACCGTACTGGCCCAGTCCATCGTGAATGAGGGTATCAAGGCCGTGACTGCCGGCATGAACCCGATGGACCTGAAGCGTGGTATCGACAAAGGTACCGCCGAAGCTGTTAAAGCCATCCGTGAAATGGCCAAGCCCTGCGACGACAGCCGCATGATCGCCCAGGTTGGCACTATCTCCGCCAACGGTGACGAAACCATCGGCAAGATCATCGCAGACGCGATGGAAAAAGTGGGTAAAGAAGGCGTCATTACCGTTGAGGAAGGCCGTGGCCTGGAAGACGAGCTGGACGTGGTTGAAGGCATGCAGTTTGACCGCGGCTTCCTGAGCCCGTACTTCATCAACAACCAGGACAACATGTCTGCCGAGCTGGAAGACCCGTACATCCTGCTGGTCGACAAGAAGATCTCCAACATCCGCGAACTGCTGCCGGTGTTGGAAGCAGTTGCCAAGGCCGGCAAACCGCTCCAGATCATCGCTGAAGACATCGAAGGCGAAGCCCTGGCTACTCTGGTGGTCAACAACATGCGCGGCATTGTGAAAGTCAACGCTGTGAAGGCGCCTGGCTTTGGTGACCGTCGCAAGGAAATGCTGCAGGACATCGCCATTCTGACTGGCGGTACTGTGATTTCCGAAGAAGTCGGCCTGACCCTGGAAAACACCACTCTGGATGACCTGGGTACTGCCAAGCGTGTCAACGTGACCAAGGAAAACACCACGATCATCGGTGGCGCTGGTGCCGAGGCTGATATCAGCGCTCGCGTTGAGCAGATTCGCAAGCAGATCGAAGACAGCAGCTCTGATTACGACAAAGAGAAGCTGCAAGAGCGCGTCGCCAAGCTGGCTGGCGGTGTCGCCGTCATCAAAGTGGGCGCCGGCTCTGAAGTTGAAATGAAAGAGAAGAAGGCCCGCGTTGAAGACGCTCTGCACTCCACCCGCGCTGCCGTTGAAGAAGGCATCGTAGCTGGTGGTGGTGTTACTCTCATCCGCGCTATTGCGGCTCTGGACAAGGTAGACGCCATCAACGACGAGCAGAAAGCCGGTGTGAACATTCTGCGTCGCGCCATGGAAGCTCCGCTGCGTCAGATCGTATTCAACGCAGGCGGTGAGTCTTCTGTGGTGGTTGCCAAGGTAAAAGAAGGCGAAGGCTCCTTCGGCTTCAACGCTGCTACCGAGCAGTACGGCGACATGCTGGAAATGGGTATCCTGGATCCCGCCAAGGTAACCCGTTCTTCCCTGCAGGCAGCGGCTTCTGTCGCTTCTCTGATCATCACCACCGAGGCGATGGTTGCAGACGAGCCGGAAGACGAGAAAGCCGGCGGTGGTATGCCGGATATGGGTGGCATGGGCGGAATGGGAGGCATGGGCGGCATGATGTAGTGCGACGAGAGTCGCGTAGGTAGCTGGCCTAGCGGGCTACGTCCAGGCACAGTCCCCTTGTAGGGGGCAGTGTCTCCCACCCGCAAAAATAGCACTGAAAAACCCGGTATTCGGGCTCTTGTACCCGAATACCGGTTCTCCCTTAGGGAGAGCTATATTTGGGTATGGGTTGAGTCCCATGCTCCCCTCGTAACTTGAGGGTAACTGTGCCCGGTTCTGGTGCCTACACCAGAACTGCTCGGCAGAATGCCGTGTCAATCAGGCTATGCTGGTATCTACCGGCGTAAGCCATTTCTGTCATTGTCTCACCCTCTCCAATTCTGGAGTCGGCAGCGAGACCTGTTGTTCAGCCAACAGTAGCCTAGGGATAGTGCACCACTGGTAACGGTGTTGTGCGAAGCTTCCTGACAATGTAGCCCCCGAAAGGGTGAGATCGGCCCGTGAGGGCTATCTCAGAGCCTGCAAGCAACATGCGGGTGAGGCGCTAGGCTGGTCGGTATGGTCAACGTAAGTGAACTGCTGATAAACACCGTCAACCGCAAAGAGCCAAAGTTGCTGTCAGGCTTTGACCAAAAGGTGCGTGGCTGGATACCTCTTTTACATCTGGGGGTACGCTGACACACAGCCACCGGTGGATAGGCAGGACCTAACCCGTCCGTGTGATAGATCTGGAACTCGGTAAGCCCGTATTCCCGCCGTAAGGCAGGCCTACCGCAAGGGACGCTGTTGGGGATGCGTGGTAGAGGAGGTCAGAAAAAGCGAATGTCTGGCTGTAATCGCTGGGATAGGGGTTCAAGATTTGCCCCGACCGGAAACGGTGCTGACTTCTGACTGGTCTTTGATCGCGTTAAGGCTTGTAAAGCCAACAAGAGAGGTCTGATCCCCAAGGGCTCAGACCAAACAATGAATCCCTCGTGGGGTGTTTACTAACCCCGCGAGGGTTAGTGCGCACTGCCGTCCGAGGGTTAACTCTGGAGGACAGCAAGATGTGTACTTCAACAGAAGTATCTGCGTGCTCCCACCTTGCCAATGGATGGCATTCGATTGACTGGGAAACCTGTCATCGAAGGGTGCGTGGGCTACAGGTACGAATCGCGAAGGCGGCTAAGAATCAGCAATGGCGCAGGGTTTCCTCCCTGCAACGGATGCTGGTTCGCTCCTTCTCAGCAAAAGCAATCGCTGTGAAGCGAGTTACAGAAAACCGGGGCAGGAAAACCCCGGGTGTCGATGGCCAAACCTGGAGCACTCCCAGCTGTAAGTGGGAAGCGATTGGTCTGTTGGAGCGTCGAGGCTATAAGCCGCGGCCGCTCAAACGAGTCTATATTCCGAAGTCGAATGGCAAACGCCGGCCGCTAGGAATACCAACAATGCTGGATCGTGCTATGCAGGCTCTATACCTGTTGGCATTGGAACCGGTGTCGGAGACTACGGCTGACCGCCACTCCTATGGGTTTCGTCCTCATCGTTCAACCGCCGATGCGATTGAACAGCTGTTTGTGAATCTGGGGCGCCGTAACTCGGCCACCTGGGTTCTTGAGGGCGATATCAAGGGGTGTTTCGATAACATCAGTCACGACTGGCTCGTTGCCAATGTCCCTTTGGATAGGGCAGTTGTCAGGAAATGGCTGAAGGCAGGATACATGGAGTCCGGCCTGCTGAATCCGACTGAGGCGGGTACCCCGCAAGGGGGCATCATCTCGCCGGTGTTGGCCAATCTGGCTCTTGATGGATTGGAAGAGGTGTTGGAAACCCATTTTGGGAAGAAAAACACCAAAGCCAGTTACAAGACCAAGGTCAACTATGTGCGCTATGCGGATGACTTCGTCATCACCGGTATCTCGAAAGAGTTACTGGAAGAAGAGGTTCTGCCACTCGTTGAGGCCTTTATGGCTGAGAGGGGGCTGGAGCTTTCGGCGGAGAAAACCGTCGTTACGCACATAAATGACGGGTTCGACTTCTTGGGTCAGAACATCAGGAAGTACGGGGATAAGCTGCTAATAAAGCCGTCCCACGACAACCTGAGAAGCTTTCTTAAGAAGGTAAGGGACGTGGTGAAAGGTAACAAAACGGTTCCGGCGTGGATGCTGGTGGATATGCTCAATCCGATAATTCGGGGCTGGGCGAACTACCACAGACACGTTGTGGCTAAGGAAACCTTCAACTACGTGGACTATCGTATCTGGAAGTTGCTTTGGCAGTGGTGCAAGCGGCGGCATTTAAACCGCCGTAAGCGCTGGGTGAGGGAGAAATACTTCAGGCGCGCTGGGAAGCGAAGCTGGGTATTTTCCGACGTATACCCCGGCGGCAAGATCGCCGCACTGCTTTATGCAAACGACATGAAGATTCAGCGGCACACGAAGATCAAGGCTGAGGCCAATCCGTATGACCCAATGGACGAACATTACTTCGAGAAACGCATGGACTACGCGTGGAAAATCTCGGAATATGGACAACGGAGAGTGCATAAGCTTTGGATTCGCCAGTTCAAACGCTGCCCGATGTGCAATCAGCACATTACGTTCGAAACGGGATGGAATACCCACCATGTTCACGAGCGACACAAAGGCGGTAGTAATAAGCTGGAAAACTTGGTGCTGTTGCATCCGAACTGTCATCGACAGTTACATCAACAAGGTCGTCGGCTCGCTCCTTGGAGTGAGCTTACAAAGGCTTGAGCCGTATGCGGGGAAACTCGCACGTACGGTTCTTAGGGGAGGGGTGGCCAGCAATGGCCGCTCCTTACCCGACATGCCGGCCAGATCCCGAACAGGTCTCAGTTTCTGAGGCCTGGCCCGATCTACCCCTGAAAACCCCGCGCTGGTTCACACTGGCGCGGGGTTTTTCGTTTTTTTGTCATGAACTTGCCCAATGGCTTTGTTAGACTCGGCTACCGGTTTTTAAATGTGCCAATTGCAATGACTGAATCCCGACCAAAATCCTTTCTCGGCCCTGGCAAAGTGGTTCTGCTGCTGTTGCTCGGTCTGCTGGTTTACGGGATCACGCTGATTGTTCTGGTTCCGGCTGGCTGGCTCTGGCAGCAGGCCTCGGCCCAGGTGCAGCTGCCAGAGCAGGTTCGGGTGCAGCAGGTATCCGGGCGTCTCTGGGATGGGGCCGCAGGGGTTGTTGTGGCTGGTTTTCCGGCACGCCTGGAATGGCAATTTGGCTGGCCATCGCTGTCCGGGGTGACATTACCGCTGCAATTTTCCGTGTCTTCATCACAATCCCGCGTGGAAGGGGTAGCCCGTGCCGGTTGGCAGGGTAATTTTGAGGTCAGTGCCAATGGGCTGATAGCGGTTGCCGAGTTCGAGCAACTGATACGCCAGAGCGGTGGCGCCATGATTGAGGGAACCGTGTCTGTGGATCGCTTCGAGATGTCCTGGGCAGACGGTCGCCTGAAGTCAGCAGACGGGCTCGGGCGCTGGGATGGTGGCAGGGTTACCTGGCCGATGGGCAATCAGGTGGGCCAGGCCGTGTTTCCTCCCATGCAGGCAGATCTGGACACCGTGGACGGAGGCGTTTCACTGGTAGTGGCAGAGCAGGGTGCAAGCGGGCCGGCGGCTGATGCCAGCATACTCTGGGATGGCATGATGGAACTGCGGGTGTACAAGCGCATGGTCGATCTGGCGCAACAGCCCTGGCCAGATTCTGCAAGGCCGGGTGACGTAGTGTTCCGGGTCCGGCAGCCATTGCTGCCCGGAGGCCTGTAATATGATGAAGCTGTCGGTGGGGCGTCAGGAGCGGTTCTCGCGTACATTGGCGAATCTGCTGTTGCTTGCGCTGGTGCTTTACCTTGCGGTAGAGCTGGCGAAACTAACCTGGTTGATTGCCTGGAACGACCGGCCTGTACCGGAAATCTTCGGGCAGACGGCTGCCGGCGCTGAGGTCCGTAGCCGAGTGTCAGAGGCTCCGATCGCCGGTTATGAGTTCTTCGGGAGACCGGATAATCAGGTGGGTGTGGCCGACGTGGTGCGCCGCTCTGCACCGGAAACCGGGCTGCGCCTGAGGCTGGAAGGAGTGCTTGTCGGGCAGCGTCCGGAGGACTCCGGTGCTATAGTTGCCGGAAGTAACGGCGAAACCGAATACTATCGGGTTGGCGACCAGTTACCGGGCAACGCTGAGCTGGCGGAGGTCGAGGCTGGAAGAATTCTGCTCCGCAGGGGGGGGAGGTACGAATCCCTGGCGTTTGAGGAACAGATAGAGACCGGAGCGCTGGTTGCGGAAGAGCCGGTGCAAACGGCAGAATCGCCGGATACCTACCTGGAAGACGCCAGAGCGCGGCTGGACAGTGAAGGCGTGGCTGCACTGGCAACCTACGGTCTGCAGCCTGCAGAGGATCGCGGCGGGTATGTGTATGATGGCTCGAACGCCATGCTGAACGCCGTGAATCTGCGTCCGGGAGATATCATTACCTCGGTGAACGGTCAGCCTCTGGGCGACATCGAGCAGGACAAGCAGCTGCTGGACAGTTGGCGTAGCCAGCCGCAGCTGGATATTGAAATTGAACGTGACGGAACCCTGCTGACGGTCAGTTACGCCATACCCGAACAATGGCGCTGACAGGGTACTCAAAAAAACAGGACGATATCGCCAGATGTATAACCACAGGATCAACCTCCTCCAGGCAATCATGTTCGCGCTTTTACTGCCGCTGGCTTCGCTGGCGCAGGCGCAGGAAGAAACCTGGAGGCTGAACCTCAAGGATGCGGACATTCGGGCCTTCGTCACCCAGGTGGCAGACATAACCGGCTACAGCTTTGTGGTGGATCCACGGGTTAAAGGGAAAGTGACGGTATTGTCCAGTGCCCCCATGAACAAGGACGAAATCTACGATCTTTTCCTGGCAGTGCTGAATGTGCACGGTTTTACTGCGATCCCCGGAGAGGAAGTCGTCAAAATTGTCCAGCAGGTCGATGCCAAACAGTCTGCAGAGAACCTGAACAGATTTCCGCAAACGCCCTCCGAGCAACTGATCACCCGTGTTATCCAGATTGATAATGCCAACGCCCTGGAACTGGTTCCGATTCTGCGGCCGCTGGTTGCCAAATACGGCCATCTGGCGGGCGTGGCTGCGGCAAACGCCCTGATTGTCAGTGATCATGCCTCTAATATCGCTCGCATTGAACAGATCGTTCGGGAACTGGACAGCCCCTCAAAATACGAAGTGGAAGTGATTCAGCTGCAGGAAGCCTGGGTTGGTGACATGGTGACCCTGCTGCAGGAGCTGGCACCAGAAGAGCTTGGCCGCGCTGGCGGTGAGAATGCCGCACGCAAATACAGCGTGACAGCCGACGAGCGCAGCAATCGATTGATTCTGCGCGGCGACGAAACCTTTCGGGACAAGATGCGCGGTTTGATTCTCCAACTGGACCAACCGTCTGCCAGTGGCGGGACCACCAAGGTGATTCGTCTTCGTCATGCCGATGCCAAGACCCTGACCGAAATACTCAAAGGTGTGATGGGTGAGGTAGTGAAAGAGAGCAGCGCTGGCGGCAGCTCGGGTGGCTCTACCGGGAATCCGGGCAGCAGCTTTTCAGTCTTTGCTGATGAAGGGCTGAATGCTCTCGTTGTCCGGGGGGACCCCTCCCTGATGCAGGAAGCCGAGCAGATTGTGGCACAGTTGGATGTGCGCCGTGCCCAGGTGATGATTGAAGCGGCTATTGTGGAAATCAGTGATGAGCTGGGCGATCAGCTCGGGGTGCAATTGGCGGCTGGCGATGAGTCTGCAGGTTCATTTCCGGTGCTGGGTACAAACCTGACCAGTGGCCAGGGTATGGTTGGCCTGAACTCCGTGATTGGAGCTCTGGTGGGTGACACTATTCCGCAGCTAGCCGGCGGGTTGACCGTCGGTGCCGGGCAGCGTGATGAGGATGGTGTCACCTGGGGCTTACTGATTCAGGCACTGTCCTCTTCTTCCGCGGCGAACCTGTTGTCTACGCCCAGCATTATTACCCTCGACAATCAGGAATCTGAAATTATCGTTGGCCAGAACGTACCGTTCCGTACTGGCCAGTCTACCGTGACCGGAGACGGGACCACCAACCCGTTTACCACCATCGAGCGGCGCGATGTGGGGTTGTCGCTGAAAGTCACGCCTACGATCAGTGCCGATGGCCTGGTGCGTCTGGTGGTTGAGCAAACGACCGAGGACATTTCCACAACCAGCGTTGATGGTGCATCCGATCTGATCACCAACAAACGTGAGATTAAAACCACCGTGCTGGCGGATGACGGTGAGACCGTGGTACTGGGCGGTCTGATCAAGGACGATTACCAGGTCAGCAAGAGCAAGGTGCCGCTGCTGGGCGATATCCCGGTGCTTGGTCGCTTGTTCTCTTCTGAATCCGAGACCCGCGTTAAGCGCAACCTGCTGGTTTTCCTTCGCCCCACGATTATGCTGGGTAAAGCAGATGCTGTGGCGGCGACCACTGAAAAGTTCAACCGCCTCTGGGATGTGAACCTGGAAGTGCGGGAAAAGCTTGGCTTGCCCCAGGAAGAATCCGATCCGTCGGTCGATATGCTGTTTGAAGGGCGCCGGCAGTAGGGAGTTGTGCTGACGAGACAGCGTGGATAACCGCGCTGTCTGATCATCGCCCTGGCGAGCAGGACCGGGGCGGTGCTTCGAGTGCTCTTAGAGTGGCGGCATCGGGCAGTCCAGCTGATCCGCCACCAGCCTCATTAATTCGTATTCCTTAACTTCCACCTTTCCGTCGTGACTGATGCAATGTCCGCAGGCATCAATAATGGCAGGCTTCAGCAGTGGAGAGAGCTTGCTGAGAACATTCAGAGCAGCTCTCAGGTTCTGCATGGTGATCTTGCTGTGCATAGTTTCGTCGTTTCCGTTGCCAAACCCGGAAATAGCTTCCTGATAGAGCGCTTGAGCCTTTTCCGGTGCTTCGGTGCCGGCCCGGGCGAACAGGCTCAGCACCTGTTCAATGGCGGGTTTGACTTGCCGGAAGCTTCGGTATTTCACGGGCACCACCTGCCCGGAGCCACGGCCTAGATGCCGCCACAGGAAGGTGGTGAGTGCGAGCTCGAACAGGGTCACCCGGTTGTCCGCCTGAACCAGCGTCTGAATGTTTGCGAGAAGGGTATCCCGCTCCTCCGGGTCGAGCTTTCGCAACGCCGGCATGGCCAGTTCAAGCATTGGAAAACGTGCGCGTTCGCCAAGTTCTTTTAGGGATGGCAGTAGTTTGCCAAGCAACTCGGGTTGGGCGCCCAGCACGGAGTGCTCTGGTATGAGAGCAAGCCTCTCGGTTTGCTCGGGGTCCGTCAGTTCGTAAATCACCAGGCCATAGCAAAGCTGAACGGCCCCAGCCCGGGTATATAACAGGTTGCGAAAGGTCGATGGCAGTTTCTTCAGGAGACTGCTGGCGAAGCGCTCGCTGTCCGCGGAAACCGTGCCAACGCGGCTGGACAGCGCAGGGGTTGCCGTCGGAGATTCGTTGGTCAGGGAGCTCGCCAGAGGCGATAGGCTGTACTTTCGGGTGCCTTGAGCGGGTTCGACTACCTGGCTCACCAGGTCTCCAATGGCTGCCTTATCCGGATTGCGGCCTTGTCCCTGCAAGCGTGAGCCCGGTTCGGTATCCCGTAGCCTGCTGCGCAGGCGTGCCATCAGCCCTGGCTGGATGGCGTTGATTCGTTCGTCAATGGGAGGGTGGGATGCCAGCAGGGAGGTGAATTTCATCCTTGCTGCCTCGCCGAAACACATGTGGTTCATGTCGCTGGCATGGCTGGTAGTGTCCAGATACCCGCCTTTCATCCCGATTTTGAACAGGGCGGCGCCAATGCCTTCGGGGTTACGAGTGAACTGAACGGATGACGCGTCGGCCAGCATCTCCCGCTGACGTGAGACGGCCGACTGAATGAGCCGGCCAAAGAACACGCCGACATAACCGATCACCATCAAGGCCAGCCCGATCAGCCCCATGGCGGCCTGTGCCCGGCCGTCCCGGTTTCGGCTACGACCGCTGCTGTAGAAGCCGGCCCTCAGGAGAAACTGGCCAATCTGGCCGATCATCAGTATACCGGCCAGCAGGGCGATCAACCTGACATTGATGCGCATATCGCCGTTGAGGATGTGGCTGAATTCGTGGCCTACCACGCCCTGGAGTTCGTCCCGGTTCAATTGGGTCAGGGCTCCGTGGGTAACCACCATCACCGCTTCACCAGGGGTGTAACCGGCCACAAAGGCGTTGATGCCGGTTTCATGGTCCATCACGTAGAGCTCCGGTACCGGAACACCACTGGCAATTGACATTTCCTCGACGATATTGCGCAGTTTGCGTTCTTCCGGGTCGCGGGTGTCCGGATCGATAGCCCTGGCACCAACCATTCGCGCGACGCGCGTGCCGCCTCCGGCGAGGTCCACCCAGCGTACCAGGGAGCCGATGCCAATCAGCGCGACCACCGCACCGGCGGTTGTCAGGCCATGGCTGGACAGTAGCCAGTAATGAAATGGCAGGGCCGAGGTCTGGCTGCGGGTCACCATGTAACCCACCAGACAGACCGCCAGAGTAATCAGGGTGACTGCGGTGAGAAACAGCACAACCAACAAGCCAGTGTTGCGCCGGGCACTGGCCTGGCGCTGGAAGAATCCGGGGCTCGCCATGAATCAGGCCTCAGAAACTGACTTTCGGAGCCTGGCGGGCCTCTGGAGATTCAAGCTGGAGCTGGGCGGTTTCCTTGAACGCAAACAGGCCAGCGACCAGATTGTTGGGGAACTTCTCGCGGAAGATGTTGTAGTTCATCACGCCATCGTTATACGCCTGGCGCGCGAACGCGACACGGTTCTCGGTGCTGGAGAGTTCTTCCATCAGTTGCTGGATGGTCTCGTTGGCTTTCAGCTCAGGGTAGTTCTCGGCCACGGCGTAGAAATTGGCGAGGGCTTTGGTCAGCAGGTTCTCGGCGCTGCCAAGGCGTTGGATCTTGGTGCTGTCGCCTGGGTCACGGGCTGCATCTTTCTGAGCACTGACCGCGTTATTGCGTGCTTCCATTACCTGGGTCAGGGTGGACTTTTCATGGTCCAGATAGGCTTTGGCGGACTCCACCAGGTTGGGGATCAGATCGTGGCGGCGCTGAAGCTGGACATCAATCTGGGCAAAGCCATTCTTGAACTGGTTGCGCAAAGAGACAAGCTGGTTGTAGATAAACACCAGATAGAGGATGACAACGGCAATTACTACAAGACCGATGACAGTCGTTCCCATGACTACTCCTAAGGGCTAAAGGTTCAGGCGTTATTTTCCACGATCCGGGCGTGGAAAGTCTGTACGAAATTCTCAAAATCTCTGGGTAACAGGGGCTTGGAGAAGAAATACCCCTGAGCAAGCGCGCAGCCACGCTGGCTGAGGTAATACTCCTGCTCTGCTGTTTCCACACCTTCTGCGACGACGGTCAGATTCAGGCTCTTGCCAAGGTCGATGATGGTGTTGGCAATTCGGGTATCTTCCTCGTTGATCAGCAGGTCCCGAATGAACTGCTTGTCGATCTTCAGATGCTGTACCGGCATCTGCTTCAGATAGGTCAGCGATGAATAGCCCGTGCCGAAATCATCAACCGCAATACTGATGCCGGCCCGATGCAGCCGATGCAGCTTGGCGACCGCATCGGTGAGGTTGGTCATAAAACTGGTTTCGGTCACTTCCAGTTCCAGGCGTCCCGCCGGAATATTATGACGTTTCAGGGTGTTGAGAATATCGTCAACAATGGATTCCTGGCGTAGCTGAACGGCGGAAAGGTTCACGGCGATTCTGAGGTGAGTACCTTCGGATGCCCAGCGAGCGGCCTGCCAGCAAGCCTGATCCAGGACCCATTGACCAATCTCGACGATGGAACCATTCGCTTCCGCTACCGGAATGAAAAGGTCCGGGGGAATCATGCCGTGTTCAGGGTGTTCCCACCGCAGCAGTGCTTCTGCACCAATAACGCGCCGGGTCTCCAGATTGATCTGTGGCTGGTAGACCAGATGGAATTCGTGGTTTGCGAGGGCCTGGGCCAGGTCCTTTTCCATCTGTTTGCGTTCGCGAATTTCCTGGTCGATGCTGGCCACATAGAACTGGAAGTGGTTGTGTCCGGTCTGTTTTGCCAGTGCCATGGTTTGCTCGGCACTCTGGAGCAAGCGATCGGCCTGGTCGGCATCTGACGGGAACAGGGAAATCCCAAGG
>TARA_B100001057_G_scaffold129121_1_pt1 | contig 14700 bp, 13 predicted proteins | sample TARA_B100001057 | Tara Oceans TARA_B100001057 (sample SAMEA2621839) | marine metagenome | biome: marine biome (ENVO:00000447); feature: surface water layer (ENVO:00002042); material: "saline water (ENVO:00002010), including plankton (ENVO:xxxxxxxx)" | depth 5 m
GGGTAAGAATTTTATGGCTACCGGTGGCTTTGGACCCTGGATGGTAACACCCGAAGAGATAGTGGATTTAGATAATGTTACTGTAGAATCACGTTTAAATGGTGAAGTAATGCAGCATGCTAAAGTTGCTGATATGATTTTTCCTATTCCAAAGTTGATCAATTATATCTCCACATTTACGGAGCTTTCTCCGGGTGACGTCATCGCAACAGGAACCCCGGGGGGTGTAGGGTCCAGAAGAAATCCACAAGTTTGGATGCGGCCAGGGGATGTCTGTGAGATTGAAATATCTGGAATAGGGGTTCTAAGGAACCCAATTATTGGTGAGTGAGGGAGATTATGAGTATCAAAATTCCGTTTAATCGAAACTTTGATGTGCCTTATGGAGTTATAGAGACTATAGAACCCGGTATCAGAAGAATTACAGCAAATAACCCTGGACCATTTACCTTTCGGGGGACAGGTACTTATATTCTTGGCTACGGACGCGTCGCCGTCATAGACCCCGGACCAGACCTTTCTGAACATGTGGATGCTTTGATAGAAGGTCTTAGTTCGGAGAGCATATCACATATCTTAATAACTCACACCCATAATGATCATTCACCTGCAGCAAAAGAACTCAAGGCTAGGACTTCTGCTCCCACCTATGGATTTGGTCCGCATGGTAGCGGAAAAATGAAAAAGGAAGCACAAGTGGAGGCAGGAGGGGATATGGATTTCATTCCGGACGAAATTGTTAAAGATGGTTCGATTATCGAGGGAGATGATTGGGCTGTATCATGTTTACATACCCCCGGGCATACATCGAATCATATATGTTTTTCTTGGGATTCGCGAAAAATACTTTTTCCTGGTGATCAGGTTATGGGATGGTCCACAAGCATCGTATCTCCACCCGATGGAGATATGGGGGACTATATGCGGAGCTTAGAAAAAATGCTTTTAAGGAATGATGATATTTATTACCCTGCGCATGGACCCGAAATAAGGGACCCGAAACAAATGGTGCGGGATTTTATTACCCATAGGAGAGAGCGAGAAGATAAAATCTTAGCTTGTTTGCAATCTGGCGGGAAGACTGTGGAAGATATGGTGCCTGAGGTGTATTCGGATATTTCTCAAGAACTATATACTGCTGCCGCCAGGTCGCTATTTGCCACCGTAATATATTTAGTCGAGCAGGAAAAGATTATCTCCTCAGATGGTATGACTATAACTAGTCACTATCAAATTCGGGTTTAGATATTTTTATTTAACCAATCAGGTATATCGCTGATATTGGCGTCCTTTTCTATATCCAAAAAATGGATACGTCATCGGGGTAGCAAAATCGTTTTGTTCTCTACGAATCATTTCTTCGAGCATAAACTCAGTGACGTCCACCATCGGCAAGCTTAATGCGTCCCGCAGACTGAGAAATGCTAAGTCTGATAACTCACCGCTTCCACCTAACTTTCCGCTCATCTCGTGTACCCAAGTGTAAAAAAAACGGGCATTGAATCTTACAGCTTTTGACGCGGGTGTTATTGCGTGACCAACATAGTGCATTTTTTCGAGGTTAGGAGCTAAATTCATAGAGCGAATTTCATCCCAACTCTCATTGCCAGTGTCACCTAAATCGCCGGGTGCACCCAACAGGAAACCGGTTTCTTCATAGGCTTCACGTACGGCTGCCATAGCAAAACTCTTAGCTTTTAAGGCATCACTCGATATTCTCCTCGCTATATCTGGGTTAAGCTCGCTAGCGGGTTTGGGAAGGGAGTCTCCAGGGTCAACTTTTCCCCCTGCAAATACAAAAGCATTACTAAAAACTGCTTTTCGTCCTCTTTTTCCCATCAACACTTGCACCCCTAGTTCATCTTTTTTAAGTATTATAAGACTAGAAGAATCTTTTGGTTTTGCCGGGTAGGCAGCATTAGGATTTTTATTCGGTAAACTATCGGAATGTGCTGTCACATTATCTCCTTAAAAACTTGATTCACTCAATCTCCAGCTTCATCCAGGACTGAGACAAATTTTCGGCATATTTAAGTTATTATTGTTAATATTTTTATTTTTGGTCAGTAGCTTCTGTCAATAATGTATAGATGTCATTCCGCGAATTTAACTTCCTTAATTTTCCGCACATTTGGCTATTGCTCATTACTCGGGATATTTGAGAAAGTGCCTTTAGGTGATCGGCTCCTGCTATATCAGGCGCCAATAGTAGAAAAATTAAGTCTACGGGCTGTTCATCAATCGAATCAAATTCTATTGCATCGTCGGTTTTGCCAAACACACCGTATAACTTGTTTAAATTAGCGACCTTACCATGAGGAATCGCGACGCCGGCCCCTACGCCGGTTGAACCCAGTCGTTCTCTTTCCATGAGGACATCCATCACCAGGTGCTGTTCTAATCCAGCAATATCGGCAGCTTTTCGGCCAAGTATTTGTAAAGCTTGCCGTTTATTAGACGCTTTGAAATCTGGAACCACAGCATCGGCCGATATAAAATCTACTATATTCATTACGGCATCCAAAAAGAAGCAACCAAAATCATTTCTTAAATTCTAAAACAGTCATCACTATTTTTGTCGACGGGACATTATGTCTGGTTTTACTCCAAGTCAACCTTCCACAAGTATAAAATAACTAATTATTGGCAATGCCAAGCAACGAAAATCAGAGTGATTTTTGCCGCCGGCGTTGCACAGAGGATGGTATTTTTAGAGCATCTCTATATTTTGCCACTGTCCGTCTCGCAATATCAATTCCATGACTTTTGAGTAATTCTACGATTCTATCATCAGATAAAATTTTTGATGCTGGTTCCTCGTTTATTAGTGATTTTATTTTAAATTTCACCGCTTCCGCGGAAAAAGCGTCCCCTCCTCCCGCTGATGCTATTGAGGATGTAAAAAAGTATTTTAGCTCCAGCATTCCTCTAGGGGTTGCAATATACTTGTTATTAGTTACACGACTAATAGTGCTCTCATGCATTCCTATAACCGCGGCAACGTCTCTTAGGACAAGGGGTCTCAAATGTTGAACCCCAAATCGAAAAAAGGCATCCTGTTGAGAAACTATTTCGGAGGCTACCTTAATAATCGTTGTTGCGCGCTGATGCAAAGATTTAACAAGCCAGTTCGCTGATTGAACACAGTCGTTTATAAATTCTTTATCAGATTTTTGTAGATGTTTTCTCGATACTTTGGCATGGTAACTGTTATTTATTAAAACTTTGGGCAGGTTATCTGGATTCAACTCCACTATCCAAGCTCCATCCGGCGTTTCTTTCATTAAAACATCGGGAGCTATATTTTCCTCAATAGCTTGTTCATAAACTAAACCCGGTTTTGGGTTTAGAGCACGAATTTCTGCTATCATTTCAGTCATATCTTCATCATCAACACTGCAGATTTTTTTTAGCTCATTAATTTTGTGTTGCGCTATTAACTCTAAATTATCCAATAATGTTGCCATGGCGGGATCTAGACGATTTTTATCTCTCAATTGAAATGCCAAGCACTCGGACAAATTACGAGCAAAAACCCCAGAAGGTTCGAAATACTGTAGTTTTTCAAAAACATTATCGATTTCCGACTGCGAACAACTAAGTGTCTCCATTACGTCCGATGGGTCATTAAGAAAATAGCCAGTGTCATCAATCATCTCTATCAGATATGCGCCAATCATTCGTTCTTTTGGATCAGGAAAATCGATCCCAAGTTGTTCGTAAAGATGTTGCCTTAAAGTTTTGCTGTCACTTGCTGTTTCATCTATGTTAAAAGTAGGGGAGTCAAAGCTTGTATTTCCTCCACTACCGCGGATTGTCCCTTCGTTATTTGCTAGGCCAAAATTATCGGCGTTCGCAGTATTCTCAGAGCTAGCGCTACCCCAATTATTTTCGTAATCGACGTCATTTGGGTCGTCATTTTGCTCTGGTAGTGTCTCAGCCGTAGTTCTCACCATTGTATCGTCGGTTGCTTCCTCACCAAACTCATCAGTGCTAATTTGGGCATTCGCTTCATTAGCTTGTGCATCATCATAGGCCGTCATATTATCTGAATTCGCTTCTTGTAGAGTTGAGTCTTCACCCTCATCTCTTTCTAGCATGGGGTTTTTTTCAAGTTCATCTTCAACAAAATCCGAAAGCTCACGGTTAGATAATTGTAATAGTTTGATGGCTTGTTGTAGCTGTGGCGTCATCACAAGAGACTGTGACTGTCTGAGGTCTAACCGCTGTGAGAGGGCCATTGTGCGCGCCCTATAGTTTAAACCGGTCGCCGAGATAAACTCGACGTACGTCTTTATGAGCTACTATCTCAGAAGGTGGTCCCTCCATTAGAACGGCACCGTCGTTTAATATATAAGCCCTATCGATAATGTCTAAAGTTTCCCGAACATTATGATCCGTTATCAAAACTCCAATCCCTCTGTCTTTTAAATGGGCTATGAGATCCCTTATTTCATTTAGTGCAATTGGGTCTATCCCTGCTAATGGTTCGTCAAGAAGTATGAAGTTTGGTTGTGACGCTAACGATCTAGCAATTTCGACTCGTCGTCTTTCCCCTCCAGATAACGCCAAAGCGGGGGTTCTGCGCAGGTGAGTAATCGAGAATTCTGCTAAAAGGTCTTCTAGTAATGCATCACACCGGTCATTATTTGACTCTGTAACCTCAAGGATTGAGCGAATATTTTGCTCGACAGAAAGACCTCGAAAGATAGAGGCTTCTTGGGGAAGATATCCAATGCCCAATCGTGCTCTCTTAAACATTGGTAATTCCGAAATGTCCGTCCCGTCTAGAAAGATAGATCCGTAATTAGGAGTTATAAGACCAGTTATTATATAAAAACATGTTGTTTTGCCGGCACCGTTTGGTCCTAATAGTCCTACTGCTTCGCCTCGATTTAGATGAAGGCTGACGTCGCGTACCACAGGACGCATGTTGAACCTTTTCCCTATATTCTTTACGACTAAACCTTCATTTTGTCTCACCAATCGTGGTGTTTTATTGGATTCTTGGCGCTGTTTATTTCGCGAGGGGATATCTATTTCTTTATTAACCATAAAATCACTTTTTTTCAGGTTGCTTCACATCACGATTAAATAGTCCTCTTACTTTTTGATTGCCATCAAGCCCTGATTTAGATAGCAAACGGCTCCTACCAGTCTTTAAATTTACTTCAGCAATAGAACCATTCAATTGTGACTTTCCTCTGGTAATTTTAACATGTCCCAATAGGGTAACAAGTTCTTTTTCTATATAATAGATTGCCTCATCACCAACAGCCACCTCGTTTGGTGTGGAAATTTTTACGTTGCCAACCGCCTCTATTCGATTTGCTGTTAGAGACTCATCCTTGGTTTTTGTGAAGTATACTTTTAAAGTGTCAGCCCTAACTTGTTTTTCTCCTCTTTGAGCAGTTGCATTCCCTTTTGCAATCGCTAATCTTTTTTTGTCCCAATACTCTAGCCTTTTTCTGGCTCTTATTGTTTCCAAGGCAGTTTTTAATCTAAGGTTTTTTCCTGTTAATACTGCGACACTATCATCTAAGTCGTAGACACCATAATCACCATAAGCTATTCGGTTAGAGCTTAATATAATTACATTGCGAATAGCTTCTAATCGATATATTTCAGTATCGCTTGCCTGCGTTTCTCGATAGTGAGCTTTTATAACATCAGATTTTAATTCGAAGTTGTTTTGTTTCGCAGTTGCCTCACCGCGTGCAATATAAACTTTTTTGTCAGATAACCACTCTATACCTTCGTTTGCCTCGATGTGTATTGGATCGAATTTTGTTTCAAAGTTTGACTGGGAAAAAGCAGTATTTGTGTTCTGAATTATTATAAGGCACAGTGTTAGTAAACTTGTGACTATCATATTTGATATTTTTAAGTTAATCACAAATTACTCCCGCGCGAGCCTCTTAAGATGGCTTTAGTTTTTCCAGTAAAAAGAACCCTTGTCCCTTCTCGGTCGATCTCGAGCCCTTGTGATGATATTTCGCCGGCCAATCCGTGAACGTTAACGTGACTCGTGCTAGACCCTATCCCATTTAATAAATCTATTTTTAAAGAATTTGTTCGGAACTCATATCCTTTATCGTGAAAAACAGTAACGTCACCTGACAGTTCCAGAACTTGGTTGCTGCGATAATATACCCCTTGATTTGAATCGATTGCTATCCAGCCGGACGTATTTAGAAAGATATCGGCTTTTGGGCCCTGAAGAAGAACTTGATCGTCAGACTTGTCTTTTTGTGCGGCGCTTATGGCTGAGATTTGATACGGGCGTTGGGAGTTATCCATTCCAACATATTTTGGGTGCTCAATTAAAAGCCCGTCCACTCCTATTTCTTCTACGAGGTTTGCTGTTACACCAAACTTCCTTTTATCTGGCATAATTTGAGGCCACGCAAAAGTAAGTCCTACTATAGCTAAAGCTATAGCCGGGAAGAAAAGCTTGATTAAACTACTGACTCTTCCCGAACGAGAATATACTTTTTTGGATTGACTTCGATGTGACAATCTTAGTCGTCTTTGAGGGGAAGCTTTTTCTGAGATAATATTCAAGTAAACATTCAATCAAATAAATTTTAATTTAATTAACAACTGATGACATATACCAGATTTGATGTTCAATGACTAAAAATATCCTCATTCTCAAAACCAACCAGATCCAAGTTAGCCCTCGTTTGAAGAAATTCAAAGCAAAAAGCTGCTAATTTGTCTCGTTCCTCCCTAAGTAAACGTTGATCGAGGATTTCCTTAATTTTATGTAAATAAAGAACATCAGAAGCAGCATATATTTTTTGTTCTTCTGTAAGATTCTTAGCGCCCCAATCGGAAGATTGCTGTTGTTTAGATAGATCGTGGTTCAGCAATTCTTTGCATAAGTCTTTGAGGCCATGTTTATCGGTGTAGGTTCGAACCAGTTTGGAAGCAATTTTTGTGCAATAAATTGAATTTGTTTGAGCTTTAAGATACTTTTTTATGATAGCCACGTCAAAGCGTGCATAATGGAATACCTTTGTTATATCTGGGTCTTCCAATAATTTAACTAGATTTGGGGCGGTATAGTTGCATCGCTCAAACTGAACCAGATGCGCATTCCCGTCTCCTGAGGATAGTTGTATCAAGCACAACCTATCTCTTTGGGGTTTTAATCCCATCGTTTCGCTGTCTATGGCCACAACTGGACCAAGATTGAGACCGGAAGGTAAGTCGCCCTTGTATAAGTCTATAGCCATATACTTATTTTCATTTGCTTATTACTCCGTATTATTTTCTGCTGAATCTAGATCTGAGAGGTTATTCACCTATGTCTTGCCACCTATGATTTGGTCTTCGTAAAAATGTGATATTTCTTCATCAGTATATCCAATTTCCTTGAGAATTTCCTCGTTATGTTCCCCTAGTAGCGGGGGTAATCGATCAATAGTCGCAGGAGTTTCAGAAAAATTTATCGGTGGTGAAGTTAGTTTTATTTTTCCCTCTGATGGGTGATCTATTAACTGGAAAAAATCGATATCATTCAAATGAGGATCATCTTCTAGTTTATTTAACTCTGTTGCCTCGCCGTGCGGAATGTCACCAATGTGTAGAGCTTCTAAAAGATCGATCGTTGTCCAATCTTTTACTAATTCGGATACTAGTTCATAAAGTTCACCAATTTTTTCACTTCTGAGCTTAGGATTTACAACTCGCGGATCGTTCGCCAAATCTTCTCTTTTCATTATGGAGAAGAAAGTTTGCCAATGTTTTGTTGTATATGGAAGTGCGCAAACAAAACCATCCAATGTGGCATAGGGTTTGCGATGCTCTGCCATGGATCGCTCGTACCCTCTGCTTCCTATAGGGGGATCAAAGGTCATGCCTGACTGGTGCTCTACTAGATTGAACCCTACCATTGATTCGAACATTGGCACCTCGACTAACTGACCAATCCCATCATTTGTTCTGCTGTAGAGTGCCGCTAGCGTGGCATGTGCCGCAATCTGAGAACATATTTTATCGCAAATAGACGCATTCACAAAAGTAGGTTCCCCATCTCTACCTCCTTGCATTGAGGCCATTCCAGAAACACCCTGAATGATATCGTCGTAGGCGGGTCTTTTCGCATATGGTCCGGATTGCCCAAATCCGACTAATGCAACGTATATCAATTTTTCGTTTATCTTAACACAATCATCAAAGCCTAGCCCCAATCGATCCATAGCTGCGGGCCTTATAGATGTCATAACTACATCCGCACTTTTTACCAAACTAAAAAATACACGCTTAGCGGCGCTTTTCTTAAGATCCAGAACCAGACTCCGTTTGTTTCTATTTGCATTCAGAAAAAAGTGCCCCATTCCATTATTACGAAATGGTCCTATCCCACGGGTGATATCGCCATCGGGAGATTCGATTTTAATTATCTCTGCACCATAATCACCCAGAATTTGGCAAGCGTACGGACCAAAACCAACAGAAGTAAGGTCCAAAACTTTTATGCCTTTTAATGCACCTGCCATTTTGATTTTCCTTAAACTAAAATTCAAAGTAAACGCGGTAGAGAAATAACACTATCAGGATAATACTCAATATTTATAGCAACAATATTATTTTTATAGAAAGATTAAGTTGGAAAAATTTCTAACTTCGTTTCTATACTAAGTGCGGCCCCATGAGAAAATATTTAAATGCGAAAAAATTAGGATAATGAATGGTTGAAGTAAGTATCGAACGTGTTGAAGGTCTTGCAGACTGGTGGGCAAATCCTAGGGCCGCATCCGATTGTTTCCCTAACTGGATAAAGGAACTACGGAAAAACGCCCAAACTTCAAATGCTCTCAATATGTCTGACTGTTTGCCGGCGATTGAGTGTATGCTTCAAGGTATAATCGTAGAATTCCCTTGTGATATGACTTTTGAATATATTGGCATTAAGGAAAAGTTTGGGAAAATGATAACATGCAATCATCTCGGTTATCCAATTATCGGAGGTCATGAATCAGGACAATATAATAAGTCAGAATTTGAAAATTATCATATTATTAAAATCGGACTTCCCTGGATTTTTAAAGTTCCAAAAGGGTACTCCTGCTTATTCACTCAACCGTTTAATAGAACTGGGAAAAAGGACGCATTCTGTCTTTCTGGAGCGGTTCGTTCTGACACTTACTACAATATGGTAAATATACCATTTGCAATACAGCTAAATAATGTGAAGGATTCAGTCACATTTAAAAAAGGCGATCCTTTGGTTCAGATTATCCCGTTTTTTCGAGAAACGAATATGAGGCTAAAATATGAAATGGCAGACAGAGGTAAATTGGCTAGAGTTATTAAGGATATAAAAACAAATAGAAATTTCTATAAGGATCAAGTGAAGACTAAATCGTGATTCATAAAAAATATTTGGATTGTGAGTTAAAACACACGCCAAGCCTATATTTTATCGACAATTGAGTTAAAATATTAGGGAATTAGAGCGCGGTATTGGCAGGCGAAGGATAGAGAGACAATGGTAACCAAAGTTTATAACGAGCTAATTATTCAATACGCTGGCGATAATTTTTTGCATTATTCTAATGAAACGGAGGGATCCAACCTACAGCCCGGACTGTCGCAAAGAGCCGCTTTCGAGGGCTTTGAGAGTGGCGATATACAAGTTGTTAGGTTTCTTAATACTGTTACTAATGATCATGTTTTTACTGCCGATTTGGTTGAGATAGGAGCCTTGCAATCCAATGATGATTTTGTTGAGGAGGGCAACGTTTTCAGGCTTTTTCAGACAGAGGTTGACGGGTCGCAGGCCGTCCATCGTTTTTTTAACATTGAAACGGGATTTCATCATTATACCGCAGATGCCGATGAAATAGAAACTTTTGAGGCCTCTGGTTCATATTCTTCTGAAGGAATAATTGGTTATGGGGGGGTCGTAGATACGCGAGAAGCGGCTCAGATTTCCGGAAATCAAACCACTATCAGAATAGAAGAAAGTTTTGAAAATGTCTCTTTAGCGAGCGCTGGAGCCTTTAATTTGTCTTTGGATAAATCAAATTTTTCTTCAGCTGGCACCTTCGATGGTTCGCTCACTGCAATGACTGACACGGGCGAGGAACTCCCAGAATATCTGAATTTTAATGAGTCCAGCGGACAAATTTTTGGTTATACGTTTAAGGAAGGTATAGGTGATACGAATGTACTTGTACTGGCCGATGATGGTGTGTCGCAGGTGTCAAGCAATTTTGTGATATCAGCTAGTGATAATAATTCTAAAGATGAGGCAGGAAATTTTTCGGCAAAATCACTAGCAGCAATAATGTCGGTAGATAGCAGTTCGGTTGGGGGAAGTTTTGTACCCACAATCACTACAAATGTTAATTCAAGTATTGGAGCGGCCGCGACTGCTTCGGCTTCGACAAATTTGGAAACCTTTAAAGCAGCCAACCCGACCATTGATGGAAGCGGAACAACCATTGCCGTTTTGGATACTGGAATTGATCTAGACCACCCATTTTTTGGCCCAGATGCGAATGGTGACGGAATATCTGATAATATTGTCGCGTCTGCTGATTTTCATGGCGATGGCAATGGGGCACAGGACTCTGATACCCATGGGACTCATGTAGCAGGGATTGCAATGTCGTCGGACTCGACACACCCAGGTACAGCACCGGGGGCTAATGTCGCGGCAATTCAGGTATTGGGAACAAATGGTGGTTCGTTTTCTGGTATTGAGGCTGGTTTGCAGTGGGTTTTGGATAATCGTGCAACGTATAATATCACTTCCGTCAATATGTCTTTAGGAGCTTCTGATAATTCCTCCACCACTCAGTTATCATCATTGAGTGATGAAATTGCCGCATTGAAATCGTTGGGTGTTATAACGTTTGTGGCTGCTGGTAACAGTTTCGCATCATTCAATGCTGAGGGGGTGGGGACGCCGGCCTCCGATCCTAATGCGCTGGCTATAAGTGCTTTAGATAGTGTGAATGAGGGTGCAGCAAGTTATTCTCAACGAGATACAACAATCACAAAAGTATTTGCGCCCGGTACGGGAATCACAAATGCTGCGCCTGGTACAGGGGCGGCCACACAGACCTTAAGTGGAACAAGTATGGCGACTCCTTATGTTGCTGGCGTCTCCTCGTTAATAAAGCAGCTGAACCCGAACCTGTCTGTTGATCAATTTGATACTTTTTTGCAACAATCAGCATCAATTTTCTCAGACCCAGCAACCGGCGGCGATTACAGGATACTTGATGTAAATGCTCTCGGTATTCTTGCGGCTGGCGGAACATTGCCAGAGTCACCAAGCTCGCCCGCTCCGGAACAACCCAGCACAGATGATCACCCGGATGCTATAGGGTCAAATACAGCGGTAGTTCCTGGAGTTTCTGTAACAGGGAATCTTGAAACAGGTGGAGATAAAGATATTTTCGTGGTTTCTGGAACAGCAGGATCAACTTACTCAATTGATCTGAGGGGAGCACCGTCGTCGTTGGGGACCTTGACGGACCCAATTCTTACGATTTTAAACTCAAATAGTTCTCAGATAGCTCAAAATGATGATGGAGGGACTGGTTTTGAATCTAACTTGACTTACAGCCCATCAGTGACGGGCGACTTTTTTATCGAAGCCGGTGCTTTCAGTTCTGGTCTGACTGGTACTTACCAACTTGATGTTACCGATGTTACTGTACAAGACGATCATTCTGACAACATAGGCGATAATGCAACTTTGATTATTGGAATTAATCAATCTGGTGATTTGGAGATTGAGAATGATACTGATGTTTTCGCCTTAGACGTTGAAGCTGGTGTGACCTACACGATAGACCAAAAAGGTTTCTGGTCCTCGGTTGGGAATTTGAGAGACCCATTATTGACATTAAAAGACTCTGCTGGAACTATTTTAGGTCAAAATGATGATGGAGGTTTCAGATTAGAGGCACAAATAATTTTCACACCAATCAGCACTGAAACGGTTTATGTTGAAGCGGGTGCATTTGGAACGCGGACGGGGACTTATGAAATTTTTGTGGGTGCATCTGGGACTTCCATTGATAATGATGTAGCTGATACTCCTTCATTAGAATTGACTCCTATAGTTCCAGGAATTTCCCAAACGGGAGATGTTGAGGTTGGAGGAGATAAAGATGTTTTCTCTTTATCTGTAACATCCGGAGCAACATACCAAATTGATATGAGGGGATCGACTTCTAATGTAGGTACATTAACAGATCCGCTACTACGTGTATTAGATATTAACGGAGAAGTACTTGGCCAAAACGACGATGGAGGACGTGGTTTTGAAAGTTTGCTAACTTATACTGCTTCATCTACAGGCGAAGTGTATATTGAGGCTGGAGCATTCAGTCCTGCTTTGACCGGTACCTATCAGATAGACGCGCTGCAAATATCTATTGGCACGAGTAGTCTTGGCGACACAGTTGGCGGCTCGATTGAAAATGCTGCTTCTGCGAACTTGAATAGCATTTTTGCTGGTAACATTGATTTTCTTGGTGATAAAGACATGTTTAAATTTTCCCTAGAAGCCAATACAACTTATAGGTTTGATATTCGTGGTTCACATAGTAATCATGGAACTCTTTGGGATCCTCAGGCCTTTTTATATAATGATAATAACACCTTAGTTGCGCAAGATGATGACAGCGGAACAGGCTTTGATGCTAGTATAGCCTATACTGCCACTGAATCAGGTGATTATTATCTTAGTGTAATGGGAAATATTGGGGAAATGTCTCAGACTTCGGGTAGCTACTCAGTAGAAGCTATTTTCTTTTAGTTCTGGGTTTATTGGGTCAATGTAGGCTTTGATTCAAACAAAAAATCGATAAACACTATTTTAGGTGTAGTATGGAGGACCAGATCTATCAATCATCATTTTATTATAATCGCGTTGCTTTGAAACTGCGGCGTCTAATAACTCCCTGATTTTAATTAAATCATTAAGTTCTAAGGTTTCAGCTTCATTAGCCAGTCGTCTTAAATCATTGTCTGACATTTTATTATCCCAAAATTAAAAAAAAAGTAATAATAATTCATTAAGCGCGTGTCAAGCGTAATTAATGCAATAAAAAATATTTTCTACTCATTATCATTTGTAATCAGCCTCTATCCTGGCTGACAACAAAATGGTTATAAGTTTGTCTTTTTTGAAAAGGTCGGTAATTCAGAAAAAATTCATTTAGAATTAGGTATATTTTTTGAAAGCCGGAAAAGATGGCCTTGTTTTTCATCGTTAATTACTAAGATGCTGCCATCAGCGAGAACTTCGATATCGCGGACGCGTCCAAACACATTCTTAAAAATACATTCTTCCTTTTCAGGTTTATTATCAGCTGACAAGTTAATAAGATATATGCATCGATATTTCAACGCGCCTACTAATAACTTTCCTGAAAATTGTTTAAACATTTTACCCTCATAAAAAGTTAAACCTGAGGGGGCTATACTTGGTGTCCATACCCAAACCGGGTCTGTGAACCCTTCAGGGGAGTAATTGAGGCCAATATCCCCGCCTATATACTCCTTCCCGTAAGATATTTTGGGCCAGCCATAGTTATGATTTTTATTGATAACGTTTATCTCATCGCCACCGCGGGGTCCGTGTTCATGGGACCATAATTGGCCTGTCGATTTCTGAAAGTATAAACCCTGAGGGTTTCTGTGGCCGATTGAGTATATTTCAGGTAGCCAACCCAGTTTTCCTGTTGGCTTGGTGCCGTTAATCGGGATCCTTATAATAGAACCAGGATGATTACTTGGATTTTGCGCATTAGATCTATTGCCTCTGTCGCCCAGTGAGGCAAAGAGATGAATTTCGTTTAGGGCTAATCTGCATCCAAAGTGAACGCCACTCCGTGACAAATGGTTTGAAGTGAATATGTCTCGAGTTTGTATAAGTTTGTTTCCCAACAATTTACTTTTTGAGATGGCAACCGTTAAGTTCTTGTTAGCTGTTAATTTCGAATAACATAAGAATATATAATTGCCATCTTTTCTTTTTTGGACGGCAACATCTAACAATCCGCCTTGTCTGTAAAATGCAGAACGTGGTGTGCCGCTTATTAGCGTTTTCGTTTTTGTATCTAAGTTAAATAAAAAAAGTTGGCCAATCTTCGTTGTAACAAGTACTTCGTAAGGGGTCAGGATCGCCAGTCCCCAGGGTAAATAAACGGTTCCAATTTTTTCAATTTTGATTTTGGAAGTACTTATTTCTGCAGAACCCGCTTTACAACCTAATAATCCCACAACATTAAAAATGACGATAAAAATCGAACCCGTAAAAATTTTTTTCCACATTGTTATACTGTTATACCCTAAATATTATTTTTTGATCTGACCTATTCAAATAAATACATTAACACCGAAATGTTAGTTAAATAAATAACGTCTTAAATAGGTCCTTGGAGTTTGTACCTTTTTAGCAAACAGTTTTAGAAAGGTCCCATGTTGAGCTTTGTTATAATACTCATTTTAAAGGAAGCAGTGAGAACTATGTTGGGTCTGTTCTCAAACTTTAACAAAGTTGATGGTGTCATTTGACGTGCGGTTTTAATGGAGACTTACTTTATCAAATAGACCACACAAAAGTGCATATCAAACTGTCATACATTTTGGTGCAGTACATAATGCATGACAAATCTTCAGATAAATACCTGTATAATCGAGATGGTGTTTATCTTGCTAAAG
>TARA_B100001057_G_scaffold161215_1_pt1 | contig 14672 bp, 12 predicted proteins | sample TARA_B100001057 | Tara Oceans TARA_B100001057 (sample SAMEA2621839) | marine metagenome | biome: marine biome (ENVO:00000447); feature: surface water layer (ENVO:00002042); material: "saline water (ENVO:00002010), including plankton (ENVO:xxxxxxxx)" | depth 5 m
AATCAAGGGATAACAACTTAGTATAAATCATCTCTTTTATAGTGAACACTAATATGTTATGTTCATGTTATGGAGATTGAAAAATTAACGGAAAAGATGAGAGAAGCTTTAAGCTGTTCTCAAAAAGAGGCTTCATCTGATGGCTCTCCTGAAGTATCTGCGATGCATTTATTCAAATGTATTTCGGAGCAGGCTGGAGGTATTGCTGAACCTCTTTTCTACAAATTGGAAATAAGTTTGGATCGAATCAAAACTATCACGAATAAGTTTTTATCCAGCGGGCCAAAGGTAAAAGGGGGGCATGAAGATCCAGTACTAAGTTCAGAGGTAGTTTCAGTTTTGAATCATGCGGAACAAATGAAAATTACAATGGGGGATAATTATCTTAGTGTGGAGCATGTGCTGATTTCCTTTACCGAAGTCGAATCAACAGTTTTAGATTTATTCAGAGAATTAGATTTGGATAAAAATAAATTGTTAAGTGCTCTACAAGAAATTCGAGGGTCTAATAAAGTAGACAATACTGATCCTGAATCTACTTTACAGGCGCTTGAAAAGTACGGTCAAGACTTAACTAATCTAGCAAGAAAAGGAAAAATTGATCCTGTTATTGGTCGCAATGATGAAATCAGGAGGATAATGCAAGTTCTTTCAAGGCGAACCAAAAATAATCCTGTTTTAATTGGTGAACCTGGAACGGGTAAGACTGCAATTGTTGAGGGTCTTGCCAGAAGAATAGTTTCAGGTGATGTTCCCGAATCGCTTAAAAATAAAAAACTTATATCAATGGATCTTGGCGGTATGTTGGCTGGAGCTAAGTATCGTGGTGAATTTGAGGAAAGATTAAAAGCATTTCTTAAAGAGGTTACTGAATCTGATGGTGAAGTTATTCTTTTTATTGATGAATTGCATACTATTGTCGGAGCTGGTGCATCCGAGGGTGCTGTTGATGCATCAAATTTACTTAAACCTCAGCTTGCAAGAGGAGAGTTAAGAACTATAGGCGCAACAACCCTCGATGAGTATAGAGAAAACATTGAAAAAGACTCTGCCCTAGAAAGGAGATTTCAACCTGTTAGAGTTGAAGAACCGAGTGTTGAGGACACAATAGCTATATTGAGGGGATTAAGGGAGAGATATGAAGTCCACCATGGAGTAAAAATTAAAGATGCTGCTATAATTGAAGCTGCGACGCTTTCTGATCGATATATTTCACATAGATTTCTACCTGATAAGGCAGTTGATTTAATAGATGAAGCCGCATCAAGATTAAAAATTGAGTTAGATTCCGTTCCAACTGAAATTGATCAGCTAGAGAGGTCCATTAATCAATTAGAAATGGAGAGGCAGGCCCTATCTAAAGAAACCGATGAGCCAAGTGAAGATAGATCTAAGGATATCGATGACGAGATGGCGAATCTAAACGAAAGAGTGTCAACCTTAAGATTTCAGTGGCAAAACGAAAAAAAAATTATTGATGAATCTAGGAAATTGCAGAGTAGAATGGAGCAATTAAAAAATGATCTCGATGAAGCGCAGCGGCAAGGGGACCTTTCCAAAGCAAGTGAAATTCAATATGGAATTTTGCCTGATATAGAAGTCCAACTAAATGATTTGTCTGAGGAACTGTTTAAAATACAAGGGAAAGGCAGAAAACTTTTAAAGGAGGAGGTAACGATTGATGATATCGCTTCCGTAGTAGCAGCATGGACAGGTATTCCTGTTCGTCGCCTTCAAGAGGAAGAGAAAGAAAAGCTTTTAAAAATGGAAGAAAGGTTAGCAGATAGGGTTATCGGTCAAAAATGTGCTATTGAATCCGTATCAAATGCAATCAGAAGAGGAAGGGCTGGTCTTGGGGATGAAAATCGCCCCTTGGGATCATTCTTATTTCTTGGACCCACGGGTGTAGGAAAAACTGAGCTTAGTAAAGCGCTAGCTGAATTTCTTTTTGATGACGAGGCTGCTCTCACTAGGATTGATATGAGCGAATATATGGAAAAACACAGTGTTGCACGACTGATAGGTGCACCTCCTGGTTATGTTGGTTATGAGGCAGGTGGCCAACTTAGTGAGTTGATTAGAAGGAAACCATACTCAGTGATTCTTTTAGATGAGGTAGAAAAAGCGCATCCTGACATATTTAATGTACTATTACAGGTGCTTGATGATGGTAGAATAACTGACGGTCAAGGTAGGACGGTCGACTTTAGAAATACTCTTCTGATTATGACAAGCAATCTAGGAAGTGTTGAAATTTTAAATGAAAATGATTCTGAAAAAAGAGAATTACAGGTTAATGAGGTTTTAAACGGATACTTTCGCCCTGAATTTTTGAATCGTATTGATGAAAAAATAATATTCGATAGACTTACAGAAAAAGATATTTCTGAAATTGTAAATCTTCAACTTGATAATTTAAAACAAAAGTTACGAGAAAAGTCATTAGAAGTTGAGTTCAGTGACGACGTTATTACGCAAATATCATCCGAGGGATATGACCCAATATATGGAGCTAGGCCCCTTAAAAGAACTATTCAAAAAAATGTATTAGATCCTTTGAGCCGTTCCATAATTAATGAAGAATTTAAAAGTGGTGATATTATTATGGTTTCCTTTGGAAGTGAAGGATTAGAATTTAATAAGAAATAAAATTACTTAAATTGTTTTTTAAAACAACTAATGCTATTACTGAATATTATTTACAATGGTTGCTAGGTTTTTTTAGATTACGTTGAGCTTTACAATGTCTAATAATAAACCATATATCATAGCTGAATCGAATTGGCTTGATGTTAAGTCAGAAAATTATGACTTAGCTGTTCTTCCGTGGGGAGCAACAGAAGCTCATAATTTTCACTTACCATATGCTACAGATAATATACAACTTGAAGCCATAGCGTCTGAGTCTGCAAGAATTGCTTGGGAGGAAGGCGCAAAAGTTGCTGTTTTACCTTGTATTCCTTTCGGTGTTAATACGGGTCAATTAGACATTAAACTATGTATCAATATGAATCCCTCGACTCAAACACTTGTTCTTTATGATATTATTGAATCAATTCAAGGGCAGGGAATTAAAAAGCTTGTAGTCCTTAATGGACATGGTGGAAATAATTTCAAACAGCAATTAAGGGAGCTTCAGTCAAAGTTTAAGAATATTTTTTTATCAACTGTAGACTGGTTTAAAGTCATAGATCCTAAAAGTATATTTGATGATCCAGGAGATCATGCAGATGAAGTTGAAACTAGTCTAATGTTGCATATTGCACCCAGTCTTGTATCCGACCTAGATCGTGCAGGAGATGGTTCAGTCAATGAATCGAGGATTACAGCAATTAACGAAGGCTGGGCATGGGCTCAAAGGGAGTGGCTCAAAGCGACGAATGATACCGGCTCCGGAAATCCCTCAAAGGCATCTGCAGAGAAGGGTGAAAGATTACTTAAAGAGTTATCTAAGAAATTAGCGGGTTTATATATCGAGCTATCTCATGCTGATATCACTGATCTATACAAAAGATAATAAGAGACTTTGAGGGATAAGAATTATTTATTACAATTGTATTTTTTTTCCTTCTATTTTTGCGGGTGGAATAGGGTTTACTTTTTTTCCAGGTTTTAGATTTGGCACTTTTAATCCTGGGCTTTCAAATTTAAAGCCCTCAAAACTTAGTTCTGATTCGTTAAGCTTTTCTAATTGAATTCTAGCTCTATCGGGAAGATTATTTTTTTGCTCTTGTGTATCTGCCGGACCTTCAAAGGTTATTTTACCCTGTAGGTCCTTTGTGATAATAGATGTTTTTCCATCACTTTTTTGAATTTCAATCGTTCCTTCATCGTCTCGATATATCATCTTTTGACTACTTGAGCCGAACATTTGACCTATTCCTGGTAAATTATCAAAACCTTCCAAGTCGAACATTCCTTGAAGATTTTCACGCATCTGCTTCTGCATTTCTTTTATTTGCTGTTCCAAATTCTGATCGTTACCAAATGGTAAAATATCGAAATTTATTCCTCCAAGGTCGCCGAAATCGAATTGATTTTTGAATATATTGTTTCCTTGTTCCTCCTTATCTTCGAACTGATCAGGCCGCTCTTTAAGGTTAACAGTTATAGTTTTTTTGGATCCTTTTTGTATAATACCAAGCTCTGCAATCTCCCCACCTTTTTGCTGGCTTATTAGGCGACTCAAGTCTGAAGGTGAAGCGATTTGATTGCCATTGAATTCGAAGATGATATCATGCTTTTTGATTCCAGCTTTAGAGGCGGGGCTGTCGGGGATAACCAGTTTGACTGCGGCCCCAGCTCCTACGGGAAGATCAAGCTGGTCGGCAAGAATTGGTTCAACCTTGGCAGTAACAACTCCTAGCCAGGCTTGCTTGCTCTCCTCAGCTAAGGATGAAGAAACACAGTAAATACTTACAAATATCAAACATGTATAGCTGAAATTTTTTCGGATTATTTGGTTGTAATTCATTTTTATTTATTAGGTATGGATTAGTCAGTTTTTATTGGTACATAAAAAAAGCGTTGGCTTGGAACATTTATTTCTATTACAGATCCATCGCTATTATTTTTCCAAATAAATGAATCTGAGAATTGATATCTTACTGGTTGGTAGGGTATTCTATCTTTAGATATAAAAATATCCTCTCTAGAAACCCCTTCGAATGTGTTTTTAGTTTTGATAGGAACGAATCGGTTATCAACTTTTTTGTTAGGTTCGATAAGATTATTATTGGAAGTAGGTTTTAAATTATTTTTATTTGAATCATTGAGAAAAGTAAAAAACACTCCTATGAAGGCTATGAGAATGGCCGCGACAGCTGCCATTCTTTGAGGAAATATAGTATAAATAATTTTTTTATTTCTTCTTTCGTAATTAGCTTCACTCATCGGAGAATCAAAAATTCCATCAATTTTTAGGTGCAATTCGCGTTCTAACTTTGAGGGTTTGATGTCCTCAAGCCTTTTCTCTATTTCGTTTAGTTCATTATCCATAGACAATCTATATTAGTAAGCGTTTATCAATGCTGATTTGGTTTAAGAGTTTTACGTAATGCCTCAAGTGCGTATCGATACCTAGATGCTGCTGTATTAGCAGGAATTTTAAGAGTCTTGGAAATCTCTAAGAAGGTTAATTCCCCCCAAATTTTTAAGGTTACAACGTCTCGAAATTTTTCTGGAATTTTTTTTAGAGCTTTTGCAATTTCATCAGCCCGTTCCTTTTCAACTATTGATGAAGACTCAAACCAATTTAGTACTTGTTCAGATTCCCTGAAGACTTGATCAGAATTTTGCTCTCTTTTTTGCCTTCTGTTGGTTTTTCTGGCAAGATCGATTGCTGTATTTCTAATTGCTGTAAAAGCTAAAGGAAGTTGAGGTGGTGAAAATCCGTTAGTCTTATTAGAATATGATCTCCATAATCTCAAAATTGCCTCTTGAAGAACATCTTGAGCATCTTGCTCGTTGTTAGTTTTGCTCCTAGCAAATAACAGTAGCCGAGTCCCATTGTCATGAAACCATCTCTTCCAGTCATTTGATAGGTTGTCATTCGTCATATTTGAGATATATAAAAATGAATATTATATAAGTAGCGTCACGATTTCATTTTTTCGTTAGTAATTTCCACAGCTAATGAAATTTGACAATATGATTGCAAAAATAAGACCCAAAAAATAAATATTAATGAATCAGGTAACTCTTTTGGTATTGGCTGCTGGCATGGGAAGCAGATATGGAGGGCTCAAGCAACTCGATGCTGTTGGGCCTAATGGTGAGACGGTGATAGACTACTCAGTGTTTGATGCGATTAGAGCGGGTTTTAGTAAAGTTGTCTTCATTATACGCGAAGAATTTAGTGACGATTTTAAGTCAATTGTTGGTGAAAAGTTTAAGGATAAAATTGATGTTGGGTATGCATATCAGAGTTTGGATTCTCTTCCAACAGGGTTCGAATTGTCTCCTACAAGAGTTAAGCCATGGGGTACAGGGCATGCTATCCTTTCGGCATGTAGCCAGATAAATGAACCTTTTGCCGTGATTAATGCGGATGATTTCTATGGAAAAGAAGCATACGAAAAGATTTTTGAATATCTATCGAATGTGGCAATAGATTCTTCTCCAGCTGAATTTTGTATGGTTGGTTATCCCCTAAAAAACACCCTATCTGAACATGGGTCAGTTTCAAGAGGAGTGTGTTTAGTTGATGACAACTGCAAATTGTTGTCTGTAAACGAATTGACTAAAATTCATGAATTAGATGGTGTAATTCTTAATAATTCCAATAATGAGAGATGCGCTGAACTAACAGGTGAAGAAATCGTTTCGATGAACATGTGGGGATTTAGTCAGCAAATTTTCAAACAACTTGATTATCTATTTGTGCAGTTTCTATCCGCTAATTCCCAAGATATTAAATCAGAATTCTATATTCCTTTTGCAGTGGATGATCTTATCAAATCAGATTCCGCAACCGTTCAAGTTCTTAGTACTAAGGGCAAGTGGTTTGGGGTAACCTATAAAGAAGATAAAGAAGAAGTTGAGGCAGCAATTTGTTCTTTAATATCAAGGGGCGATTATCCCTCTAAGATTATATAGTATTTTTAATATTTAAGTTCTTTTAAATTTTTATTTCCTAATAATCTACTATTTTTCTTCGAAAATATAAAAACCATAAAATAAACTTGCTATAAAATATAAAAACCATAAATTTAATATATACCACAAGTTGCAGGGAGGAAATCAAACCAAGCGACAAGATGTTAAAATTTTATAAAAATAGAATTACTAGGGCCTTTACTTTAGTGGAATCACTGGTGGCATTATCATTAATCTCAGGACTGGCTTCTGTGGGCTATGTTGGATTCGTAGAGATTAAAGCATCATCAAAAGCGGTTAAGCTTGAGCAGGATATTGCTGTTGTTAATTGTGCGCTCAACATATATCAGGCTCATGGAGGGACAATAGATTCAAGCGAATCTCCTCAAAATATCATAGATAAACTTAAAACGATTCCTTCTGATGAATCCATCAAAGAGATAATCGGCCTTCGTGACTCAATGATTGATCAACGATTAAGTGTCATTATGCAATCCGATAAAGACGCCAAAAGCAGAGAGCCCAGAGCTTTATGGGATGTTGATAATAATAAGTTTAAAATTTCTAGGATTGGTAAGAAGGGCATTAAAGCATTTATTCTCGATCAAAATTTATCGGCACATATTCAAGACAAAGAGAATAGAAACTCTAATTTAAAATTAGCCAAAAAAAGTAAATGGGTATGGGATTATGAGGATCATAGTTCTGATTTAGTTGATAAATTTTCACTGGTAAACCTAGCAACCTCTGATAGTTCGAAAGATCGAAAATCTGACGCTTATCAAGGAGCTTTAAAGTTGAATATGCCTTCGCTTAGTAGAATAGGAGGCAAGTACCCGCTCTTAGATTTTGAAAAATTTAGTCTTTTTATAAGTAATCCGAATCCAGAGAATTCTTCAAAAATATTTTATACCACCAATGGGAATCAATGGCTGCCTTATTCGGGTGAATCTATAACTGTTAATCCCGGAGATACTATAGCTGCTATGTCGGCAAGTTTGGAGCCAAGTTCATGGCTAGATAGTGGAACGAGTGTAAATACCTATAAATCTAACCCTGTGGAACTACAGTTGCTACTATCTGCTCTTGATAATCCAGTTGATTACAAAATGATGGGTGGTCGAATGGTTGAAGGGTCCAATCTAGTAAGATTTGGGTCGGAAATTTTTGTATCACTTCACAATAATGGTCAAATCCCAAAGCGATTTATTGACCCTGAAAAATTTAACATTCTTTGGTCTTTTGATGACACTAGAGGTATTAATTTTGGAGAAGGAAATTTGGTGGATGATTTCACTAGAGGTAATGCACAAACAAGTATCAGCCATTCCTTATCTACATGGGAAAGAAAGGATAGCTTGTCTTTAAATGTTGTTGCAAAGTCATTAGAACCTTCAATTTTTAATGATTCTAAAGTCTCGAGTATTTCAATTGGTATTAATAAGTTGTCGCTGGACACGCCTGTTAGCGATGTTTTAGAGAGTGATGACATAGGAGAAGGTGCAGGAATTGCATTATTCCCATCGAATAAAAGTGGAACGTTACCTGAAGGGTGGAGAATCTATTATACCACAAATGGGATTGATCCAGGGACTGATAAATTTGGTGAGCCTTTGCATGGTGCTTTGTATACCTCTCCAATTCCTCTCAAGAGTTCATACATGGAAGATTTTCGAATTAGAGCTCGAGTTTATGGTCCGCAAGGTTATTCAAATTGGTTTAGCCCGAGTATGCCAAAAATGTTTTCATTTAACCTCTGGAATGTGCCTGAATGGCATGGCTACGTTGGGGGGGTTTTTTATAAAAAAACCGTAGCGAGTTATCATAATATTCGTCAGCACAAGTTAAGAGGGGATGTTGATTCTACGTTTAATCCAGAAAAGGGTCTAAATGGGATTGGAAGAGCTATTGCGTTACAGCAAGATGGTAAGGTCATAGTTGGAGGAGAGTTCACAACTGCAAACGGAATGAAAAGTAATCGGATTGTTAGATATGACCTGAGTGGAAAGGTAGACAAAACATTCTCAATTGGAGAGGGATTTGATGATGATGTTTTGGCATTAGCTATACAGCCAGATGGTAAAATAGTGGTTGGTGGAAAGTTTCAAAAATTTAACGGTGAATATAGAATGGGGCTTGCCCGATTAAATAATGATGGTTCAGTGGATCAAGATTTTAATGTTGGGAGGGGAGTTCATACCGATCAAAATGGTTGGGTTCATAGTCTAGCTATCCAAAAAAAAGGATGGTCTAATTATACTAGTGAGCCAAATGATCCATTTAAGATAATTGTTGCTGGATGTTTTACCCGGTACAATAATTTTCCTGCATTTAGTTTGGCCAGGATTGATCTTAACGGGCGTTTGGATATGTCATTCGATACCTCTATAGGGGTTCAGGGTATTGTCCACGGAGTATGTGTACAGGATGATGGAGGGATTGTAATTGGAGGTAATTTTGAAAAATATGATGATGTTAAAAGGAAGAATATTGCTCGTGTAATTGCTGAGTCGGGAAGGATTGATCGAAGTTTTGATCCAGGCTTAGGTACGAGCTCACCAGTGTACACTGTTAATTCATACAGAGATGGGAAAATCTTTATTGGTGGATCATTCAACAAATTTAATGAAATTGCTGTATCAGGTGTTGCGAGATTACTTGTGGATGGCTCTCATGATGAGTCTTTTCATTTTAATAATGAGGTTGTATATAAAAATTGGACAGCTCACTCCTCATATATTTCTGCGGAAGGAAATGTTTATGTTGGCGGTGAAATAATTATTAATGATGAATCCGATGAGTGTAGACCTTTTATAAAATTAGGTTCTAATGGGACAGTTACTAACGATTATATACCGGAAAAACTACGGAACGGTTCTGTTGTATATGCTATCACTGAAAGATCAAATGGCAGGGCTATCATCACTGGAAAATTTCCTGAATTCTACACTAATAAGACCGAGAATATAGCTCGCCTTAACACTAAGACTGGAAGTCTTGATCCGTCATTCCATATTGGAGTGGGGGCAGACGGGAAAGTCAACGTGGTGCAGAATTTATCTGACGGGAATTCAATTGTTGCTGGAAAGTTTACTAGTATTAATAATGTCGATAGAAATTATATTGCAAAAGTATCTCCTAATGGTGAGGTCTTGAATTTTGCCTCTAAAGTAGATGGAGGAGAGATTACTGCTGTAGCAGAGCAGCCTGATGGGAAAATAGTAATTGGTGGGGAATTTACTAATGTAGAAGGAAATTATAACCTTAAGGGAATTGCGCGCCTCAATCCTGATGGTAGCTTAGATGATACGTTCGTTCTTCCTGGACAAATTTTAACAAGATGGGTTCAAGAGCATCCTTGGAAAACCTGGATAGGTTCATGGCAAATAGATTCGACTTCGGGATTTGATGGCTCAATTAAATCCATTAAAATACTTGCTGACAGAAGTATTCTTGTTTGTGGAGGGTTCAGTAATTTTAGTGAGTTTCCACAGCCATGTATAGCTCTTTTGAATGAAAATGGTACATTGAATAATAGGATTTCTTTATCTAAGGGAAATGTTCCATCATCTGGAGTGGCCCATGATTCACTCATTTTAAAGGATGGAAGTATGTACATAGTAGGAGATTTTCCAGGTAAGATCATCCGTCTAAATAAAAAAGGTGAATTGGATTCAGGATTTTCGCCAGATAGTATTGACTCTGTAATCGGATCCGTAGCGCTTGGTAAGGACGGAAAGATTATCATCGCTGGAAAATTTAACAAAGTAGGTGGAAGAAATTTAAGCTCTGTTGCGGTTCTTAATCAGGATGGGAAGTGTGACGCTTCATTTCAACCTAGATTAAAGCCTAATGGTGATGTGGTTAAAGTGATAGGATTGCCAGCAGGAGGTGCTGTTCTAGTGGGGTATTTTTCAAAGTATGGGGAGATTCACAGAAGAGGAATTGTTAAGCTAAAAGATAATGGAGAGCTGGATAATTCGTTTGGAAATAACGATCTGGAAGTTTCATCGATACTAACCAGTGAATGATATTGAATAATAAAGTACTCAAAAATTAAAGGAAATATATTATTGTAATGGAAGGGCTCAATGAAAGAACACCTTTAGGGGAGAGATTAATCCAATTAGCAAAGGGTTCTGGCATTTCGGACTTTTACATTACTCCCTGGGAACCTATCGCTTACAGGAGAAATGGTGATCTTGTTTTTGACAGTTTTATTTATCAACCAGAGAGAGAACTTAAAATTATTTCTGGATGTGCTGATTATGCAATGGTTGTTGGTGAGTATCGATTCAGAGTTAATAGAATGGTCAGCAGAGGTCGATATAGGTGGGTTTTACGATTGCTCCCAACTGAAATTCCTAATTGTGATGAAATATCAGTTCCACCTGCAGCGGTAAAAGCATTTCTCCAGGCAAAGAATGGCTTATTCCTTATATGTGGAGCGACAGGTTCAGGTAAAACTACGACGATCGCCTCTCTGAATTTGCACAGAGCAAAGCGTAGGAGAGAACATTTTATTACTTTTGAGGATCCGGTTGAGTACATTTATCCGACCAAAGATATTCCTTCACTAATATCTCAAAGAGAAATAGGCGAAGATGATGATGATTTTGCTGAAGCATTGAGAGGTTCATTGCGACAGGCTCCAGATGTAATAATGGTTGGTGAGATTCGTGACAGTGAGACTGCTGAAATTGCACTTCAAGCAGCTGAGACTGGTCATGTGGTTGTAGCAACTTTGCATACATCTAGTGCAGCACAAACCGTTCAAAGATTTTTAAAATTAATACCAGCTGAGAGAGTTGAGAGTGCCCAGAGCACTTTAGCTGATATTTTAAGGATGATACTTTGCCAACGGTTGCTTTTTGATGAGCAAAGAGGAAAGAGGTTTGCCACACATGAGATGTTACTGCAATACGATTCGGTTTCAAATTTAATCAGGCGAGGTGAGTTCAAGAAGTTGGATCAGGAATTGGAAACTGGAACAAAGAGAGGGATGTGTAGTTTTGATTCGAGTATGAGCAGTAGAATTTCAGAGGGGTGGGAGCCTATTGGTAGAAAAGATACAGGCTTCACATTTAATGAAGTTGAAGAATTCTTAGAATTAGAAGAGGAGATTGAATTAAAATAAAAAATGAAATTTTCGGAAGTTACAAAAGTTTTAAGTTTGGCTGCATTTAGACCTGATCCTGACGATTGTTCTTTTACTTGGGAGAAGAGATTTAAGAAAAGAAAGTCTCTTTTTCTTAGTATTGCGCGTGAAGGGGTTACCTGGAAATCGATGGATAAGAATGGTATGTTGTCAGTTAGTGAATTTGTTCCTGGGGCTCTTCAAGACGTTCTTGAGGATATGGCATCAGAATTTTTAGAATTATCAGATGGGGGTTGGTGCTGTGTGTCGATTAACCAAAGGTACGTTATTAGCCTAGAGACGAACTTGATGAGAAAAGACTCTGGATTTGATGTTTTAAGGTCAACTCCTAGAGCGGTTTTGGGTTCTAAGGCTGAACGAGGTAAGAGGTATTCTCTGAAACATAATTCTGAATCGAACAGTAGTGTTTTACTATCGGTTGATGAAGCATATATCAAAGAGGTAGAATCTTTACTAGGCCGCTTCGGATTAAAAGTAGGGCGACTTTGTTGCGGTGTTTTTTCTATGTTGTCGGCATCATTAGAGCAGATAGAGAAAGCACGTGAGGAGTTTAAAAGTAATAAACCCAAAAAAGATTTAGGAAATATTCTAAATGTGATCTCATGTTATGGTTCCATATGTATTCTTAGGATGGAGGGGGAAAAATGGATGGAAATGAGATCTAGGGTTTCTCTTCATAAGGGAAAAAATATTGAGCCTCTAAGAAAAATTATACTTCCTATAATTGAGGATATGAAAAGTGAAGACCAGATAGTTTTTAGTGGTGACGAGGGGAGCAAATACATAAAAGAGATATTAAATGAAGTCTCTCCTGACATGAAAATCAACGACATTAGTAGTATCAATTCTCTTTGGAATTTAATGAGTAAAAAATAGAATGAGTCAACACGAAAAATTTTTACATGATTTAAAGACGGAGCGTCAGGACCTAACAAAGCCGTTGCCGAAAATTTTGATTATTGTTCCAATTTTATTTTTTATTTCTTTGATAGGAGCAGTCTTTTTAAATGTTTTATTCTTTTTAAAAATAAAAGAAGCTGATGCCTCGTCTACAGACTGGAAACAAAGAGCTGAAAGTGAGGTCGTTCAAAAAAAACAAACTGAAGTGACTATTAATCTCATCAAGAAAGAAGAACAACAAGCTCAAGAAATTCATAAATGGGTTGAGGGGTCAATGCAGATGCAACCTTTGGCATTAAGTGTGTCAAGAAGTATGGGGCCAAAGAGCTCGATAGAGGAGTTGTTATTATATAAAGACAAAAATAATCCTCACCAAATTTTAATTCAATTAAGCTTTATAAACGGAGGACAGAAACAATTAGATGATACACTTTCTGCAATAAATACAGTTGGTTATAGGGCCTATTCTGCAAATCAAAGTTCAGAACAGGGAGGCAAGGTGAATTACCAGGCAACTCTTATCCCACAGAATAATTACTCTATAAGTGAAGAGTTAACGACTAATTATGAATAATAAACATATATCATGTGCAGTTGTTGGGGGGCTCATAGTCTTAATGATGCAGTGGACAAATGTATCTTATGAGAAATTGAAAGCAGCTAATGATTCAGAGGTCATTTCCAGGTCATCTTATGACAGTGCAGTGATTGCTAGGACTGCAGAACAAAGAAAGATGGTTATACTCAAAAGAAAGACAGAAGTAGTGAGAAAATACTTAAGTCAATGGGATCCTTATATTAATCAAATTAAAAGCGCTCAGTTTGGGGAAGCTTTTATTAATATGAAGATCAAACAAGCAAAAATCATTACGATTTCTCAAACCTTTGATACGGTTGAACGTGAAAATGGTTTAGCGATTCCTCAAATGTTGAATGCTCAAATCGTTCTTGAGGATGACTACGTAAAAGTTTTCAACTGGTTAGCGAAACTTGAGTCGAGTGTGCCTTCCGCACGTGTTTCAAGTTGCAAATTAACTAAAGGGCAATCAGGAAATGATCTTAAGATGGACCTTTCGATAGACTTACCAATTGTTAAGGTCAAAGAGAGAAAAGTTAATAAGACATAAAAATGAAAAAATTTCTAATATTTAACTTATCCGTTTCATTAAGTTTAGTGATCGTATTTTTAGATCATTCGAATGGGGAAGATTTATTTTTTCCAGATCAAATGAATGAGCAGAAAAGTAATTTGGGAATTTTACCAAAACAAAAAAAAGAACGGATATTGGAGTTCACTCTCACTGATGAAGAAAGAAATCCATTTGTTATATCCAAAAATGACATTGATATAGAAGAGGGGGCTAATAGTTCTTATTCAGAGGAAACTAAAATACGCTCAATTTTGGATTCTCTTGTTGTTAATGGAATATCAAGAGGAGCTAATTCTTATAAAGTTCAACTCGGTGGTTTAATTTTAGAGAAAGGAAAAATTTTACCAAGGTTACTTAACGATCAGACAGATGACTTGAAAGTGACAGAGATCACATCATCAAAAGTACAAATAACATGGGTAGGAGATGAAGAAGCAGATAAGCCACGAGTTATGACAATTCCAATTGAATTGGAACCAAAGGTCGGAGTAGAGCTACCCTCAGCATTGTCTAAAAGTCTTCCTTTAGATTCAAAGCTTATATACATAAATAAAAAATCGGAGAAAGATAGAGATGACAGGTAACTATCTTTATAACCCAAAGGGTACATCAAAAAACACTCATGCATTCTCTTTAACCGAGGTGATGATTGCATCTTCTATATCGGCATGCTTGATCACAGGGGTAGCTTTGATAATGAGTTCAATTGGGTCCAGTTTACAAAAACAAAAATCTAATTTTATTAAGGTTAATATTGGGCATAAAGCAGCTAAGGCATACTACAATATAAATAGTGAATCCGTTAACAGCTATAATGCTCCTAACTATGGTAGGGCAGCATCTGCAGATAGACTTAAATCCAAATT
>TARA_B100001057_G_scaffold123122_1_pt1 | contig 14669 bp, 15 predicted proteins | sample TARA_B100001057 | Tara Oceans TARA_B100001057 (sample SAMEA2621839) | marine metagenome | biome: marine biome (ENVO:00000447); feature: surface water layer (ENVO:00002042); material: "saline water (ENVO:00002010), including plankton (ENVO:xxxxxxxx)" | depth 5 m
GTACTTTATTTAAACTTCCAGCCATAATAATTTTGAATAAACTTTGAATATTTATTTATAAAAGTAATTATTTATATCATAATTAGCTAATAATTATAAGTTGAATGTTATTTTGAGGAAAATATATGTTGAAAAAAATCGTTGTAAAAGGCGCTAAAGAACACAACCTAAAAAATGTTTCTCTGGAAATCCCAAAAGAGAAATTAGTTGTTATAACTGGTCTTTCTGGATCAGGAAAGTCATCTTTAGCATTTGATACAATTTACGCTGAAGGTCAAAGAAGGTATGTAGAAAGTTTGTCCTCATATGCAAGACAGTTCCTTGACAAAATGAAAAAACCTAAAGTGGATTTAATTGAGGGTTTAAGTCCTGCAATTTCAATTGAACAAAAAAATACATCGAAAAATCCAAGATCAACGGTTGCTACGGTTACTGAAATTTATGATTATATGAGGGTTCTTTTCGCTAGAGTGGGAATTCCATATTCTCCATTTACGGGTAAACCAATAGTTTCACAGCCAATAAGTGAAATGGTTGATAAAATAAAAAAGCTTCCAAAAAATAGCACTATACATCTTCTTGCGCCCATAGTTAGAGGAAGAAAGGGTGAATATAAAAAGGAGATTTTAAATTATAAAAAAAGAGGTTTTACAAAAATTAAGGTAAATGGAGAATATCTTAATATAGATGATTTTCCAAATTTAAATAAGAAACTCAAACATGATATTTCAATTATTGTAGACAGAATAATACTTAACTCAAGTTTAGGAAATAGATTAGCAGACAGTGTGGAAACTGCTGTAAATCTTTCTAACGGATTGCTTATTATAGAATACGAAAACGAAACATTACCTAAAAAATTTAGGAAGCGAGAAACAATAACTTTTTCATCAAAATTTTCATGCCCGGAAAGTGGTTTCACAATTGAGGAAATTGAGCCGAGACTTTTTTCGTTTAATTCACCATACGGCGCGTGCGAAGAATGCGAGGGTATTGGTCACAATTTAAATGTAGACCCAAAATTGGTTATTTCTGACACCAAAAAAAGTCTTCAAGATGGTGTTATAGAACCTTGGGCTAAATCTACATCTTTATATTATGCTCAAACTTTAGCTTCGATTGCAAAACATTATAAAATATCAATGACAGACCCTTGGAAAAAAATTCCAAAAAAAATTCAAGATATTATTTTGTATGGATCAGATGAGGAAGAAATAAAATTTTCTTATGATGATGGATATGAGGCTTATACTACTAAGAAAACATTTGAGGGTGTTATTAACAACCTTGAAAGACGATACTTGGAAACTGATAGTGAATGGAAAAGAGAAGAGATATCTCAATATCAGAGTGAAACAGATTGTGAAAAATGTAAAGGCATGAGGCTTAAAGATGAAGCGCTATGTGTCAAAATTAATTCTCTAAATATAAGTGAAGTAACTGAAAAGTCAATTGATGATGCGCAGAAATGGTTTGAAAATTTACAAAACGTATTAACAGAAAGAGAAAATAAAATAGCACAACATATCTTAAAAGAAATAAACGAACGATTAAATTTTCTTTTAAATGTTGGTTTAAACTATTTAACATTGTCTAGAGAGTCAGGAACTTTATCTGGAGGTGAGGCTCAAAGAATAAGATTAGCTTCCCAAATTGGTTCAGGACTTACTGGAGTTTTGTATGTATTAGATGAACCCTCAATCGGATTACACCAAAGAGATAATAAAAAATTAATAAAAGCACTTAAAAAATTAAGAGATCTTGGAAACACTGTAATTGTTGTTGAGCATGATATTGAAACAATGGAAAACTCGGACCATATTATTGATATAGGTCCTGAAGCTGGTCTGAACGGTGGTGAGATTGTTGCGGACGGAACTGTAAAAGAAATCATAGCTAACTCTAAAAGTATAACTGGAGATTACTTATCTGGCAAAAAATTTATTGCTATTCCAAAAAAAAGAAGATCGGCAAAAAATGGACGTTACATTGAAATTAGTGGAGCAAGTGGTAACAATTTAAAAAAAGTTAATTTAAAAATTCCTGTTGGAACATTTACATGTGTTACTGGAGTTTCAGGAAGCGGCAAGTCAACTTTAATTTTACAGACTCTATATAATGCTTTTAATTTGATGTTGAACAAAAACAAAAGCCGTAAAGTTCCTAAAGCTTTTACAGGTTTTAAAGGTACAGAATTAATTGATAAGATTATAGACATTGATCAATCACCAATCGGTAGAACTCCAAGGTCAAATCCAGCTACATACACTGGTGCATTTGGACCGATAAGGGAATGGTTTGCTGGACTGCCAGAGTCAAAAGCTAGAGGATACAAAGTTGGAAGATATTCTTTTAATGTCAAAGGTGGAAGATGTGAAACTTGTGAGGGAGATGGCGTGATAACTTATGAAATGCATTTTTTGCCTGATGTTTTCATCCCTTGTGATACATGCAAAGGCGCTAGATATAATAGAGAAACTTTAGAAATTCGTTTTAAAAATAAAAATATTGCAGATGTTTTGGATATGACAGTTGATGAAGGTTGTGATTTTTTTGAAAATATACAAACTATTAGATCGAAATTAATAACACTTAAACATGTTGGTCTTGGTTACATGAAAATAGGCCAGCAAGCGACAACATTATCTGGTGGTGAGGCTCAAAGAATAAAACTTGCAAAAGAACTATCAAAAAGACCTACTGGTAGAACTTTGTATATTTTAGATGAACCTACTACAGGGTTGCATTCTCATGATATAAAAAAATTGTTAGAAATACTTCAGGCTTTTGCAAATACTGGAAATACTGTAGTGGTTATTGAGCATAATTTAGATGTAATAAAAACAGCAGATCACATTATTGATATGGGCCCTGAAGGTGGTATAAATGGTGGTAAAATTATAGCTGAAGGTACACCTGAAAAAGTTTCCAACGTAAAAGATAGCTATACTGGTAAATTTATTAAGGAAATTATGGGTGATAATTCAATGAAAAAAACTGCCTGATATTGAAAATTATGCTATAAAAGAAGCATGACAAGTCTATTACAATCACTACCAAAAACAATCCATCTTTCATTGGGTATAGCCATTTTGTTATTTTTAGGCTTACATTTTTTTGGTGAAGGATTTGCTTTTGACACACTTTTTTGGAGTTGGTTATTTAGATTCATTCATGTTGTTGTTGCAACTATGTGGATTGGTTTACTATGGTACTTTAATTTTGTCCAAATTCCTAATATGCCTAAAATTCCAGATGATCAAAAACCAGCTATAGGAAAAGTTATTGCTCCGGCAGCTCTATTTTATTTTAGGTGGGCAGCTGCTATTACAGTTTTATCTGGATTAATTCTAGCTTGGATTAACGGATATGTTCATAGCGCAATGATTTTGGGTTTTGATGGGTCCGGGGGCAAAAATACAGCAATTGGCATAGGGATGTGGTTAGGTTTAATTATGGCTTATAATGTTTGGTTTGTAATCTGGCCAAACCAAAAAAAAGCGCTAGGAATTGTTGAGGTCACACCAGAAGTTAAGGCTGCATCAGCTAAAACTGCAATGTTGTTTTCAAGAACTAACACACTTTTGTCGCTACCAATGTTATTATCTATGGTAGCAGCTCAAAATCTTTACTAGTTTAAGGAACTATTTTTTCTTCTTCTTTTTCAATAGTTTTATAACTAACTTTAAAATATTTTAATATTGGAGAAGCAACAAATATTGAAGAATATGTACCAATTAAAACTCCTAATATCATAGCAAAAGAAAATCCTCTTAATATTTCTCCACCTAAAATAAATATTGAAAATAATGCGAGTAAAGTAGTAATAGATGTAATTATTGTTCGAGCGAGAGTTTCATTAATTGATAAATTGGCGGTATCACTTATATCTAATTTGTGGAATTTATTAAGATTTTCTCTAATTCTATCATAAATTACTACTGTGTCATTCATTGAGTATCCAACAATTGTTAGAACTGCTGCAATTATTGAAAGATTAATTTCTAATGATAAAAGTGAAAAAATACCGAGAGTTATAATTACATCATGGAACAAAGCTATAATAGCACCAATACTGAATTGCCATTCAAATCTTATCCAAATGTAAAAAAGCATTGCTGCTAGAGATAAAGAGATTGCTAATAAACCAGACTGTAAAAGTTCAGCACTTACTTTCGGACCAACATTTTCAACCCGCCTAAAGTTTACATCAGAATTTAAATTATCAGAAAGATTTTTTTTAATTTTAGGAATAAGACTATTGTTATCACCTGTTTGTTCAATTTTGATTAAATAATCACCTTCTTTACCAAATTTTTTTACATTGACATCTCCTAATTCCATATTTTTAAGAACATCTCTAATTGAAGAAGCTTCTATATTGTTAGATCTGAGTTCTACAAGAGTGCCTCCCTTGAAATCAATTCCGTAATTTAATCCTTTAAATGTTATAAGAACAATGCTTATTATAAATAGAGTTAGTGAGAGAATATTAGCATACTTAAATTTTGATGAGAAATTATAATTAGTCATTAAATTTTTATTTCTTTATTTCCTGCGTTTAAAACTATCAAAGAAGTAAGATGTCTTGCTAAAAAGTAAGCAGTAAAAAGTGTTGTAATAATCCCTATTCCCAAAGTAATTGCAAAACCTTTGACTGGCCCCGATCCAAATGCAAATAAAATTGAAGCTGCAATTAAAGTTGTTATATTTGCATCTAAAACTGTAACTTTTGCCCTTGTATAACCAGAGTCAAAAGCATGAATTGCAGATTTTTCAGTTTTTAATTCTTCTCTAATCCTCTCAAAAATTAAAACATTGGCATCAACAGCCATACCAACTGTTAAAATAATTCCAGCTATACCTGGTAACGTTAATGTAGCCTCTAAGATTGTAAGCATTCCAATTAACATTAATAAATTAGCAACAAGTGCCGTATTAGCTATAAGCCCAAAAATTTTGTACTTATATAGCATAAATAAAATCACTAAGACAAAACCGACTATTAAAGATGTTATACCAGATTTAATAGAATCTTCTCCTAAATCGGGGCCAACTGTTCTTTCTTCCACTACAATTAATGGTGTTGGTAGAGCTCCAGATCTTAATAATAAGGCAAGATCTGTTGCTTCTTGAAAAGAAAAATTCCCAGAAATCATTCCATTACCTGATGTAATAGGTTCATTTATATTTGGAGCACTCACAATTTCACCGTCCAAAACTATAGCTAATCTTTTTCCTACGTTATCAGTTGTTGCTCTTCCAAATTTTTGAGCTCCTAATCTGTCTAAAGTGAAAGAAACTGTTGGTTCATTATTTTGATTTTGGATGCTGGGTTGAGCATCAATTAAGTTTTCACCGCTCATAATTATTCTTTTACTAATATTTAGTTTTTCTCCATTTTCTGAGATTAATTCATCTGTACCAAATTCCTTATTTTCAGAAACTAATCTAAAATTTAATTGAGCAGTTTTACCTAGTAAAGTTTTTATTCTTTCTGGATCTTTTAAACCGGGTAATTCTACAAGAATTCTTTTTTCACCTCTTTGAAGAATTGTTGGTTCTTTTGTGCCTACATCGTCTATTCTACGTCTCACAATTTCTATAGATTGATTTAAAGCTGCATTATTAATATTTAATAAACCAAATTTTGAAAAAGATATTTCTATTTGATCATCCTCTACTTTTTTGTATTCTAGTTCATAGGATCTGTAATTATCAATGTAAGGATTTACAAAATTGTCTTTTCTTGAGTTAAATAATAGATCGAATTTTTCAATATTATCTAAAGATAACGATAATTTATTTTCATTAATCTGAAAATTACTATAATTAATTTTGTTGTCTTTTAGTAATTTTTTTATAGGTATCACTTTAGATTGAATTTTTTCATTTACTAAAGTATTAGAATTAATTTCTAACAATAGGTAAGAACCTCCTTGTAAATCTAGACCTAAATTAATTTTTTTTTTAATAAATTGAGTATTTTCATCTTGAAAATTTAAAAATGAAAATAATGCAACTGCTATAAATAAAAAATAAATTATTAAAACGTTTATTTTAGAAAAATTTAACACAAAAAAGAATTATTTTTTTATTTCTTCTTTTTTAAGCAAGCTTGTTATTGTGGATCTAATTATTTGAACTTTTGTATTTTCATCAATTGTAACTTCGATACGATCATCTTCCATTACTCGATCAACAATACCTATGATACCACCAGACGTGATAACCTCATCTCCTCTTTTTAAAGAATCTACCATGGCTTTGTGGTCTTTTACTCTTTTTTGCTGAGGTCTTATTAAAAAGAAGTAAAAGATTATAAAAATTAATATTAGTGGTATAAATTGCGCTAATCCCTGTCCGCTCATGGAAGAACAATTATATTAAAAACTTTAGATAAACAAGTAAATTATAATTAGATTTTTTCTAGATTATCCATGTATTTTTTTAATACATTAGGGATATTAATTGAACCGTCTTCATTTTGATTGTTTTCTAATAAAGAAATCATTAACCTTCCAACAGCTAAACCAGATCCATTAAGTGTTCCAACAAAATCACTTCCGTTTTCAGATTTATATTTAGCACCCATTCTTCTAGCTTGAAATGTTCCACAGGAGGAGCAACTTGATATTTCTCTATATTTGTTCTCTGATGGAATCCAAGCCTCAATATCATAAGTTTTTTCTGCACTAAACCCCATGTCGCCCGTTGAAAGAAGCACTACTTGATAGGGAATTTCTAATTTTTCAAGGATGTTTTCTGCACAATTTAACATTCGTTCTAATTCTTCTAAACATTTATTTGGTTTAACTATACTTACAAGTTCAACTTTATAAAATTGGTGTTGTCTGATCATGCCTTTTGTGTCTTTTCCATAACTGCCTGCCTCTTTTCTAAAACATGGTGTTGAAGCTACAAATCTTTTTGGTAATAATCTTTCTTCAATTAAAGATTTTCTTACTAAATTAGTTAAAACTACTTCAGCTGTTGGTATTAAAAATTTTCTTTGATCAGCGTCATCAGATTTAATTTCAAACTGATCCTCTTCAAATTTTGGTAATTGACCAGTGCCAAACATTACATCTTCATTAACAATTAATGGAGGAGAAATCTCTGTATACCCAAAGTTATTTACGTGAGTATCTAGCATAAAATTTATAAGTGCTCTCTCAAGCAAAGCAAATTTATCTTTTAGTACAACAAATCTAGATCCAGATAACTTGATTGAGGTTTCAAAGTCAATATTTTTGCTTACAGCACCTATTTCAACATGAGATTTAACATTAAATGAAAATTTTTTTATATCTCCTTTTTTTTTAATTAATTTATTAGATTTTTCATCTTTGCCAACTGGCACATCTTCGTGAGCCAAATTAGGCAGTGAAAAAATTATTTTATTAATTTCAATTTGACTCGTATTTTGTTTATTAACTAAATCTGAAATTTTATTAGATATTTCTTTAGATTTATTGAAATTAGATTTATCTTTTGATTTTGACAAAGATTTTTTTTCATTTTCAAGATTTTCCTTCTTACTAATTAAATCTCTATTTAAATTATCTTTTTTTTCAAAATCGTTTAAATTGAAATCAACATTTCGGTCTTCTAATTTTTTTTTAAAAAAATTTAAATTATTTCTTAATTCTTTTAAATTATGCATCTTCTATTTTTTCATTTTTTTTTTCAGTGAATCGAACTGTTATTATAGATAATTCATAGAGTAATAGTAAAGGTATTGCTAGACCTACTTGAGTGATAGGATCTGGTGGTGTTAAAATAGCCGCTAGCGTAAAAATAATTACAATTACGTATCTTCGTGTATTTTTAAGATATTGAGAATTCACAACTCCAATTCTAGCTAATAAATTTAATAAAATTGGTAATTGAAAACTAATACCAAATGCAAAAATCAATCTCATAATTAAAGATAAGTATTCATTAACTTTTGCCTCTAATTGTATTGGCAAACTTGTATTTGAACCAATTGTTTCAAACGATAAAAAAAACTTAATTGCTAATGGCATAACTAAATAATAGACAAGCATTCCACCAAATAAAAAAAGTATAGGTGTTGAAATCAAATAAGGCAAAAGAGCTCTTTTTTCATTTTTATATAAACCTGGTGCTATAAATTTATAAATTTGAATAAGCAAAACAGGACTACCCAAAAAAATAGCCACAAAAAAAGCAACCTTTAAATAAGTGATGAAAGTTTCATGTAGAGCAGTAAATATTAATCTTCTAGAATTTGGATCATCTTTTACTGCTTCTGCATATGGGTTAACTAAGAAAGAATAAATGTGCTCAGCAAATGTATATGATAAAACAAATATTATAAAAATAAATACAATCGATTTTATAAGTCTTGAACGCAATTCAACGAAATGGCTAGTAAAAGAATTATTCTCACTCATTTACATTTTTATTGTTTTTAGTTTCTTTTTGATCATCAATATCTTTTTCATTATCAATGTTTTCAGTAACAGAGCTAACTTCTCTTTGAAAATTACTCAATGTTTTTTTAAATTTATTAAAATATGACCCAATTTTTTTTAAAGCTATTGGAAATTCTTTGGGTCCCAAAACTAATATTGCAATAATTACTATTGCCAAAATCTCTAACCAACCTATTTGAGGCATATTAGATTACTTATTTTCAGAATTTGGGTTATCTGAATTATTGTCGGAGGTATCACTACCAGATGAACTTTCATCTGACATACCTTTTTTAAAACTTTTAATACCTTTAGCAAGATCACCCATTATGCTTGAAATTTTTCCTTTTCCGAAAAGTATAACCACTAAGATCGCAATTATAATTATGCCTGTCCAACCAATATTTCCCATTGTTATTTTATATACGATTATTAAGTTTAAATAAATACGTTTATTTTTCTTCCTCTGGAGCTTTTTTAATAGCTTCGTCTATTTCCTCATAAATATCATTTTGTCTTTCATTTAGGGTCTGTTCTTTAAAAAATTTACCAGTTCCAAAGATTGATTTATCAATAGCCGTAGTGTCTATAAGGCCTGCTGTTCCAAGTTCATCAATTGTTGGTAAATCAGACAATTTCTGAATATTGAAATGATTTAAAAAATTTTCCGTAGTTGCATACTGTATTGGCTTACCAGGAATTTCTTTTCTACCAGCAGGTCTTACCCAATTAAGTTCCAGTAGAATTTCAAGTGTATTAGTAGCAAAAGATACACCTCTAATCTCCTCAATTTCAGATCTAGTTACTGGCTGGTGATAAACTATAATTGCTAATGTTTCGATAGTAGCTTTAGATAATTTTTTTTGTGTAGATTTTTGAAGTGACATCATTTTTGATAAGTCTTCTGCCGTTCTAAAAGACCATTTGTTTTTTATGCAAATTAAATTAATCCCACGGCTTTTATAAATTTTTTGAATATTTTCTAAAATTTTTTTTATATTTGTATTTGTTTGTAATCTTTTCTCAATAGTTTCAATATCTAACGGTTCAGAAGCAGAAAATAAGATTGCTTCTACTTGTCTTTCGAGTTTCGTTGGTGTTGGGGGAAAATTTAATATATTATTTTTTTTTTTAATTGGCATTTTAAGACTTTTTAATCATTAATTTATCAAATATTTTTTTTTGAAATACGCTAACTATACCTTCTTTAGTAAGTTCAAGGCTAGCAGCAAAAATACCTGCAATACCAGTTTTTTTCATTTTATTTTTAAGATAATAATCTGGTATTAATTCAATTATATTTTTCCATTCATTAATTTTATCTAAGTTATCCTTAATTAGCTTTATTCCATCTTCAGTTGTTAAAACAGGTAATTTAGGAATGCTAATATTATTAAAAGACTTTTGCATTTGAATACTTGCATAACTTTTTAATAATTCATATAACGTAACATCATAGACTGGAGTGTTTATAGATCTGATACCACCTTTCATGCCTCTGGTAAAAATATGCACTCCCAATCTTTTTTTTTGCAGCATTTGGTCAGATAAAATTCTTATAAGTTCGAGTTTTTTGAGTTGTAATTTTAATTTTTCAGCAACTTCAAGTGCTTTGAAATCATCATCTTCATCTTCAGGAAGAAGTAATTTTGATTTTAAATAAGCCAACCAAGTGGCCATTAATAAATATTCAGACGCTGACTCTAAATTAAGGTTTTTATTTTTTTTAATAAATTCTAAAAATTGATCTGCTAACTCAGTTATAGATATTTCAGCCAAATTAACTTTTTGAGACTTAGCTAAATCTAATAAAACTTCCAATGGGCCACTGTAGTTAGGAATATTTATAGATATTTGATTTACGTTATTTGATTCCATTAATAATTTTACCTTAAAATTTTATAAATTTCTGATGTTTTTTTTGCAGTAAATTTATCAATATATGGAACAGATTTAATCAATTTTAAGTTGTCTTCTATATTTCCTTCGCAATATAAAACTAAATTGCATCCTGCATCTAATGATTTTTTAGCATTAGTAACAATATCGTAATTTAAAGCTTTCATAGAAATATCATCAGACATGAGAATACCTTTGAAGCCAATTTTTTTTCGTATGATATTTTTAATTATTTTATGTGAGAAAGTAGAGACATTTTTTGAGTCAATTTTAGAATAGAGTATATGGGCAGTCATAGCTAATTTTGCAGGTGACAATTTAAAAGGGTAAAAATCTATCTTATTTAATACCCTCTCATCTAAATTTACTTTTGGCATACTTTTATGGCTATCTATTGATGAACATCCATGGCCAGGTATATGTTTAATAACACTGGCAATATTATGTGAATGACATTTTTGAATTGTAATTTGTCCCATTTTTTTTACAATTTTTTTATTATTTGAAAAACTTCTTTTTCCAATAATTTTATTGGTATTTTTTCTTAAAACATCAAGAACTGGAATTGTGTTAATATTTACTCCAATTTTTTTTAAATTTTTACAAAGAGAATCTAAATAATTCTTGTATAGAACGTGAGCAACTTTTTGATTCATTTTATATAAATTTCCGAAATAATTCGCATCCAAGTTATGGTTAAAAATATTTCTTAATCTTGAAACAGATAAACCTTCTTCATCAATTAAAATTGGAAATTTTCTATTTTTTGATAGTTTTTTAATTTCAATAATAAGATTTTTGATTTGATACAATGATTTAATATTTCTTTTAAACAATATTACACCCCAAGGGTTTTCATTTGATAAAAGTAATTTTTCTTTTTTGCTTAATTTAGAACTCTTAATACTAATAATTATAGCTTTTTTTTTCATTCTGACTTCAATAACTTCCAAAAACTTCTTGGTTTTTCATTTTTAATTTTATTTGAAAAACCGTCATTAAATTCAATTACATTATTAGTATCATCATGTAAAACTGGGATACTTGAAATTTTATTATTTATAATTTCATTTATATTGATTCTATTGAAATTTTTTTCTTCGATATTTTTTTTTGATGAATAATATTGATAGGTAGTAATTAAAAAAGTTAAAACTATTAATAGAAAAAATATATTAATTATTTTTATCATTACATTTTATTTGGTAGTGAAACACCAAGGATTTTCATTCCGTTTTGTATTACTAAAGCTACAAGATTAATTACCAGCAAAATTTCTTTCCTTTTAATTTTTTCTTTTTCAATAAATTTATACTTTTTATTTTCATTACCTTTACTCCAATAAGCATGAAATAGCGTTGATAATTCATATAAATAAAAAGGAATTTTATGTAATACAAATTTTCTTGATGCTGACTCAACTATTTTTGGCCACTCAAAAACCTTTCTGATAATTTTTTCTTCTATATCATTGAAATTAATATTATTTTCATCAAAATTAATTTTTTTGAACCTGTTTATATTTAATGTTCTTAAAAGAGAATTAATTCTGGCGTTAGCATACTGTACGTAAAAGACAGGATTGTCTTTACTTTTTTCTTTTACTTTGTCAAAGTCGAAATCTAACTCGACATCGTTACTTCTATAAAGCATCATGAATCTTATTTGATCTTTTTCTACCTCATTTAATAGATCTTGTGCGGAGATAAACTCCCCTGCCCTTTTCGACATTTTATATGGTTCTCCATTTTTGTATAATTTTACTAACTGACACACTTTACAATCGAGTTGAATTTTATTATCAGATAGCGCAGAGACTGCAGCTGTAATTCTCTTTATGTAGCCTGTGTGATCTGCTCCAAGAATATTTACTAAATTTTTATATTTTCTATTTACTTTATCCATATGATAAGCAATATCATTTGCAAAATAGGTCCAAGTTCCATCATTTTTTTGAAGTGCTCTATCTGTATCATCACCAAATAGTGTTGATTTAAAGATCAATCTTTTAATTTTTTTCCAATTTTTACTAGACTCACCTTTAGGGGGTTCAAGGTATCCTTCCTCTACAAAATTTTTTTCTTTAAGTTTGATTACTGCTTTATTAACTAAATTTTTATTAACTATATCTGTTTCTGAGAAAAAATAATCGTGTGAAATTCCTAAAAGTTTTAGATCTTTCTTAATCATTTCCATCGATGTTTTTAATGACTTTTTTTTTAATACATCAAAATTTTGTTCAAAATCACTGAGATCTAAATTTAGATTTTCTTTGATTATCTTTTCCGCGATATCTTTAATATAAAGACCAGGGTATAAATGTTCTTTTTTTGGAAACTTTTTTTTATGTTTTATTTCAACTATTCTTAAAAAAACTGACTCTACAAAGTTTCGAATTTGACCGCCATAGTCATTTATGTAATATTCTTTTGTAACTTTGTTTCCATTAAATATTAATAAATTTGCTAAAACATCGCCATAAATTGCCCCCCTACAGTGGCCTATATGCATTGGACCAGTTGGGTTTGCAGAAACAAATTCAATATTATAGCTTTCGCTATTATTGATAGAACCATAAGTATTATTATCTAAAATTAAATTTATATTATTTACCAAAGCAAATTTTGAGAGTTTTATATTTAAAAAACCTGGTCCAGCAATATCAATTTCTGAAAAACTGTTTATTTCTTTCAAAAATATATCTCTTAAATTTAACGCCAATGTTTTTGGATTTAATTTATTTTTTTTTCCTAGCACCATTGCAATATTGCATGATAAATCAAAATTAAAATGATCAGGTGGAACTTCTAAATTTACTCCCTTAAGATTATCAATTTGGTCTAATTTAAGAAAATTCTTTTTGGAAAGAATTATTTCCTTAATTTCAGCAAGATGGTGTTCAAAAATATTCATTTAATTTGATTGTATAGATTTATTGCATATCTATCAGTCATTCCAGCAATATAATCACAAATAACACGCTCTACATTAGAATTATTGTACTTTTTAATATTTATATATTTTTTTGGATTTTTTTTTATTTGTTTGAATAATTTAGTTATTATTTTTCTTCCATAATTAGTTTTTGATTTGACTTTTTCATGAAAATACATTTTTTGACGAAGAAAAATTTTAATCTTTTTATCAAAATTTTGCATTTTTTTTGAGAAATTTACTATTTTGGTTTTTGTTTTATAAATATCTCTTAGATTTTTTATTTTATAAAATTTTATATTCTGTTTAGTTGTAGCGATTACATCACTTACCATCTCATTAATTATTTCTCTTATTATTTGTCTAATTACAAGATCAATAGAATAATGTTTAATTTTTTTTTTATGGTTAATTATTATTTTGTTAAGTACTGGAATATTCTTTAAATGATCTAAATTAAATAAATTAGATTTTAAGCCATCTTCAAGATCATGACTATTATATGCAATATCATCTGATATTGAAGCAATTTGTGCCTCGAGAGATGGGTTCAACGTAAAATTAATTTTTTTTCTGAAAAAGTTTTTTCCTAAAATTTTATTTAATTTAGTCAAACTTTTTACTGGACCATTGTGCTTTATCAAACCATCTAATGTCTCGATTGAAAGATTAAGTCCTTTAAATTCATAATACCTATTTTCTAAAGTTGTTATAATTCTTAATGTTTGTATATTGTGATCAAAACCACCATAATCTCTCATACAATAGTTTAAAGACTCCTCACCTGCGTGACCAAACGGGGTATGTCCTAAATCGTGTGCAAGACTAAGGGTTTCAGATAGATCTTCATTTAAATTAAAATATTTAGATAGTGTTCTAGCTATTTGAGAAACTTCAAAAGAATGGGTAATTCTTGTTCGGAAATGATCTCCAGATGTGTTCACAAAAACTTGAGTCTTATGTTTTAATCTTCTAAAAGCTGTAGAATGAATAATCCTATCCCTATCTCGTTGAAAATCACTCCTTAAATCGGTTTTTTTTTCCCTAAAAAATCTTCCCCTAGAAACTAAAGGTACGGCAAATTTAGATATTTTTCCAATTGATTTTTTTTGCATGCTCACTACATAGATTATATACTAAATATATATCGTTTATGGAAAAGAAATTAAATTTTACTGATCAAGCCTTAAATCAAATAAATTTGATGACTAAAGGTGATGAGAAAAAATATTTTAGAATCACCGTTCAGGGAGGTGGATGTTCTGGCTTTAAATATAACTTTGCTTTTGACTCAAAATTACATGATGAAGATATAATATTTGGAAAGACAATTATTGATAAATCTTCACTTGATATAATTTCTGGATCTGTGGTTGATTTTAAAAAAGAGATGAT
>TARA_B100001057_G_scaffold130509_1_pt1 | contig 14657 bp, 17 predicted proteins | sample TARA_B100001057 | Tara Oceans TARA_B100001057 (sample SAMEA2621839) | marine metagenome | biome: marine biome (ENVO:00000447); feature: surface water layer (ENVO:00002042); material: "saline water (ENVO:00002010), including plankton (ENVO:xxxxxxxx)" | depth 5 m
TACAGTAATGTATGTAGCTGACTGATACTAATAGGTCGAGGGCTTGAGCTGAATACTGAGCTTGAGCGCTTGCTATAGAATTTTTAAGAAGTTGATTTGCGGTGGTGATAGCAATGGGGATACACCCGTTCCCATTCCGAACACGGAAGTTAAGCCCATTTGCGCCGATGGTACTTGGGGGGCAACCCCTTGGGAGAGTAGGACACTGCCGACTTTTAAGAGAAAGCCCCGAGAAATCGGGGTTTTTTCATATTATTTCCCTTATATTTTAGAATTTGGCACGCTTTTGGCGCGCTTTTTGTAAATAAAGTATTTTTCTGGTATAATACTCAGTGACTATCTAAATAGATAAGTCGAATAGTGAGGCAAAAGCCCACAATATTATATAAGGAGGCACATAGTGCATAAAGTAACGTTGAACGTCAACGACCTAAAGAGTCTTCCTGACTCAAATGATCCAAAGAAAAAAGAATATATAGCTACTGTTTCTGTATTGGAACTTGCAAAAGCTGATATTCCTATGGATTCAAATCCAAGAAAACAAGACCAAAAAAGTCGTGTTTTTAAAGATATAAAAGAATCAATATTATCGTTCGATAATATCTTTCGATATAAAAATATTGGAATAACAATTTTTTGTAATTCCGTTGTATTTGATAATGATAGAACTAAACCAATAGAACTAACATTTAATTTAGATCGAGAAGAATTAAAGCATGGAAATATTAATGGTGGCCACACTTTATTAGCCTGCAAAGAAGCAGTAAATGAAGTTGAAACTGCTGTTGAAAATGGAGAAATGGATAGCAGTGATTTAGAAAAAATTGCTAATCAAACAGTAAAAGTAAGTTTAGTTACTGGATTAAGTGATTTAGAAGAAATTATTGATATCGCAGATGCAAACAATAACCATGCTGGTGTAACAACTGAGTCGTTTATTGAAATGGCTGGTGGGTTTGATAATTTTAAAACAAAATTAAAAAATTCTACTTGGCACGACAGAGTTCAATATAAAATGAACGACAAATATGAAGAAGATGGTGTATTAAAAGACTATCCAATTGATGTAAAAGAATTATTAGCATTAGTTTGGGCTGTTAATACAAAAATGTTTCCAACCGATGGATACGATAAAGCATTAGTGAGACCTTACTCTGGTAAGGGAGCATTAGTCAATAGGTATGAAAATGAAGAAACACGAAATGAGTTTGAAATCTCATCACCTAAATTAAAAGCGTTATTAAACATACGTGATTTTATTATTGTGTCTGCGGATAGTGTCTATAAAGCTGGAAAAGGTAGAAACGATCTTCATTTGAAAAGAATAAGTACTAAATTCAATAAAAATGAAATAGTTGATACTCATGGTTATGACTTACCTAAGGTAACACTTAATAGAGGTGTGTTATTACCAATTATTTCAAGTTTTAGAAGATTTGATGAATTAGATTCATTTCAATTTTCTATCATGAAAGAAGCCTGGTTATCCGATGGTTATAAATTAATGAAGAGATGTGAAGAAAGATTAGAAGGTCTTGATTCAATAACTGAACTCGGTAAAAACATTGATACCTGGAAAGATATGGCAGGCTTATGGAACGATTATATTAGTAATAATATAGAAAAATTTTCATAATCAAAACGGTAAGACCCCTGTGAACAGTAGGACACTGCCGACTTTTAATGAAGAGCCCCTGGGAAACTAGGGGTTTTTCTTTTTGGATAGATAGTTGCGTATTCCTGCGACTTGCATTTCGAAATGAACATTTTTAGTATAATTTTCTATAGTTTTTTTATCAATACCAATGAATTCATAATTTGTACAAATCCATTGTTTCAATATTGAACTAGCATCCTGATTTGTAGTATTGGGTAAATTTTCTATAAAATTGATCCATATTTCAATATTTTCTTTTGCATTATTAATTAAATCATATGGATTTTTATGAATACCAAAATGCGCAACTGCTAAATTTTCAAGTTCTAATTTTTCAAATTTTTCAAGTGTTGTAAAGAGTATCTCTTTATCGAAATCTGGAGGTGGTAGATTTGGTTGTACAAAATTTCCATGAGGATATATAAGTCCTAAAGTATCACCCATAAATAATGTTTTTGATGTTTTGTCATAAAAAGAGTAATGATGTTTTGCATGACCCGGGTCATGATAAGCCTTTAATTTTCTCTTATTACCTAAATCAATATACTCTTTATCATTTAAAGTTTTTATATTTTCAATTGGTGTTGGTTTAATTTTTCCCCAATTTTCAATCAACCATTCTTCTGTATAAATATCTGAAACAGCATTCCATAATTTTTCTGGATTAGGTAAGTGTTTTAATCCCAATTCATGAATATATACAAAATGATCTTTAAATTTTTCAACTAAGTGTCCGATTCCACCAATATGATCCAAATGTAAATGTGTCATTGCAGATCGATTAATTTCTTTTATCCCTAAACTTTCTAAACTTGAAATCAAATAAGGAAATGAATTTGATGGTCCAACTTCGATTAATATCGGATTTGAAGAATCTATATAGTAGCACGACATTCTTCCTGGTGTATTTTCCATGAAAACATCAATTTGATAAATATTGTTATCAAATTCAATTACATCTTGTTTCATATAACATTTTTGCATAAGTGTTTAATAAACTACAATGTTTTAAATGAAAGTTTCTTTATCAAGTACTGCTGAATATAGTTCTAATGCTGCTGAATCGATTAAAGATTTAAAACCAAATGCTGCTGATTTATTAATAACTAGTGTTGTAACTTCTATGACTACCGATCTTGGTGTTGTTGCACCAACATCCTCGGGTCTCTTAACGTATTACGATGGTGAGACTAACAAATCACATACAATTGATGGTTATTTTGTATCTCCAAAAAATTTTAATGGAAATGATCATGAAGAACATAGGGTTGTATTAACTTATGGAGGATATGTAGAAACATGTAAAGGTGCAAATACATTCGCAATACCAGGTATTTATAAAATTTTAGATTACATTTACAAAAATTATGCTTCTCTTCCCTTAGATAAATTATTAGAATTTCCGATCAGCATTGCCAAAAATGGATTCAAATTAACACAACCATCAAAAGATTACTTTCAACATTCTTTAAAACCCTTATTTATGTGGCATGATTATTCCAAAAAAATATTGAAAAATGTTTCTTCTGATTTGGATAATGGAATTATTAAAATTGACAAATTAAGTGACTCACTTGAACATCTATCAATTGAGGGTTTTAATGATTTTTATGTAGGCGATATTTCTAAGGAGATTCTTAAAACTATACAACAAGAAGGTGGACATGCAACATCAGATGATTTTTCAAATTATAATCTAATTGAAGATAGTAAATTTAATTACAAATTTAAAGACTTAAACCTTACAGGACACTCTGGCCCTTCTATTGGTGGATTAATGGTTTTAAAATACATTGAAGAATTGTCTAAGGGTAAAAAAATTCAACCTTTGATTGATGTATATAAGGCAAGAAAAAGCAATTACGAATTTTTTGGTGATAGACAATATTTAATAACTCAGGAAATTCTTAACTATTCTACATCATCTTCTACAATTCAAGTTAACACATCAGATAATCTGAATAATCACTTCTCCATAACTTTTTCTAGCGGATACGGTTCAGGTGTTTTGTGTCCAAATACTGGAATGTATTTTAATAATTCACTTGGTGAAATCGAGCTAAATCCTCAAGGGTTTTTAGGGGAGACTCATGATGATAGACTTATATCTAACATGAGCCCATTAATAATTGAATCTGATGATGCAATTACAACTATCGGTTCTCCAGGAGCTGACAGGATAAGCTCTGCTATTGCTCAAGTTTTATTGAATTATTCAAAAAATAATAATTGGAAACATGCTATTGACGAACCTAGATTTCATGTAAATGGTGATGGCACTGTAAGAGCGGAACCAGGTTCATTAGATGCTGGCAAAAACATTACCATAACTGAATCACATGACATGTATTTTGGCGGTGTGTGTGTATCAGGATTTAATAATGAAGTATTTTCACATGGTGATAAAAGAAGAGGGGATACTTCATGGACAAGTTAAAAGAAATACCTCATAAAATTCTTTTTTATTTTGGACTTTTGATAGTTTTTATTTTTTTAGGCCTTTCTTATTGGCAATTTAGTAGTTTTCAAAATGATAACGCTGCCCTCGAACAGTTTAAAAATACTAACTTATCATCTCCTATAACTATTGAAGATATCTATTTAGATAATATTGATGAAGTTTTTGAATTCAATAAAGTTGTAATTAAAGACAAAAACAATTTAGTTAAGAAAAGAACCTGGTATTTACGTTCAAGAGTGAATAATGGTGAAAATGGATATCATCTAATTAATTTGTACAAAGATAAAGATACTGACAACCACTTAATTGTAAATAATGGATGGATTCCTCTAGACAAAAATGAGAATAAATCGTTTTCTAACCAAGAAATCTTATTTGTGGGTCGTCTTATTAAATATGATCAACAATCTTTTGGACAAGATGACATTCCAAATTCTGACTATTTGTTTAGGATTGATAAAAATTTTATTGAGAATGAAGTAAATGTAATACTTCCAAATTATTATCTTACATTAACAGAAACATGTGGAAGTGGAGTAGAGTGCATCAATCTAGAGGAACCTTACGATGCACCTCATTTAAGTTATGCTCTGCAGTGGTTATTTTTTGCATTGTGTTTAATTGTTGTTATATTCAGGAAAAATAAGCTTATATGATAAATAAATTAAAATTAAATGATTTTGAATTATCATATATAACTCAAGGAGAGGGGAGAGATGTTCTTTTGTTGCATGGATTTCCCTCAAATATGTATTTCTGGAATGATATTAAAGACGAATTAATAAATGAATTTAGGGTTACAGTTGTTGAACAAAGAGGATATCCACTGTCTTCTATTAAAAATCCAATAATAAGTGACTTTAATATTGAAAATTTATCGTCAGATGTAGAAATGTTAATAAAAAAACAAAATCTAACTAATAACCTTGTAATTGTTGGACATGACTGGGGTTCTATTGTTGCTTGGTCAGTAGCTTCCAGAGGTAATGTAGAAATTAAAAAATTAATATCAATATGCGGTGGAACTGAGTTTCCTTTATCAAGTGTGTACGATAATTTAACTATTAATAAAAGACCACATTATATAAGTTCATTTCAAAATCCTGAACAATCAAATATATTACTTTCTAAAAATCTCGATTTATTCTTTAGGTCTGCCTATAGAGTTACTCCACAAATTGATTACAAAAATTTTGATTTGTCTTTAAATAGTTTGTTTACGACATATAACTTGGGGAGTAATCTACACAAGATAGACATAGAATCACTAGTAAGACATTTTAAAGATGGTATGCAACAATCAATTTCATGGTATTCGAATATCGATTTTAATCTAGAGCTATCTAGTCAATGGCGAAGAGAACTAGACATTGAAACAATATTTTTATTTGGTGAAAATGATGCTGTAGTTAAATTACATCAAAAAATGTCTAATAGATTAAAATTATCAGGAACAAAGGTAACAGTTAAAGAAGTTAAAAATGCCGATCATTGGCTACCATTAACTCATAAGGAGAGTGTAATACGTGAAATTGCTTAAATATTCAATTTGTCCTATAATATATATTATGTTGCGTTATGCTTAAACATATATTACATGATCACTTAGATGGTGGTTTAAGGCCTGTAACTGCTTTAGAACTAGCAAAATCTATAAATTACAAACCTTTACTTCAAATAGAAGATGTTGCAAGTTTTTTTGATAGATCACTTTCAAATTCATTGGAAGAATACTTAGAAGCCTTCACACATACTATCGCACTAATGCAAAATTTTTCTTCAATTGAGAGGATAGCGTTTGAAGCAGCTGAAGATATGCATAAGAACGGTATTGATTATTATGAATCAAGATATGCACCCTTTTATTCAGTAAACTCAAATACAACTCCCCTAGAGGTTATTGATGCTATTAATTCAGGTTTTAAACTTGCTGAAGACTCATATGGTATTAAATCTGGTTTAATATTATGCGGAATGCGTCATGATGCAGATGATGTTGTTAATGTAGCAAATCTCTGTGTTGAAGTTAAAGATAAAATAATTGGATTTGATATTGCAGGTCCTGAACTTAATTATCCACCATCATTATTTAGTGAAAGCTTTAAAAAAGTTAAAGATATTGGTATCAACATTACAATTCATGCAGGAGAAGGCGATGGTGTCAATTCTATTAATGACGCCCTTGAAAACGGAGCAATGCGAATAGGTCATGGTGTAAGAATTATTGAAGATATAAATGGTGATAAATTTGGAACCACTGCATCGAAAATATTAGATTTACAAGTACCTCTAGAAATTTGTATCACTTCAAACATTCATACAAACATGTATGAAGATTATGATTCACATCCTATTGTTGATTTAGTGGATTATGGTTTTAATGTTTACTTAAACACTGATAATAGGTTAATGAGTAATACTTCTGTATCAAATGAGTTAGAAATTGCTAAAAGCTTAGGAATAGAAAATGTTGAAAAATTGCTTCTGTATTCAACTAGCGATAGCTTCTTTGATTAAATTTTTATTATCTTTTGTAAGAAAGTTGTAAAACTGTTCTTCATTAATTAGTTTGAAAGTACTCATTGGGTATAGTTTTTTTGCTAATTTGATTTTACGTTGCTTTTTTGTAATTAGTTTTTGATCCATAGTTGTGATTTCAATATATATATCCATGTCAGGTAAGTAAAAATCGGGTGTGAACATCATTCTTATGGCACCACTTCCCCACTTCAAGGGAAAGCTCTTAGGTTCATAAATCCAATTAATATCGAATAAATCTAAATGATTAGCGAATATTTCTTCTGAATGATGGGCAAATTTCATTTATTAGCAGCTGAAGCTTTGTCAGGATAAAGTGACAATATCTCAGCTTCCGTTTCAGTGTGTACAGGCCCTAATGAAATTCCAAACACTGCTTGACCTTTTTTAAGTAAGTCAATCATTTGGTCGTTGTCAGATAAAACATAGATAGATGATCCATCAGAAAAAATAGAGACATCAGATATATTTGAATTTTTACCCAGAATTTTATTTACATTTTTTAAAGCAATCCTTATTTTTTGTAAACTTACTCCAGCAGATCTTAATTTTTTTACTAATTTAACTAAGATAATGTCGTTAAAAGAATAGATTCTATGAAATCCAGATCCTTTAATATTCCTAACAGAAGCATCTATTAATTTTGTAGTAGTCCAATGATCTAGTTGTCTATACGATATACCCGTTATATTACAAACTTCTGGACCTGTATAACCCTGCTGCATAAGATTAATCTACTATGATTATTTTTTTTATCAAGGTTTTAGGAAAAATCGTTTGGATTAACATTGTCAATGAAATCAATGAATTCCTCTAAGTCGACTGATTTCTCATCATATATTTCTATAGAATTATTATTAAATACGTCATAATCAACAGATATTTTTGATGAAGTTCTTAATGCTAAAGCTATAGCGTCACTTGGTCTTGACGATAACTTAACTTCACCATCATCAGTTAATAAACTAATCTCAGCAAAATAAGTTTTATCGTGTATGTCAGTAATACAAACTTCAATAATTTTTGAATTAAGTGATTCAATTATATTTACAAGTAAATCATGAGTTTGTGGACGAGGATGTACAAATCCTTCTTGCGCATAAGCTATCGAAACAGCTTCAATTGTGCCAATCCATATAGGTAGAACTTTATTTGTATTTGGTTGTTGAAGAAGCATTATTGGAGTATCAGTCTCTTCTTCTAATCGAATAGATCCAACTTCTACATATACTTTACTATCCATAATTAAATTTTAGTTAGAGTCTCATAAAAGATTATTTATTTAATATATTATTAAGAAATCTATTTGACCAATGAAATTTATATTCTATATTGCTTGATGTATTTATTTTAAATTTTCTTTCTTCATTAATTTCCGAAAATAATATTTTGAATATATTATTTTTAATTTCTACGTAATAAGATATGTCTTCTTCATTTAATTTTTTAAAATAATAAAATTCACTATTATTATTTACTAATTGAATATTATTTGAATTTCTAATTGTGTATAACTGAGAATCTTTATCGAGTATTTTCAAATTACCATAATTATCTTTAGATATTTGATATAAAATTTTTGTATCTAAAAAATGATTAAGTTTTTCATCATCGATTATAGATTTATTTACTATCGTTATTATCTTTCGATTATTTTTTTGATTGTAGCCAATAAACGTTAAACCAGCATTTGAAGTCCAGCCTGTTTTAAGTCCTATAAATCCACTGTCAATAATTAAATTTGTATTTTTATAAACATTCTGACTTAGTTTATCAAAATAAACTTCCTGTTTACTTGTAATGTCTAGAAGCTTTGTATTTTCTAATATGTAAATGCTTAATTTGAGTAAATCATTAGCTGTAGTGAAATGATTTTTATCGTCTAATCCATCTGGATTAACAAAATTAGTTGATAACATTGACAATCTCATGCTTTTTTTGTTCATTTCTAAAATAAATTCTTCGTAATTAGAAAAAACAGAATTGGCAACAATATAAGCAGCATCATTAGCTGAGTACACTAATAAGAGCTCTAAAAGCTCCTCAGTGGTTACTGAAATACCCTCTGGGATATATGCTACTTTTCCAGAATATGCATAATTTGCAGGATATGAAGTTATAAATTCATGATTTAATGGAAAGTTCTCATACAATAAAAGAGCAGTCATTAACTTAGTTATTGATGCAGGCGCAATGCTAGTATCAATATTTTTTGCATACATTATCTTTTCGTATTCATAATCGTATGAAAGATACACTTCAGCTGTTAATGGTACATCAGCTGTTTCAAGAGCATTTACAGGCTGAATAAAAAATATAAAAACTAATGTAAATGAAATTATTTTTTTAATATCAATCCTTTAATAATTTTTGTAAGGTTTTCAACAATTAGTTCTTCATTTACATTTTCATCTTGGATCGTAGTTATCAGATAATCAGTGAAGCCCTCCGTTCTGTCAGATACGGATTTAATAGTTGTAAAATTTCTAGGTTGAAGTCCTAATTCTAAAAAGTAAGACCAAGATTTTAATCTCTCTAGGTCTAAATGATTATACATTTCCTTTTCTTCTTCAAAGTCATATTTAATCAATTCATCATAATCTATATCGCTAATGCCTGAATTTTTTAATATATCATGTTTACTGTATTCTGAAATAATTATTTTTTTATTATCTTTTTTAGTTAGCAAAGATGAATTATTTTTTATAGCTTTTAAACTATAAAATTGATTTTCTTGGAGATCTAGAATTTTATTTATTTTCTTTAAATCTTTTTCTGTAAATATTCTGGTTCCACCGGACGATCTTTTTGGGTTAATTAAACCTTCTTTTTCTAAAAATCTTATTCTAGATATTGATACTGATGGATAATTTTTTTTTAATTCTTTAACTAATTGACCAATATTCATAATTAAACTTTTGTGAATAATAGTTGAAATTTTCCAATTTGTAATTTGTCTCCTGATTTAATAATTGCATCATTTGCAATTAAGTTATCATTTACATAAATCCCATTTGTTGAATTATTATCAGTAATTTTTATTTTTTCATTGTTTATATCAATTGAAGCATGATTTCTTGATACTGTTACGTCATCTAAAATAATTCGGTGATTTGATAGTCTTCCAATAGTGTATTTACCATTTTGAAGTATCCATGAAGAAGACATTAATTCTAAATTCAATAATGTAAGTAAGTACTTTATATTTTCATTACTTGCTTGCTTTTCTAGAGGTTTTGTATGATCATCCATGCTTATATATTAAGTTATATAAATATTCAAAAGCAACATAAAAATATAATATTAATATTGCAATAGCTAACTCATTAATAAATAAAATTGAAATGTTTGTATTAAGTACATATAGGCATATAACAACAAACATAAGAACCGTTGACAATTTCCCTTTATTAGAAACTTTTATTTCTCTTTTGGTGAATAGTACGATGAGAGAACCAATCAAAATAAGAATTTCTCTAACAATTATTCCTGTTAAAAAATAACCAGGAATAATATCTCTTATCCAGAATAAAAGAAGAATAAATACAACTCTATCCGTGAATGGATCAAGAATTATTCCTAACTTTGATACTAAATTGTATCTTCTTGCAACAATTCCATCTAATGAATCACTTAATCCGACTAATGCTATAAAAACTATTAAAGGAAGAACTTCAAAATCATTAGGTGTAGATCGAAAGAAAATGATTGTCACAATTACCAAACGTGATAATGTGATTAAATTTGGAGCAAGGAAAATATCCTTAAATTTCAAATAATACCCTTAACATCATGAGTTGCAATATAATGTTCATTGCCTATATCAATCATTGGTTTATCGGATCCATATTTGTTAATCAATGAATCTAACTCATCAAAATTTATATCATACACTTTCCTATCATATGAAGGATCCGGAACAGGAATAGATGAAATCAACCTTTTAGTGTAAGGATGTACTGGATTATTTAACAATTCCTCAGTTTCGGCAATTTCTACAATCTTTCCATTAAACATAACAGCGATTCTGTTACACATATATCTTGCAACCGCAAGATCATGGGTAATGTACAGATAAGAAACTTCTAAATCTTTAGCAAGATTTAACATTAAGTCCATAATTGAAATTCTTATAGATACATCCAACATAGATGTTGGTTCATCACAAACTACAAATTTTGGTTTCATTATTAAAGTTCTTGCTATTGATACCCTTTGTCTTTGGCCTCCAGATAATTCATGGGGATACCTAGGCATATAATTTTTTGGTGGTGTCAAACCTACTGTTTGTAAAATTTCGGCAACTGCTTCTTCTCTCTCATCTAAATCACCAATATTATGGATATTGAGTGGCTCTAATATAATATCTTTAATAGTCCATCTTGGATTAAGAGATTCATAGGGATCTTGAAAAATCATTTGTATATTTCTTCTGAATTTCTTTAATTCTTCTCCTTCAAGCTCATCGATACTTTGCATGGATGATGTTTCATTATTGAAAAAATTAACCTCTCCCCCAGTTTTAGGGTCTAATAGGCAAAGTGCTCTTGCAGTTGTTGTCTTTCCGCATCCACTTTGACCAACAAGTCCTAAACTCTCTCCAAAAGGAATTTCAAAAGTTATATCGTCTACAGCTTTTACCGTAGTTTTTTTTCTTGAAAAAAAGCCACCAGAAACTTCAAAATATTTTTCTAAATGTTTAACTTCAATTACATTTTTTTTCATCTATCCACACTCCACACAACATTTATCAGCAAAGTGTCCATCATTAACTTCTATTAATCCCATTTCTGAATTACCACTTTTACATTTGTCTGATGGGTCAGGACATCTTGGTGAAAAAGAACAACCATTTTCTTCACCTATCAAACTTGGAGGTTCTCCCTCTAATGATCTTAATTTTTTCTTTTCGCCTACAACGGATGGTGTTGATTCTAATAATAACCGAGTATAAGCGTGTTTTGGATTGGTAAATACTTGATCTGTAGGACCAATTTCAACAATTGAACCAGCATACATTACAGCCATTTGATCTGTCATTTCTGCAATAACTGCAATATCGTGAGAAATATAAATTAAACTTAATCCTAATAGTTCTTGAACTTTTTTAATCTCTTTTAAAATCTGATCTTGTATAACAACATCAAGCGCAGTAGTAGGTTCATCAGCAATAATAACTTTTGGATCACATGATAGAGCTAATGCAATTACAGCTCTTTGTTTCATTCCTCCAGATAATTCATGAGGAAATCTATCCATTATCGATGAATCTAAGTCCACCATTTTAAATAAACTTTCAATTTTTTCAGTATTCTCATTTTTTGTATTGTTTGGATAATGCTCTCTAATTGCTTCCCTAATTTGCTCGCCTACCTTAACCACAGGATTCCAAGCATTCATTGCACCCTGAAAGACAATACTAATTCCGTCCCATCGAACTTTTCTTAACTCTGATTCGGACATCCCAACCATTTCAATACCATCTAGAGAGATGCTGCCACTGGATATTTTTGCATTATCAGCTTGCAATTGTAATAAACTCATAGCGACAGAAGTTTTACCACATCCAGATTCACCAACAAGTCCAAATGATTCGCCTTCTTTTACAGAGAATGACACATTTTTGACAGCTGAAACATTGCCGGCAAGTGTTTCATAATGCATGTTTAAATCTTTAACTACTAATACTTCTTTAGACATACTTATCTCTTTCTTAATCGAGGATTAAAAACGTCATCTAATCCTCGACCAACTAAATAAAAACCACCTGCTAAGAATGTAACGGCAAGTCCAGCCGGTAATATTAACCACCAATATCTCATGCCGGAAAATATAAATCCATCGGTTTGTGATAGATAAATCATAATGCCCCAACTCATATCAATATTTAATAAGCCAAGAAATGATAGAACTGATTCAGATGCAATAGCACCAGTAACACTAAATACCATAAATAACAAGGCAAGTGGAGCTACATTTGGTAAAACATGAGAGAATAAAATTTTCATATTAGATCCACCCGTTATCCTTGCAGAATCAACAAATGGTTTAACCTTAACTTGGAGTGCTTGAGATTTTATAGTTATAACTGATCCACCTAATCCGCCTAATACTCCGAGAACAACAGCTAAATGCCAAACTTTTAACTCTGCAAATGCAGAAATTATAAACAACAAAGGCAAACTTGGAAGCATTAATATCAAATCTGATTGTCTCATTAAATAAGCATCTATTTTCCCACCAAAAAAAGCAGCAATCGTGCCCAATATTGTAGATATACCTACACCGAGTGTTGCACTCAATAAACCAAGAATAAACGCGACTTGGCTTCCTTCCATAATCTGGGAAAAGATATCTCGACCTAATGAATCTGTGCCGAGTATATGTCTTCTTGAAGGAGGTGCAGGTTGTATAAACGTTTCATACATATCTCCTACCTCAACTCCAGGTGCCATATAAAGTTTTTTTACATTGACCTCTCCTTTTGCAGGACAGTCTTGATATGATTCGTATTTTTCTGTTGGATATTCTTTTGGACATTCAACAACAAGGAGTGTGTCTTTTATAGGCTCATAACCAACAACCGGATCATAGACACCTTTATTCCAAATTCCAGTAACAAACAAGAATGGCTGGAGCAAAGCTAAAAACAAAAAGAAAATTACTATGTATAAACCAATCATGCCTAATTTACTTTGTTTGAAGAGTTGCCAATTTCTCTTAATTGCTTCTCTACGCAATTCTTTTTGTAAATCTTGATTAAAATTTTCTTCCATAATTACCCTTGTGATTTAATCCTTATTCTTGGGTCTAAATATGAATATGAAACATCTGCAAGTAAGTGTGCGATTAATGCAAAAACACCAACAAAAGAAAATGTAGCCATAGCAACTGGGATATCTTCTTCTAAAACACTTTGAAGTAACAATTGTCCCATTCCAGGCCATGAAAATATCTGTTCTGTTAATACGGATCCATCAATAATAGTTACTATTGTAAAAATAAATGAAGTCACCACAGGAAGAAGAGCTGTTCTAGCGGCGTGTCTATCCCTGATTCTTTTTTGACTAATACCTTTAGCCCTAGCGGTTAATATGTAATCTTCTTTGAGTACTTCCATCATTGTCGTTCTTGTTAATAGTGCTGTTCCTGCAAAAGCTACAACGGTCACAACCATCACAGGTAATATCATGTGGTAGGCGATATCAGATGCATAAGGTTTTTGAATTAATGCATCACCGTTATTCCAATAAAAATAACTACCTACAAATATTGCGACTAAACTCCCAAATCTAATATTTCTTCGAAGACTTAATGACTCAATACCTCTAGATAATAAATAGGCTGCAAATTGTATTAATGAGACAACTACAGTAAATTTGATCATCGATGTAAACACAACATCACTATCAAAAGGTGCGTCATACCATTTTTCAGGGTAAAGAAATTTACCTATTGGTAGCCAACCAAGCTTATATCCGAATACCCAAAGCATCATTAATGCAAACCAAGGATAAAAAACTGTGTATGAAAATACTGAAGTTACAGTAATCCATGTTTCAGCTTTTGATCCTCTTCTCCAAGCTAAAACTTTACCTATAAAGAAACCTGTGTAAAAAGCAACAATATTTACTATTGAAAATAACATCAAAGTTCTTGGAAGTCTCTCAGAGATCAATTCAATTGGTGTTTTTGGAAAATACTTATAAGAATATCCAAAATCACCTTTAAAAAAATTAACTATATACATCTGTGTTCTCTCAAAAAGTGGTTTATCAAGACCATAAATTTCTAAGACTCTCTGATAAGCATCAGGAGGTAAATTTGGATTTAATAAAAGATTTGAAAAGGCATTTCCTGGAATGGCATTGAAAAGTAAATAAGAAAATATTAAAAAGAGGAAAAAAACAATTGTCATTTGGAATGTACGTCTAATGATGTATTCAGCCATAATTTACCTATTTATTATAAAATGGCGGGTAAATTACCCGCCATTTTATT
>TARA_B100001057_G_scaffold493474_2_pt1 | contig 14654 bp, 7 predicted proteins | sample TARA_B100001057 | Tara Oceans TARA_B100001057 (sample SAMEA2621839) | marine metagenome | biome: marine biome (ENVO:00000447); feature: surface water layer (ENVO:00002042); material: "saline water (ENVO:00002010), including plankton (ENVO:xxxxxxxx)" | depth 5 m
CACGGCATTGGGAACTTCGTCCCGGAAATGACGGTCCAAGTCGTAGACCTTGATGGTGTCCGGGCGCAGACCAGTCATCACCGAAGCCCGGGTCGGGTTGCAAAGAGGCAATTGATTGTAGGCCTTGAGGAAGCATACACCCGAGGCAGCCAACCTGTCCAAGTGCGGGGTTTTGGCCACCGGGTCGCCATAGCAACCCAAAGCGCAGGATAGGTCGTCCGCGGCGATGAACAGGACGTTGTTTTTTTTCGCATCAGACCAAAGTGGGAAAGAGAAGAAGAGGAGGAGGAAGGTAAAGATTGCTTTCTTCATTGTTGATTCGGGTTTGAACGTGAAACTTAGTTTTTTTCAAAAGGGCGGACAACCAAAGATTGGAGCTTCCAACTCCCTGCGGATTCCACTCCGAGGTGCGGGTTGGCTTCCAAACGAAGCATTTCTCCCTTCTTGAGGATTCCAAGATCGCTCATGATTCCCTGCTGATCTTTGGCATCGTTGTCCTTGTCCGTGCAGTAGATGGCGAGTGGCGCCCGCTTGCCCATGATCAGGCTGCCCCCGCAGGTTCCGTCTTTGCCGGCTTTCAAACCGATCGACTCGATCAGGACGTCCTGCTGGAACCGCAAGGCAATGCCTTGTCCGGCCTCCACCCTGCCCGAACCTGATCCGGGAATCCCCACTCCGTCGGGGTCCATGGATGCCTTCCCTCCCTTTGCCAAGAGGTTCATGACCATGGGGGCGGGTGATGGGATGGGCTTGGTCCAGTCGAAGGAGATTCTCTTTCTCGGGGCCAGGGGAACGAAGCGGTGACCGCCTGCTCTGCGGTGAAGAAGGGCAGTGGAAACAAGTCTCTTGACGAGCTGCCTCAGCTTGGGATCGGTTAGCCGGTTCTTTGCTTCCGTCGGATCGCTTTGAAGATCGAAAAGCATGGTCGGTTTGGCTTTTCCCGAACGCAGCAGGGTGGCATCGAAAAAGATTTTCCATTTCCCTTGGGCGACTTTTCCTCCCACCTCGGGGTTATCGACCCGCATGGCGCTGGCGGCTCCGTCCTTGCTTTCCTTGTGGTCGTTATAAAACATGGGTCGGGAGACGAGCTTTTTTCCGTGCCAGGCGGGCAGGAGACTCAGGCTGTCCTCGGCTCCCTTTTCTCCTTTTCTCAAGTTGGGCAGGGGGGTGTCCGTGATCTCGGAGAAGGTCGCATACAAGTCCTGCAGGCCGATCAGTTGATCACTGACCTTTCCTTTGGCAATCTTCCCTTTCGGCCAGGAAACGATGAAAGGAACCCGGTGCCCGCCTTCGAAGCAACTTCCCTTGTTGCTGCGGACCGGACCGGTGGCCGTCTTGGCGGTGACTTCGGCCCCATTGTCGGAGGTGAAGATCACGATGGTGTTCTCGATCAATTTGCTTCCCTTGTCGCGAGGGTCGTCCGTATTTTCGAGGTAGTCAAGGAGCCGGCCGAGGGCGACGTCGTTCTCGTAGATATAATCGAGCCGGATCGAGGTGGCTTGATCAGACATGGTTCGTCCTGCCCCCTTGACTGCTTTGTCTCCGATTTTCTTGTCCGGCGTGTAGGGGCCGTGGTTGGAATTGCTCGGGTAGTAGAGAAAGAAGGGCTTGCCGGAAGAATCCTTTCCCTCGAAGTGTTCGTCGAGGAAAGAGATTGCATGATCCGAATGCCGGCTGCCGAGGGAATGAAAATCGTAGGCATGGGGCCCTTTTTCAAGCAACTGCTTGCCGTTTCCATTGGCGCTCATGATTTGGTCGTTATGGACGTGCCCAGGCCCCGTTCTTTGCTTGGGGGTGTTCTGGTCTCCCCTCTTGTTCCTACCGCTCTTGGGGGCGGTGGTTCCTGCGTCGAGTCCGGAAGTCCCGTGGGATCGGGAAGTAAACCGAGCGAAGTCGAACCCATGGGTCGCCGGACCGTCGAAGATCCCCTTGGTCAAATCGGCGTCATCCCAGCCCGCGGCCGGTTTGCCGTTGGTCTGGGTGTAGCGCAAGCCGAGATGCCATTTGCCAACCAAAGCGGTGGCATAGCCTTGGGATCGGAAGAGGGTGCCGAGGGTAGGGCGGCCCTTTTCGATCAAGGGATCGCCTTGAACACCAAAAAGCACCCAGTGCTTCATGCGGGCCCGCCAAGGATAGCGCCCGGTCAGCAAACCGTAGCGGGTCGGTGTGCAACGCGAGGATGGAGTGTGAGCATCGGTGAAGAGCATGCCCTTGTCGGCCAGCCTTTGCATGGCGGGTGTCTTGAGCTGTTGGTCATCCGTATTTTTGGTGAAGAATTGGTAGGCCGAGGTGTCCCCCATTCCCATGTCGTCGGCCATGAACAGCACGACGTTCGGGGGCGTGGAAACCTGACCGATGGCTAGCAGTGGAAAAAGAAAGAGGAGCATGGAGGGCTTCATAACCGTTCATCCTAGTTTGCTCGCTCGATTTGTGGCAAGGAGATTGCCCACGGCGATTCCCCCTACTTGGATTGGGAACAAAAAGATGTTGTAGTCAGCGGCAAGGATGCAAGCGGGCATTGGGCCAACTTGCCTCGATCGCAAAATTCCTGAAGCTTCCCGAAGGGTAGTCTGCAGACTGCGGGTAATTACTTTTTCAGCGCTGCGATCGAGTAAAAACTTCCGCCCGTCTGGGGACCGAGACTGTAGGTGCCGGGGGCTAGGTCGACCTTGTAAACACGAAAGGCAAAATCGCTGTCGGTCCGGACGAGGTCCGAGGTCTTGTTGAATTTCAGAGGACCTTTCTTCAGCCATCCGACGTCCTTTTCAATGCGTGTGTCAACCAACGCAAGCAAGGTGGAAGGCTGCTTGACGGCGACGTCGTAACGGGCGTTCGAACGGTCCAGTTTTTTGTCGTTGTTGTAGGTCATGACCAAATCCGCACCCCGCAGAGAATCCGGAATGCGGGAGAAAAGAAAGTCCCGGTCGACGTAAATCAACTTACCCTCGATCAAACCGTGAGGCATCACCTTCACCGGTTTGGATTTCTTGCCGTCAATATAGCGCCCCACGGACTCGATTGTCCCACCGAGTTTCTTGGCATTCTTGACCACCTCGTCCCGGACGGAACTTTCCAACACCCCAGTTGGTATCGGAAGGACGGTCGTTCGGGGCACGAGCTTTCTTTTTGAGTAAGCCAAGTATCTTTGGGGGAGATCAGTAACTTCTTGCGGCAAGCCGTGAAAAAGAAACCGATAGCGAAGAGTCAAGGTTTGGCCGGCTGGCAAAATCAATTTGCCATCACCCTTGCTCCGTTTCGGACCAAACGGGTTGACTGCGATCAAGCCGTAATCACGGGCATGCCACCAGGAGGGGTTGCGTGGGTTGGACGGGTGGGAAAGGATTGCCACGCCGGCGTCCTTGCCCTCGACCTTACCCCAATAATGAACCCAGTTGGCCCGTTGGCCCCAAATGCCTTTGCCTTCGACACCCTCGCTGTTGACTGCCTTGCCGAAAACCTCTTTCACGCCTTTGCCGGGGTTTGCGCTAAGACGCAAATCCGGATGGGTCCGCAGACCGACGAAACCGTCCTTGTATTCCGAGAAGGTCAAATCGCCGTGACTGGCATGCATGTTCAATTCCAAATCGATACAGGTCGCCTTGTCGACTATGCTGAATTGGAGTTCCCGCGTATCGCTGCAAAGCACCTTCCCCGAGCTATCCTTCCATAAGTTCAGGGTACGCAACAGAGCCCGGTCTGCGCCACTGCGCGTTTCGATGATCCGCACTTGTTCGGTTGTTCCGCATTTTCCACCTTCATGCCAAAAATCCACGCCGTTGATTCGTTGGTGCCCGATGAACAAGGACTTGTGATGGGGGTGGTCCGGTTGCTCACCGGTCCGTCCGTTCTCAATGACCGGCCAGTCGCGTACCAGGCTTTGACCCGAAGGATTGTTGATCGGGTACAAGATTGGATTACTGAAGCCCTGGGTGCGGATCTCCGTGAGGAGTTTTCCGTTCGCCTCGATTCGCATGCGGTCGTCTTTGGTTTCGATCGAGATCCGTCGTTTCGGTTCGGGGCGCCGCAAACGATTGAGGGTGTAAACGAGCGATCCGTTCCGTACCGATTCGCCCTTTGCGGACTTAACCTTCCCGAAACTTAGGTCGTACAGGTGATTCGGGGTTAAGTCATCGAGGATCAAATGAACGATCCTAGGATCGTCCCCGTCGACCTGAGCCCTCGAAGTTCCAATGGATGTTTTTTCAATTGCTCCGCCACCGTACTTGTAGCCATAGGCGTAGCGGTAGCGTTCCGCTCCGAATTGCTCGGCAGACACGCTTTGGGGATCAACGGGTTTCGTAAAAGTCAGGTCGAATCCTTCCTTCGTGAGGCTGCAATTAAGCAAGGAAAAGGGAGTTTCTCCGGTAAAGCGGATTCGCTGAATCCCTTCGGACAAGCTTCCCCAACCTCGTCCAGTTTGTCCAATATACAAAACGTCGCCTTTGGGAGAAAACGCCAATCGATTGTTCCCCCGTCTCAGGCCATTCCCCTTGAAGAAAAAGGTAGCCGCCCCTTGAAAGGCACCGTCCACCTTTTCCGGAATGCACCGGATGATCTGGTCGCCTGATTGATCGGCCATGAGCATTTGTCCGGCAAAAGGCCCGAACTTTCCGTTTGTCGTATCGAAAACCGGTTCGGCGCAGGATCGGATCATTCCGTGAGGAAGGTGAAAGGCCGGCTTGTTCCACAAATCGTCTAGGAGAACACGGGGCAAATAAAGGACGTTGCCAAAGGAAGACATGCGTTCGTCCCAGACCAAGCTTGAAGGGTGCCCGGAAAAGGAGTCCGCTTTCACGTGATAAATGGGCGATCCGGCGCGCCAGTCTCCCTGGTTGTCCCCGCACCACACTCCGGTCTTCGGATCGAACTCAATGCCGTTGTGCATCCGGTACCCTGACGAAAAGGGAGTGATCGTTCCGTCGCCCGCCCGGTGCATGATCCATCCGCGATACTGAACGGCCGAATAATTTCGGCCCAACCGGCCCATTTTGGAATACCTACCCAAAGGCGTGCTGGAAGTCGGGCCGTTATGGGAAGCCGTGCCCCCTGCGACATACAACCCGCCCTTGCCATCCGGGCAGATGGCATTGGTTTCGTGATAGTTTCCACTCAGGCCGATTCCCGTCTCCAATTTGTTGTACTCGTCTGCAATCCCATCTCCATCGGTATCGATCACCTCGGTCAATTCGGCCATTTGGCTGATGACGATGTGTCCGGGTTTCACGATGTGTATCCCGCAACCATTGTGGAAGCCCGTGGCAAAGCGTTTCCAACGAAAGTCCTTTGGGTCTTTGCTGGGCTTGGCGGTCATGATGTCTCCGCGCCGCAGCGAGACGTAAAGCATTCCGTCGGAGGCAAAGTCGAGTGCTCCGATTTCGGGCGGCATGTCTTTGGGGAACTCGAGCGAGTCGATGAGGTAACTTTCGGCTGCCGCGTGGTTGGCAAGAATACTGAGGCAGAAGGCCAACGCCCACGCTCCGGAAAAATGGATAACATGGTTCATGGTAAAATTCCTACTTAAACGACTGAATGAATAAAACGAGCGAATCGACTTGTTTGCCGTCCAAGGGGTAGGCGGGCATCATGCCGGGGGTGTAAGTGGGAACCGTCTTCGCGTTGGGGCTGGTGATGGATTCACGTAGATAATTCTCGTCAGCCGTAACTACTCCGAGACTGGGGAATTCTCGCTTTGAATTGGAAAGCCCTTGAAAAGTCGGCCCATGGTTTTTGGATCCATCCAAGGTGTGGCAGGCGATACAACCGTAGGTCGTATAGAGAGTCTTGCCAACCTTGGCACTGGCCTGCTCAATCTTGATATTCGGTTTTTTGAAACCGTGGTATGTTTCCGCGGCATTGGGGCTGAGCAGAACCTTCACACTTCCCGACTTGGATTCAATGACTTCGAAAGAAGTCTTCGGATCGTGGTAATGCAAGACATCCGATTCGTTCGAAGAAACGTATTGCACCTCGACTGTCTGAGCGGCTGGGCCTGGTTTGATTGTAACGGTGATCGTCCTGCCATCGATCGAATAGGAGAATTCGGGATGTCCCTGAATACGCTTGTTCCCGTGGTAGCTTACTTGGCCGGAATGCGTCTTTCCGTTGATTTGCAAAGGTGGTTTCCCCTTTGCCTTGTAAAAGACCTGTCCGAAAAGACGGGCTGAGTAGTTGCCGTTGCGCCGTCCGCTTTGGGGAGACCCCCAATGGCTCTCCATATCCAGAAAGCCATTTGCCCAGGCATAAAGCAACCTGCATTCGGTGGTGTCCCAGACAAAGGCCAAACGAGGTCCGTAACTTACGCTGATGGCGGCCGGAATGACGGGAATCGTTCCATAGGATCCGCTCGTGGACAAGCGGCCGTTGGAAGGTGAATAACGGGGGGACGAAAAACCCCTTGAGTGATGGGCAAGCACCTCCTCGTCCAACTCGAGGCTTGGAACGTAAGTACGAAGGAGATAGGGTGTATCAAGAGTCCCCATCCGTTTGTTCTCATAGGTTATGTAATCGGGTTGAACGGCTTGTAATAGCGCGGCTGAGAGCAAAGAGAAGGATAGGCAAAAAATAGTTTTTTCAATGGTCATGACGGATGGGCGTTGGGATTCTCGCAAAAGAAATCGGTGGGGAGGTTGTTTGGGATTTAGGTACAGGCAAAGCATTACGACCTCAAGACGGTAATTAGCTACTTGGCCAAGTTAAAATCGATTGCCATTGAACCCTTTCCTTCGTTCCGGCGGTAAGCCGAACCAAAATTCCGGTTATTCGTAACGGAAGGTTACCGTGGCGGTAGTGTTCGCAGAACTAATCGCCCGGACCCAGTAGGCGGAGAACCCATCGGGAAAGACGTGCTCCACCGGTTTGTCCGAGTGAATGGCAAAAGTCTCGTAGGGCACCCATAGGCCTGTTCCATCGATATCGATTTCCAGGCTTATTTGCGTATCGTTCTTGGCTGACAACATGACGGACTTTCGGTCATAGCCTGTCATCAGGTAGGGGAGGGAGGGACCTCCCGCACTTACCTTCGAGTCCTTCCAAACTCCGCCGGTCCCTCTCGGTTTGCCCAGTTTCCAAAGATCATCGATTACACCTGCCCACAGAGCGGTTTTTCCACCTCCGCCTTTGATGATACGTTCTCCTTGCTCACCACTCAATCCAGTCAGAAAGATCAACCCGAAGTGGGAGGCGTAGTCGTGGATTTTCAGGTTGTGGGTGGCGACTGGACGAATCTTGGCAAAACCTTGGGCATTGCGTGCGGGCAACTCGTAAAAAGTGCCGCCGAAATTGAACAAATCACGCTCGGTCGCTACCTCGCGGCAGACCCTGGCGCGCTGAAGGTCGGAAGAGGCACCGGGAAGCTTGATCCCCGGTTTTCCGGAGAACACCGCAAGCTCGTACACCCGGTTGAAGTCCTCATCCCTGAATTGGACACGCAGTTTTTTGGCCTTCACTGGCGTGTCGAAAACGAAGGGGACGATCCAATTCGAGTTGCCGCGGACTTTTCCATTAGGCAAGGACTTCCATTCACCCCCAATCATCGCCTCGAGATCGAAGTTTTGGGCCGCATGTTCGGATTCTCTTTTCCAACCGGTGGCTAGGTAAAGGCTTTGAAAAGTCTTGGTGTTGCCCAAGTCGACTTCAAGCGAGCCCGTTCCTTTGATGATCCAACGGGAATACTCCGCCAAACTGCCATCCGCTATGTTAGAGCCCACGTACTCTCCATGTTTGCCGCTGACCTTTACGATCGCCCCTTTGGCCAAGCTTTGAGAGAGAAGTTTTTCCAAAGGCAGGCCGGCGTCGCTCTCTTCAGTGCCATCCTGTTCTTCAACAAATCCGGGACTCACTGGGATTCGGTACTTGGCTCCATCTTCCTCCACGATGGCGGAAGCCCCATCCATGCGAATCTTCGTTTGCGGTTGGGCTCCCTCTGCAACGAGTTTAGCCCCTGACTTGTCACCTCGCATAAGTTCGAGCCGGTCGTTCAATTCGTGGTACTCGTCATCCGCAAGCAGGCTCAAGACCTTTCGATTGCTCCGGATCACTCCCTTTGTGACCGCCTTTTTTACCAGCGTCGCGATGCCATCGAAAATCTGACTATTTTTGTTGTCCCGGTTGTCCCGGTCCCGGTAATGAAAATGGGCCGTGACCCCTTTGGTCTTTGCGGTTGCCCGCAACCGAATCCAAGACCCCTTTTCAGTATCCTTGAAAATATGGATGAACGAACCCCGCACCTTGATAGATTTGAGTTTCTCCCATTTCCCATTTCCCAATTCGTCAACCTCCAAGGTGAATCGGGCCGGCTCCTTGTTTTCATGATGGAGAACCATCATGCGATGATCGTATCCGGAAAAGAGGAAGGGTTCACTCACTTGTCCCTCCTTCAAATCCTCTCGTAACCAGACCGAACCCCGGCCGATAGCCGGACCAAATTGGGCGATCTTGTCGGCCTCTACGAACCACAGGTTCGAATTGGACTGAAGGGGAGCTCCTTTGGCGGATTTGAACGGCCGATGATTGAGAAACTCCTTTTGAGCGGAATCGTCGCAGCCGAAAACAATACGTCCCTTCCAACGGGCAAAATCGCCGATTACCCTCAGGTAGTTCGAGCGGGGGGCGATGCCCGATGAATTGGTTTTCGAGAACCTTTCGGGGAAACGCCAGAAAGTCCCGTGCATGGTTGCGAGGAGATCCTCTTCACCGATTTCGCGGATACGGGGCCATTCGGTGTTCCATCCATGGGCCCCGTCATAACTGTGGCTCCCCTTGGGTAGTCGGTATGGATGCCACTTTCCCTCCTCGAAAAGCATCAGGATAACAGAGCGGGCGTCCCAGCCCATGGCCCAGATGGGATCGGTATCCTTTGAATTTCCGTATATTCCCCCCGGTCCGGTCACCTCGGTGAATTGGTTTCGACGGATAAGATTCCAGTCCCCTTGTCCCTTCCAGGAAGCAAGAGCTCCGGAGGTCGTGGTGGGGTCCGTTCGGGCCGATCTTCCGTGCTCTCCGTTGTTAGAGTAAACCAAAGTCTTCTGCCCGGAGTAGAGGCCCTTGCCATGGTATCCCGGAAGCGTAGTGCGAACGCCAGTCCCCTTGAACTCCTTGTTCTGGTTCCCGTCCTTGATATGTTCGATCACGTTCAGGTCGTGAACGTCGACCGAATAAAGCCCTTCCTCCATGGTTGCAATGTAGAGCTTGTTGGCCGGATCCTTCAAATGCCGGGCCGTCCCCGTGTGTCGTCCCGGCATCTTGGAGTAATCGATTACTCGAACCTTTCTCTTTGCATCGATGAAATAAGGCCCGATGTTCAATTGGTTCGATTCCCTGTGTATCATACGGTTGGCTGGCGTGCCCCCTATGCTTTCGGGCCGAATGATTTGCCTCAAATCGGGCGTAATCTCATAGAGTTTGTCGGTGGATCCCTCGGGTTTGTGTGGAGCGTAAGTGATGACCCACAGGCGGTCGGCCCAAGGGACCACAGCACCCGTCCCGCATTCGCCTTCTTCATTGTACATGGTCAGCCTTGGGTAGACACCCGAGATGGAGACAGGTGGTGCGTCTTTCCCTTGGATCAGCGAAGAGCCGGCAGCAAAGAGAAGGACAACCGGAAGCTTGGACATCGGTCCAAGAAGAGTTTTAAGGAGTATATTCATAGCGTGTGCTTTTTCATTGCGGTGGGGGAGGTATTGTCCTGCTTGGTGGCACGGAGCTTCGTAGAGGAGTGATTCAATCAAACGCAATAGGTTTCGTTTCTATAATTTTTTCTCGTAAAGTCGAATCCTAAGAGCTGGTTGTGGTAGTGCTTGCCTTCCAGGCATCTTCAGTCTTTTACGGGAAAAAGGCGAATCCAGGTGGTGGTATGATCTTGCCTAGTTTCGTTTCCTTCTCTTAGGCAAAAGCGGGCGATCAAATCCATTTCTTCGGCCTTTCGCATGCCCTCTTCGGGACCAAGGATCATTAAGGCGGTGGCAAGGGCATCGGCGTCGCGGGCGGTTGGAGCGAGGACGTTGACTGCAACAAGATTATGCTCGATCGGTCGACCGGTTCTTGGATCGATCAGGTGGGAAGCGGGTCTGACGGAATCCGGGTTTGGTTTCGTTTGCCGGTAGGTTCCGGAGGTGGCAACCGAATAGTTGAGAAGGTTGACTGTGGACAATTCGTTCGATTTGCCTTCGGATCCATCCTCCAAGCCAATGGTCCATCCTTCCCCCGACTTGCCGTTCCCTCTGGCTCTGATTTCCCCTCCGATTTCGACGAGGAAATTGCTCAGCTCCCTGCGATCGAGCACTTCGCAAACCTGGTCTATTATGTCTCCCTTGGCGGAAGCCGAGAGATCGATTTGGAGTGCGGGATGTTTCTTGCGAACCATGAAGCCGTTGAGGAGTTCTAGTTGATTCATTCCTGTAACCTGAATGGTTTCGTCGATCTCCTTTTGCTGCGGAATGCTCAACCGGTTTGTCGAAACCGGACCGAATCCCCAGAGGTTGACGAGCGGGGCAATGGTCGGGTCGAAAGCGCCGCCGGTTTGTTTGTATGTCCACTTTGCATGCTTGAGCAATTCATGAAGGCTGGGTGGAATGGGAATAGGTTCGGACGAAAGGGATGCGTTTAGTTGATAGAGCGTAGCATCGGGGCGCCAATGAGAAAGGATTCGTTCGGCTTCTTCGATCTTTGCCGCAATGTCCGTTCGAAGTTTGTTCTCATCGATGGGTTGGTAACTCAAAACCTTAACCGTCCAAGTCGTGCCGAGCGCCTGGCCCGTCAGGCTGTACGGCTTCAAGGTCTGTTCAGAATCATCCTGACAACCGAGGAGCAGGGCGAAGAAAAGAATCAAAAGGAATTTCGTCATTTTTCGTCAAAAGAAAAAATAAAGAAGCAAGGCCAGAACAAGGAGGGCGAAGCTCAGGTAATCTCTTTTATTCCACCCATCACCTCTTTTTTTGAATTCGAAAAGTTTGAGGACCGCTCCAGTGGGACACCCGTAGCGGCAATAAGCCATGGGGACGAAGGCCGAGGCAACGAGACTGATGAGTGCAATGGCAATGGTAATGCCTCCTGCAACCTCCCAAACGTAAGCATCGAAAGGCTCGAGGATGGCCACGGTGTGAGTGGAACCGGTAAAGGCCAGAAAAACGACCAGGGCGAGTAAGCCGGTTGGTAGAAACTGTAGTGTCTTATCTATTTTTTTCGGCAAACGAAGGGGTTTCTTTTTCAGCTTTCTCATCCATTGCTGGGCGGCTCCATGTGGGCAGAGTTGATGGCAGTAGAAGGACTTACCGGTCGCCATCGGTACGAGCAAAGCAGCGAGACTTAGTAAAGCGAGGATGGGAGCCCGTTCCCAGGGTACGCCACTTTGAGCCCACCCCGCAAAAAGAGCTTGGGAGAGTATGTCTCCATTGACCAAACCCAGATAGCAGACCAATAAAACTTGGAGAGAAATGCGAAAGAATTTGGTTTTGCCCCGTTTCGTGAAGGCAACGAATCCAGCAAGTAAAATCACGGCCAATGAACCATAATCTCGGGCTTTCCAGGTAAGAAGCGATTTTTTTGCTTCGAGGGATTGAAGTCTTTCTCGTTCCCAGCTCATGGCGGTTTTGACTATGCCTTCGGCCATGGCCATGCTCGTCATGGTGGCTCCGGAAACCCCTTCGACCTCTTCTTCGGTTAGGTTCATGTCGGCAAGTTGGGGAATCGACCTGCCCGTAAACATCGACGTGAAGTAGGCATCATCATTGGGGTAATCCGCATACGGTTGGTTTTCGAAACTCGACCGGATCGACATTGCCTTCAAGGTTCCGTTGGATTCCATAATCAGGAGGCTGTCGACGGGACCCTGGTAGCCAATGATCTGATCGGCGTGGGGTGAGCTTCTGCCGACTTGTCCGAGCTTGGATCCATTGGTATCCAAAATATCCAAGAGGGAAGGGTGGTTAGCCGAAGGGATCAATTCGTAAGCGGATGGGAAATGTTCGGTGACCTCTTCAATCCGAATGGGGTTGGGAAACCGGCTTGCCTTCTTTTCCCCACCGAAGCGCATCGATATGGCATCGATTATGGCCATGCTGGTTAGGGTCGCCCCGGAGACTGCTTCCACGTTTTTAAAGCGAGCAAGTTCTTGTCGGGTCTTTCCGACGAACTGTTCGAAGAAATCAGGTTCTTCGAGTATGGCATCCACGTGGTCGAGGGTATCGCCACTTGAACGGATGGAGACTGAGGACACTTTCTGAGCCCCATCCCAAATAACCAGAAGGTTGGTCGACCCGGAGAACCCGATCGCGGAGTCTCCGGCGGGCGAAGTTTGGGTAACCAGCCCCAATGGTTTTTCATTTGAGTCCAGCGCTTGAAGTTCGGACGGTTTGTCCGAACCGACTCGCAGAGATGAAGTCAAAGGAAGGACTTTCCTAACTTCTTTCAGACCGATTGGTTGACCCTTTTTCTTTAGATCGGCCAAAAAATCTTGATGGGATTGATGAATCAAACCCACGATGACGCCGAGGCAAATGAATCGGCAAAAGTGACGTGTGCGTCTCACTTATGCCGGTCTTGCGGATTCGTTAATCAACGGGAACGAGTTGGGCGGCGTCCACGTGGACGTTACCCTTGGATCCTTTGGCGGAAAGGTGGACCAAAACCTTTTGTCCTTTTCTCAGCGTGATTTTTCCCACCGAATGAAAGCCGTTTTCAAAACTTGGTTTTTGGGTCATGTCCACGATGGAATTCATTTTGCTGGTTTTGTCTCCCGTGGTCACTTCGACCGGAACGGATTTGCCGCGGTTGGGATGGGGTTGATAAGCAATGCGGGTATCGAATTGTCCAGCCTCGGGGGCCTCCAAAGTAAAAGTAGCCGTGCTGCCGGGATCGCTGGAGTAGCGATAGCCAAATTGGAAATAGGGTTTCAGGCCATCTCCGTTCATCCATTTCCCCTTGAACAAAGCCTTGGTGTCGTCCACCACTCCGGGGAACTTATTCGGATTCAAACCGTTGGGTGCTCCGTGGGGGCCCGCGAGCTCCATCGCATCCGATGGAATGCTGATCTTGTCGTTAACGGTTGGACGAGAGGCTTTGCCGGGCAAGTTAATCAGTTCGATCAGGTCGTCCAAGTAGCTCTTGTAAACGTCTCGCGGAAGGCAGTCGCGCTTGATGCAAATGGAAGCGGCCCGTCCCACGACCTCGCCCATCATTCCGCAGGTCTTCATGACCCGTACCGTCCCCAGTGCCTCGTGGGTCACGCTTACGCAACGACCGGCCATGAAGAGGTTCTCGATATTGCGGGAATAAAAACAGCGATAAGGAACGGGGTAGCCGTAGGAACGATCGACACCCTTGCCGTGTACGGCGTAGGAGATGAAGGGGTTGTCGGGAAACTTTTGGGCATATTGTTTTTTAGGATAGTGCAGATCGATACTCCAAGTGCTAGGCACAGTGCCGTCGGGGAAGTCGCGTTTGGAAACGATGTCTTCCTCTGTCAGTAGGACGTCTCCCAATAAACGGCGGGATTCGCGAGGACCGCCGACATAAGCGACCCAAGTGAGCTTGGCGTTTTTGTGCTTGTCCGCTCCGTCCCGGTTTTTCATCGCATTGAAGGCTCCGAAGACTGCCCGTAGGTTCCAGTCGCGGATGCCTTCCGCATCCCCAAGGGGATCTTTATCGTATCCGCTTTCCCAGTACCATGGGCCGTGGAAATTTCGCGGATAGGGGAAGTCAGCCATGTTCAGGTCCAAAGCCCATGGGGTCTGGGGATAAGATACTTCCTTTTGATCGTTCGCCCATGCCCACATGTTGCTCATGCCCATGCGTCCTTTGGGTGTCATCTCGTGGTCGGCGCCGGCGAGGAAGCCAATGGTTCCGTGCCCGGTGGCTTCCACGAAAAGAGTTCCCGAAAAACGGGTGACTTGCCCCGTTCTTACGTCGAAGGCTTGAACCGCGGATATTTTTTTGCCCTTCTTTTCTACCTTGAACGCATGGTGGTACAGTTGAAGATCGATATTCTTTTCGGCCCGCACGATCCTTTCTTTCTTGGCGTCTTCGAATTCCTCGTAGGTGCCGGGAGATTTTTTGGCATGGTCGCAAATTTCCTCTATGATCTCGCCAATGCGGGGATATTTGCCCCGGCGGATCTTGCCCATCGCCCATACGCGAACCTCGCTGGAACCATTTCCTCCCAATACTCCACGGTCTTGGATCAAGGCAACTTTGCATCCCATGCGGGCTCCTGAAATGGCTGCTCCCATTCCCGAATATCCTCCGCCAATGACGATCAAGTCGTATTTTTTCTCGAGAGGTTTTTCAGTGATGCCCAAAAGCTCCCGTCGCCAGTTGGCAAGAATTTTGGAATCATTGGTTGGGACTTCCTTGAAAGTGGTCAGGTAGATCGCATCGCATCGTCCGTTGAATCCCGTCAAATCACGAAGAGCCAAAGTGTTCTTCCCTTTTTTGAGACTGATTTTTCCTCCTCCTTGCCAATCCCACTCGGCTCCCTTGGTGCCGAAAGTGCTCTTTACCGGAGTGCCGTTGATGATGATTTGAAAGCGTCCGGGTTGTCCCTTCGCTCCCCAACGAGCCACCCAGTCCTTGGTTCGGGCAAACAGTTGATAGTCTCCGTCTTCCTTGATCTCGAGGGTGGTGGTCGCATCTTCAACGGGGGTTCCCAGTCCATGAGCCAA
>TARA_B100001057_G_scaffold162411_1_pt1 | contig 14642 bp, 18 predicted proteins | sample TARA_B100001057 | Tara Oceans TARA_B100001057 (sample SAMEA2621839) | marine metagenome | biome: marine biome (ENVO:00000447); feature: surface water layer (ENVO:00002042); material: "saline water (ENVO:00002010), including plankton (ENVO:xxxxxxxx)" | depth 5 m
TGCTTGTTTTAAATCGGCTATCAAATCATCGGCATCTTCAATGCCTACACTTAATCGAATCAAGGAGTCTACAACCCCTGTTTTTTCGCGAACCTCCTTTGGAATACTGGCATGGGTCATACTGGCTGGGTGTCCTGCTAAAGATTCAACTCCTCCCAAAGATTCCGCTAAGGTAAAGACCTTTAAACGTTCTACAACTTTAATGGTCTCTTCAAAATTATTCCCTTTGGTAGTAAAGGACAACATCCCGCCAAAATCATTCATTTGGTTTACTGCGACTTCATGATTTGGATGCGTCACCAACCCAGGCCAATAGACTTTTTCAACTTTTGGATGTTGTTGTAGAAATGTAGCGACGGCCCGTCCATTCTCGCAATGGCGTTGCATGCGTACGTGTAAGGTTTTGATTCCTCTTAACACCAAAAAACTGTCCTGTGGTCCACAAACAGCCCCACTGGCGTTTTGTATAAAGTACAATTGGTCAGCCAGCGCCTTGTCCTTGACAGCCAGTGCGCCCATTACAACATCACTATGCCCGCCCAAGTATTTGGTAGCAGAATGCATCACAATGTCCGCCCCCAAATCCAAGGGTTGTTGTAAATAGGGGGTTGCAAAAGTATTGTCGACCGCCAAAAGAATACCGCGCTTTTTGGCAATCGCAGACACCGCTTTGATATCAATAATGTTTAACATGGGGTTGGTGGGGGTTTCAACCCATATCAATTTGGTTTTAGGAGTAATGTGCTGCTCAATTTGATCGTGGTTGTCCATGCCAATGAAGTGAAATTTAATTTGAAATTTTTCAAAAATCTTGGTGAACAATCGGTAGGTACCGCCATATAAATCATTCGTGGAAACCACTTCATCCCCGGGCTGTAACAATTTAACCACTGCGTCAATGGCCGCTAAACCTGAGCCAAAAGCCAAGCCATAATTGCCATTTTCTATACTTGCAAATGATTTCTCAAGTGCATCTCTTGTAGGATTGTGCGTACGAGAATATTCATAGCCTTTATGGCCCCCAGGTGTGGTTTGTGCATAGGTCGAAGTTTGATAAATTGGCGGCATCACTGAACCGTAAGCTTTGTCTGGTGATTGGCCCCCATGGATGGTCTTTGTGTTAAATTTCATTGGTAAATTAATTACTGGTTTACGGAGAAATGATTTTCTTTGTAAAAATAACGAAACAAACCCATGAAAAAAATCTATTCCCTTAAAACTTGCAGCACTTGCCAGCGCATTATTAAAGACCTTGACCTCTCCAAAGAATTCGTACATCAAGACGTCAAGACAACCCCTATTTCGGCATCCGATTTGGAGGGGCTCAAAGCCTTGTCTGGAAGTTATGAGTCCCTGTTCAATAAAAGAGCAAAGCTTTACAAAGAAAAGGGGCTCAAAAACAAAACATTAAAAGAAGCCGATTACCGCCAATATATTTTAGAACACTACACCTTTTTAAAACGTCCTGTACTTGTCATTGAAGAGCAAGTTTTCGTGGGGAATAGTCGCGAAACTATAGTGGCTGCAAAATTAGCTTTGCCCCATGCATAATCGTAAAGCTGCTCTTGTCGCGCTGATTCTGGTCCAACTGTTTTACGGATTGACCTATACCTTTGCCAACGACGTCATTGTGGGTGGGTATATCAAACCTTTTGGTTTTATCTTAATAAGGGTGTTGTGTGGTGGGATATTGTTTTGGCTCTTTGGACTTGTAACACCTACTAAAAAAATTGACCCCAAAGACTTCCCTAAGTTAATTGCAGCAGCATTTTTTGGGGTGGCACTTAATATGCTGGCTTTTTTTAAAGGATTAGAATATACAACGCCGATTAATGGGGCTGTGATTATGATTACAACGCCCATCATCGTTCTCATCCTGTCGGCAATTCTTCTCAAAGAGCCTATAAAAAAAACAAAGGTCTTTGGGGTTTTTATGGGGCTTTCTGGGGCATTAATTTTAAGTCTTTATGGCGAATCCTCTGAAAATGGCGCCAATATTTTGCTGGGTAATTTTTTGGTGTTTGTTAACGCCAGCTCTTACAGCTACTATTTAATTCTCATCAAAAAATTAACTGCTAAATACCACCCCTATGACTTTATAAAATGGTTGTTTTTGTTTGGGTCCTTGATGGTGCTGCCATTTGGTTTTCATGAAGTTGTGGTGGTACAGTGGTCAACATTACCAAATTATATTTGGTTTTCAATAGGCTTTGTTATTGTATTTGCCACGTTTGGCACCTACTTACTTAACCCCTTGGCTTTGTCCAAGTTAAAAGCCACAACGGTCAGTACATTTGTATACCTTCAGCCTATTTTTGCGGGACTTTTTGCCATCGCTATGGGTAGTGACACACTGGATCTGATTAAATTATGTGCGGCTGTTTTAATTTTTATTGGTGTATATTTAGTCTCTAAAAATCACAGTCTTGACCACTAAGATTCACAAATCTATTGGGGCCGTTGATGCTTCTTTTTTAAAGAAGATCAACCCCCAGAACAATGTCTACTTTTCAAAAACATTGCTACATAGTTTTGAAGTCTCAAACCCCAAAATTGAAATGCGTTATGTCTGTGTTTCAGACCACGACAATCCCCAAGCGTTGGCATTGGTTCAAATTGTTGAATTAAGCGTGGATGTGATTTTGAAAAACATCAAGGCAACTGCTTTATCGCGGTGTCTTTTAAGCCTCTTGCTTTGGAAAGAGCATATAAAAATCATGTTTTGTGGGAATGTTTTTTTGAGTGGGGAATATTGCTTGAGTTTTTCTGAAAAAACAAAACGGGAAAAGGCTGTAAAGGAAATTGGGCGGGCCCTAGACACCATCTCGAAATCGGTCAACCCGCTCCATGCTATTTTCATCAAAGATTTTGAAAAAAAGGCTTTGGATTATTCGCAAGGGTTTGAATCCTTTGGGTTTACAAATATTAAAGTAGAACCTAATATGCTAGTGCATCTAAAACCTGAATGGAAAAGTTTTGAGGATTATAAAGATGCGCTAAAATCAAAATACAGGGTCAAAGCGAATAAAGCCGACTCTAAAAGCCAGGCGCTAGAGGGTCGATTCATGTCGAAAAATGACATTGAAAGCGCCCAAAAAGCACTACAAAATTTATATCAAAACACCATTGATAACGCCAATTTTAACGCCCAAGTGCTGAACCTAAAAACCTATATTGAGCTAAAAAGTTTTTATAAAGATGATTTCATCGTAAAAGGCTATTTCTTAGATGGCGAAATTGTAGGTTTTTTATCTGCATTAAAAAACAGGTCGCATTTAGATGCGCATTTTATTGGATTGAACTACCGATTAAATAAAGCCCATGCCATCTACCCCAGAATTCTCAATGATTATGTTAGAATCGGCATCGAGAACAAAGTTTCTGTCATTAACTTGGGGAGAACCGCCTCAGAAATAAAAACCACCATAGGTGCTGTACCGCTTGATTTGAGCTGCTATATCAAACATAAAAGTCCGTTTATAAACGCATTGGTACGTCCATTTTTTAGGAGAATTCAAATCAAAAGCTTCAAACAGCACAGCCCTTTTAAATAGTAATCGCTTTTCTGTATCTTTGATGCAAATTTTAAGCCAACAGAATGATACAATCCATGACGGGTTATGGCAAGTTTGTTCTTGAACTGCCTTTAAAAACCATTCGCGTCGAAATTCGTGCGCTTAACAGCAAATCGATTGATTTGAACTTGCGGATGCCCTCTGACTATCGCAGCAAAGAATTAGAGCTTCGCAAGATTATTGGCGCGGCCCTCGGACGCGGTAAAGTCGATGTATCGCTAAATGTTGAGAAAAGTAAATCCGAAAAGGCGGCTAAAATTAACCTTGCTGTTGTCCAAAACTATATTCAGCAGCTCAAAGACATAGCGCCCACAGATTCGGTCTTAGAATTGCTGAAAATGGCTGTTAAAATGCCTGATGCCTTTGGTGCGGAAAAAGAAGAAATAGATGCAGAGGAATGGTCTCAAATCTTGAATGCGGTGGCAAAGGCTTTGGAGGGACTTAAAGCCTACCGGAGCGATGAGGGTCAAGTGCTTTTAACTGATTTCACAGCGCGGATTAAAACCATAGAAAGCCTTTTGAAAAATGTCGGAAAAATGGATTCTGAGCGGATTGTAAATATGCGAAAACGACTTGGTAAAGGGGTTGCAGAATTTAAAGACGGTTTGGATCAAAACCGTTTTGAGCAGGAATTAATTTATTACATTGAAAAACTGGACATTACAGAAGAAAAGGTAAGGCTTCAAAACCACTTAAATTACTTTATAAAGACGCTAAATTCTGTAGATTCAAATGGAAAAAAATTGGGCTTTATAAGTCAAGAAATTGGACGTGAGATCAATACCATTGGATCCAAGGCCAACTTTGCGCCCATGCAAAAACAGGTCGTACAAATGAAAGATGAGCTCGAAAAAATAAAAGAACAACTCCTTAATGTGCTCTAAGATGTTTAACGGTAAACTCATTGTATTTTCTGCCCCATCTGGCGCTGGTAAAACTACCATCGTTAAGCACCTGCTAAGCAAAGATGCGCTGAACTTGGCGTTTTCAATCTCGGCGACTTCCCGCCCCAAAAGAGGTGAAGAAATCAATGGTGAGGATTACTATTTTTTATCTATAGACGCGTTTAAAGACCACATCAAGTCTGGAGATTTCTTAGAATGGGAGGAGGTCTATCGAGATAATTTTTACGGGACTTTAAAGTCGGAGGTTAAGCGCATATGGGCCCTTAAAAAGCATGTGATATTTGACATTGATGTTTCAGGAGGATTACGAATTAAAAAGAAATTTCCGGAAAAAACATTGGCTGTTTTTGTAAAGCCGCCCAGTATAGACGACCTTAAAATTCGGCTCAAAAAAAGAGAAACAGAATCAGATGATAAAATCAATATGCGAATTTCAAAAGCCTCTGCAGAACTTGCAACTGCCCCGCTTTTTGATTGTATTATTGAAAATAAGATTTTAGAAACTGCACAAGAAGAAGCGCATCAAACAGTCTTAGATTTTATCAAGTCTTAAAATGTTGGCATTATGAAAATTGGGCTTTATTTTGGTACTTTTAACCCGATCCATGTGGGGCATCTCATCATTGCCAACCATTTTGCAGAACATTCTGACCTAGATCAAGTCTGGTGTGTGGTAACCCCTCAAAACCCCCACAAGACAAAGCAAAGTATTTTAGACAATCGGCAACGCCTACAAATGGTTGATTTAGCCACAGAGGACTACCCTAAAATTAAATCTAGCGCGATAGAATTTGGATTAAGCCAGCCCAATTATACTATACATACGCTGACCTATTTGGAAGAAAAACATCCAGATTACAGCTTTGCGCTTATCATGGGAGAAGATAATTTAATGTCTCTAAACAAATGGAAAAACGCAGAGGTGATTATCGCGCGTTATCCCATTTATGTGTATCCTCGAAGACTGAACTCCTCACCCCAAAATGTAGTTGCAAAAGGCCGTATTACCAAAGTTGGGGCGCCCATTATTGAAATCTCGTCCTCTTTTATACGGGCAGCAATCAAAGCGGGAAAAAATGTGCAACCCATGCTGCCGGAAGCGGTTTGGGTTTATTTAGATGAAATGAATTTTTATAAATAATATGGTTAAAATTGGTCCTATAGAATTGCCTGAATTCCCGCTCTTGCTCGCGCCCATGGAAGACGTAAGCGACCCCCCTTTTCGCGCGCTTTGCAAAGAGCAAGGAGCCGATGTGGTTTACACCGAATTTATTTCGAGTGAGGGGTTAATCCGCGATGCGGCAAAGAGCACCATCAAACTTGATATTTATGAAAAGGAACGTCCGGTGGGGATTCAAATTTTCGGAGCGAATTTAGACAGCATGCTCCGTGCGGTTGAAATTGTAGAAAAATCCAATCCCGACATCATTGATATTAATTTTGGTTGTCCTGTAAAAAAAGTTGTAAGTAAAGGCGCCGGGGCCGGTATTCTTAAAGACATCTGTTTGATGGAAAAGCTGACCGCTGAAATGGTCAAGCGCACCCATTTACCTGTGACTGTAAAAACGCGTTTGGGGTGGGATTACGATTCCATTCGAATTGTGGAGGTGGCAGAAAGGCTTCAGGATGTTGGCATAAAGGCCCTGTCCATTCACGGTCGCACCCGTGCTCAAATGTATAAAGGTAACGCCGATTGGGCGCCCATTGCAGCAGTCAAAAACAACCCTAGAATACACATTCCAATTTTTGGAAACGGGGATGTAAATTCTCCAGAGCGCGCCGTTGAAATGCGGGACGTCTATGGCTTAGATGGCGCCATGATTGGGCGTGCCAGCATTGGAAATCCTTGGGTTTTTAGGCAGATAAAACATTATTTTGAAACGGGGACACACATGGCTCCTGTTGGAATGACAGAGCGCATTGAAGCGGCGCGAAGACACTTGAAAATGGCCATCGATTGGAAAGGCGAAGTCTTGGGGGTCTTAGAAACCAGACGGCATTACAGTACCTATTTTAAAGGGATTCCAGATTTTAAGCCCTACCGCACTAAAATGGTCACAAGCGACCACAGTGTGGATGTGTTTAATGCTTTTGATGAAGTCGAAAAAGTGTTTGGCGATTACCAGTTCGCCTAGGCTACAAAGTCTACTTTCTTAATGCGCCAAGAGGCCAGTCTTGAGGCAATGGTGCCTAAAACCAATATGGTTGAGAATGCAATACCGACATTTGCCCATGTCAAGACTACTGGGTAGGCCAATGTGGAAGTGATCATGACCAATTCAAAATGTTGTTGAAATAAAATCACAACGACGCCCAGCAAAAGCCCAGACAACCCGCCTAAAACAGTCATTAAAACGCCTTGTGTAAAAAACACCCTTTGAATTGTTTGTTTGGTGGCTCCCATGCTAAACAAGGTTTTCAAATCTCGTTGTTTATCTAAAATCATCATGATAATAGAGCCTACAATATTAAACAAAGCAATGCTTAAAATGAGGGTGAAAATAAGGTAGACTGCCAGCTGTTCAGTGTTGAGCATTTTGTATAATGCTGCATTGAGTTGCATTCTGTTTTTGACCACAACTTGGCCTTCAAATAGCCGCTCCAGTGCTGCTTTAATTTGTGGCGTATCGGCGGTTTCAGTGGTTATGATTTCAACGGCACTAACGGCGGACTTGGGTAAGCCCAAAAGATATTTAGCATTTTCAATTCCAGTAAACACCAAGGAGTTATTAAGATCCTCATTGATTTGGAAGAGGCCAACATTAACAACTTTCATGCTTTTAAAAGCGTCTTTTACCGACATCAACTGTCCGGTTCCTGGCTTGGGCGCATACAAACGAATGGTTTTTGTAATGTCATAGGTTTTAAAGCCCAAAGTATTGCTGAGGTCCCAGCCCGAAACAATTTGAGGCAAATCGGATTCCATCCAGTCGCCATAGGACACAATAGAATCAATGGTGCCTTGGGGGTAATGTGTGTCAACTCCTTTCAGGCGTACGGCTAAAAATTTGTCTTCACAGCGCATTAAAACCTGGTCTTCCGCAATTTCTGAAAAGGAGGCAATGCCCTCGATGTTTGCCATAGTTTGGCGTTGTTCTTTAGTGAAAATAAAGTTTTTGGTTTGTTTGGGGAATAGTTTTAAATCGGGATCAGTAAGGGTAGTGAATTCTAGGCTAAAAGCCTTGAGTCCGGAAAAACCCGAAAGAACAATAAAAAGAGCTGCCGTTCCCACAACGATGCCAATGCTGGCGATTATTGTGATGTAATTAATGGCCTTGCTTTTACTTTTAGTAAATAAATACCGTTTGGCTATGTAGAACGAAAAATTCAATCAGGATTTTTTTCTTTTATCAAGCAAGTCAGGATTTTGGATGGGGTTATCGGAATGCTTCAAAGAATGCTCAATTTGGTCGATATACTCAAGGGAGTCGTCTAGAAAAAACAACAGTTTGGGCATGCGGCGCAGTTGGTGCTTGGTGCGCTTGGCTAGTTCATGTTTGATGAGGGTGGCATTAGAGGCAATGCCCTCCATTAGGGCTTCTGCTTGCTGGATCGGGAAGATGCTGAGGTAGACCTTAGCAATAGATAAATCGACGGTCACACTCACTTTGCTGACCGAAATAATGACGCCGCGCAAGCCGCCTTCACGGGCAGCACCCTGTAGCACTTCTACCAAGTCGCCTTGGAGGACGGATGCAATCTTTTTTTGTCTTTGACTTTCCATTGGGTAAAAATACTATATTTATTATGGATTTGCGCTTTGACCATTTACGAAATTTATAACAGGCTTTGAGATGTTTAAAAATGGTCGTAATATTGCAGCCACTTTAGGTCCCATAGCTCAGTTGGTTAGAGCATCTGACTCATAATCAGAGGGTCACTGGTTCGAGCCCAGTTGGGACCACCCTTAGGCCCCTTCTTAACTGAGGGGGTTTTTGTTTATTAACCGTCTTAAATAGGTTAAACTTGCATTGATTATATTTGAGTGTTAAAATCATTAAACTAAAGTCAAACATTATGAGCAGTAAATTTTTTGGGAACAAAGCCGCAAAGCAAGTCGATAATAAAAAAGGCGGGAAATCAAAATTTAGCAACCATAACAAAAGAAAAACGACCGCGGTTAGGAAAACAGGGCGCGGGAAATAAGGCTTTGTTAAAATTTTAAGATTGCTCAAGATGGGCCCGAAATTTTTTAAAAAAGTCAAAAAGGTATAGTACAATTTAATTAATTATACTCTATGCTTAATTTGTTTTTTTTGTTTTATTATATAGTGTTTTCATTCTGTTTTTGATGATTAATTAATCTGTTTAGACCCAAAAAACCACCTTTTGTAATACAAAAAGGCACCCTTTGGGTGCCTTTTAAGTTTAAAAGTATGGCAACGCCGCTTTTTGAAAGGTCTATTCTTCAGTCTCGGCAGGGGCCTCTGCAAGAAAATTCATCATGCCGCCAAGGTCAAACCAATCGCCACCACCAGAAATTTTGCCATCTACAAATGCAAAAGAATGGTATGACGTAAGCTTTACAGATTTTCCTGTTGCAACATGGTCTGCGGTCCAAGTGCCATAGGTTCTTGTACTACCGTCAAACGCGCCTGTTTCTGGATCGACTCCTGGCAACCAATAGTCGGCAGTGTAATTCATATTATCAAATTCAGTTTGGTAATTGACAATGGCCGCCTTAAAAGTTTCTAAATCCGCCATTTCAGAGCCATAGACGGGCATATGCCATTCTATTTCGCTATGCAAAAGCTCAAACATGGCCTCTGGCTTTTCAGCTTGGTGGAGCTCAAAATATTTTTGTGCCGTAGCGGTGTTTGCTTCATAATCAGGATGGTTTCCCGTTGAACAAGATGCCGCTAAAATAAAAAGGGCAAGTAATTTAATCGTTTTTATCATCATTAAGTATTTAGTTAATATGCATACAATATAACAAAAAGCTTGGTTTTAAAAGCGCTTTTATTTAAGGACATAGCACAACACATTTTTTATGAGTAATGATGCGGCATTTTTTGTAGTTTAGTAAAAATTTTGAATATGAAAAGAAAAGTAAATGCCGTTTGGAGCGGAGATGGTGCCGATGGCACTGGTGTTTTAAGCGCGCAAAGTGGTGCTTTTAATAACATGCCCTACAGCTTTAAAAGCCGCTTTAAAAATGACGACGGTACATTGGGGACCAACCCCGAAGAACTTATCGCAGCCGCCTTGGCGGGGTGTTTTAACATGAAGTTAAGTTTTGTTTTAAATGATGCAGGATTCAACCCTGAATCCTTAAAAACAGATGCAGTATTAACATTTGAAGAAGGTGTAGTCACGAATATCGCTTTGGTCTTGAAAGCAAAAGTAACGGACATCACAACAGAAAAGTTTGCAATATTAGCCAATGAAGCCAAAGAGAACTGTCCAATTTCAGCGGTCTTAAATTGTAATATCACTTTAGAGGCTAGTTTGGGATAAACCTATTATTTTCATTAAGGCTCGGCGCTCATGAAAAAACAATTTATCTTTTTACTTCTTTTTCCCTTATTCTCACTCGCACAGATTAAGGGCCAAATTGTGGATTCAAACAACTCGCACTTAGAACGCGCCACCTTGGCCTTATTTAAAATGTCTTTTTATTAATTTACAAAAAACTTAACAGCTTTAAGAATCTTAAATTATAATATTGCGTAATAAATTAAACTATATGCAATTAATTAAGACTTTTGTTGTTAAATGGTATCCTGTGATTCTTGCATTTGTATGCCTTTTATACTCTGTCGGCTTGGGGCTTTTGGGCCGTACTGATGAGGCGATTTACACCGCGCACTGGCCAGGAACCATTTTATTATTCGCTTTAACCATTAGACAAAGAAGACGCTAATGGGGTTGGCTATGTTTATTATTGGTTTTGTAATCTTCGTCATCTATGTTTATTTTTTGATCTGGAATGTGTTTTACAGCAGCAAAAAACAAAGAGAGGAGAACGCTTACGGTAAAGAACACGACGTTTTAGACAGCGATGGTATGGGCGACTTTAGCCGGTTCCCAAAAAAATAAACCTTTTGCTAACTTAAAACGCTTTTACATCAACCCCAGTTGGGTGTAAAAGTCAAGTAAATCCATAAAGTCCTGCTCTGCGAAAATTTTACCTGATTTCATTTTAACCAAGGTAACCCCAGAGACATCCACGCGCTTGCCGGTGGCTGGCACACCAAAAAAATCGCCGTCGTGGGTTCCCTTGAAATTCCAATGCTTGACAATTTTATCGCCCTGGCCAAAGGCGTCAATGATTGTAAATTCTGCATCTGAGAAGCCTGTAAGATAATTGTTATAGTAGTTTTTAAAATTTTCAAGCCCGATAATATCTCCCGCAGATGTAGCTACTGCTGTGACATTCTGATCAAAAGAATCGCTATTTATCAACGCAATTTGACGGCCATTAATGACTTTGTCCCAAACGGTTTCATACATAAGAAGGTTCGCTTCCAGCTGAGCCTGATTAGACTCTAATTTAAGGTGTGTCTCCGAGGGTTTTTGATTGCAGCCTATTAAGGTTAAAACCAAAAATAGGCTGGTGCATTTAATTGTGTTTTGTAAAACTGACATGATTTTTTTATTTCTTAAATTTATAAAAAATTTAGAAATGGTAACCGCTTTTGAAAACAATAAAATTTTAGCCCAAGACCTCCCAAATTATGAGGCTGTTTCGGGTACGGCCTTGGACAAGAAGTATTATTTCGTTGTGCTAGTAGGCACTTTTGTTGTATTTACCTTTGTTTCGCTCGGGCTAATGCTGTGTTTTTATTTTTTTGATTTTTTAAAATTCATGCCTTACAAGCAAACCGCTGCCGTGGCTTACTTTGCTTTTTGGGGGCTTTATGTGTTGTATTCCTGGGTTGGATTTAAAAGAAAGAGTTACTGCTACAGAACCCATGATGTGATTTATAACTTTGGGGTTTTTCACAAAACAACAGTTCTAATTCCCTTTAACCGCATTCAGCACATTGCCCTACATCAAGGGTTTTTTTCAAGAAAATTTGGATTGGCCTCACTTCAGTTTTACACCGCAGGAGGCAGCGCCACAGATGTCAATATTCCAGGAATGCCGCTGGACACGGCTAAAAGTTTCAAAGAAGCAATCTCTGAAAAAATTGAAAATTAACATAAAAAATTACGGCCTTTGGACCCATTAATCATTCAGAAATTTTCAGACTTTCAAAAACAATCAGCGATTGGTTCGGTTGTCCTATTTTTCCAGTCTCTTCGCAAAAACAGCTTCAACTTTATCTACCTTTTATTTCCGGCCGTCAAGGGAAATGTGCAAGTTTCTATATTTCTGTTTCTAGGCTTTATCATATTACTTGCCCTTTTTGCTTATATAAAGTACTATTATTTTAAATATAAGTTTGACTTTGATAAATCCGCCTTTGTCATCCACAAAGGCTTTCTTGAAAAAACAAACTTGAGTATTCCGTTTGAAAAGATTCAACAAATAAATATCAACCAGAATTTAATTCACAAGCTGTTTGGCCTTTACGAAATCCAAATGGATACTGCCGGCTCCAGCAGCACTGAGGTAGACATTAAAGCAGTCTCTAGGGCCGTCGCAAATGATTTCAAAATCGTTGCCGAAGAAATAAAAAAAATCGGCTTGTCAACTGCTCACTCAGAGCTGCTGACCAAAACTGAGACCTCTTTTGAAATAGACCTTAAAACGCTAATTAAAACTGGGCTAACAACCCGCTATTTTGAAACCTTGAGTTTGATTGTTGGAGGGCTGTTTTTAGGCCTTCAATTTTTAGACGACTATGAGATGCGTTTCGCCTCAGATCTAACGGACATCGCCAAAGAAGTCAATTACAGCTATGAATTGGTAGCCTTGTTAATTTTGGGGGTCATTGCCACAGTGCTTTTAACAAACCTTGTCACTACTGTGATCAAATTTTACAAATACAAAGCCACGCGCAGTGCTAAAAATTTAGAGATTAAATACGGATTGATTCAAACAAAATCCGTGCTGTTGTCCCCTCAAAAAGTTCAACAGTTTAAGACCACACAAAATTGGTTTCAAAAACTTCTCAGAATTCTTGACATAAAAATTAACCAAGCTTCTAGTGAGGTTTCCTCAATAAAGGATGTTCGAAGCAATGTCAAGGTGCCAGGCTGTACTGCGGGTCAAAAACAGGCCCTATTTGATTTTATTTACCGCAAAACTGTTGGAGAAGAAATTGTTCTAAGACCCAACTTTAGAAAATTCCTTATTAACTTTATCTTTTTTAGCCTTATGCCTTCAACTGGCTTACTTCTAATGCATTTAAATATTGAATTTTTTAAAGGTTACTATTGGCGGGTATTTGTAATTTTCTTTCTAATTATGACGCTATACGCGGCTTGGCGATTTTATAAAAACAACGCCCTTTTCATATCAAAAAATTTCATAAAGTTTCAATCTGGATTCTGGGATGTTACCACCACATACGTCGAGCATTATAAAACACAATCGGCCATTATATCCCAGCCTATTTGGTATAAAAATTCGGACTTAGGGGACCTTTTCATTTTTACCGCTGGTGGTCAAATCAGGGTTCGCACCTATGATTATACCGCCTTGAAATTAATTCTAAACAATCTCCTTTATAATGTTGAGACTTCAAAGCAAAAGTGGATGTAGATTATAATCAACCTGTGGCTTGCTGTTTTTAAATCTGGATTTTTTTTATATCTTTAGGCAAATCATTTCCACATGGAGGCCAACAAAATTGTACTTTATTTTTCTGTCTTTGTCGTTGCGTGCGTGATTGTTTGGCTGTGGGTTCTCGCAAAACAATTGGATGAAGTTTAACCCGAAAACGAATCCTGTGACAAAAAAGTACTTTTTAGCCCTCCCCTTTATTTTATCGTTGCTTTTAAATGGACAAAATTTTGATGCAATTATCACCGAACTGGCCGTCCAACACGAAGCCGAAATTATTGAACTTAGACATTGGTTTCATCAAAATGCGGAGCTGAGTAATCGGGAATTTAAAACCGCAGAAAAAATTTCAGCCGCGCTGACAAAAATTGGTTTAGTGCCTAAAACTGGTGTCGCAAAAACTGGAGTTGTCGCTGTTTTAAATGGGGGCAAGCCAGGTCCAGTAGTGGCCTTGCGGGCAGACATTGATGGACTTCCCGTTAAAGAGCGGGCAGACCTGCCCTGGAAATCTAATATGGTTGGCGAGTACAATGGTGAAAAAGTACCTGTAATGCATGCCTGCGGTCACGACACACATACAGCAATGCTGCTTGGTGTCGCTAAGATTTTATATGCAATTAAAGACGACATTCCAGGCAGCATAAAATTTATTTTTCAACCCGCAGAAGAAGGTGCGCCAGCGGGGGAAGAGGGCGGAGCGGAATTAATGGTGAAAGAAGGGGTGCTAAAAAACCCCGATGTGGCCGCTATTTTTGGATTGCACATATGGTCACAATTCCCTGCTGGAAACGTTTATTTACGACCAAAAGGCATCATGGCCGCGGTTAATGAGTTTCGAATTGACCTTCAAGGGGTTCAAACCCATGGATCAACACCCTGGACCGGCATAGATCCTATTGTAACGGCGGCACAAATCGTAAATAATATTCAGACCATTGTAAGCCGAAGCTTGCCGCTGACTGAGGCAGGCGCCGTGGTAACTATAGGTAGCATTCACGGCGGTGTCAGAAGCAATATTATCCCCGAAAGCCTCTACATGCTTGGTACCATAAGGACCTTGGATGAGGACATGAAGGCCGCCGTGCTTCGAAGGCTAGAAGAGATTGTTTACAATACCGCCAAAGCCAACAACGCTAAAGCAGAAATTACTTACCAAGTCAGCTACCCTATTACCTACAACGACACAGGCCTTTATGAAAACATGCTGCCGTCGCTAAAAAGAATTAATGGCCCAGAAAATGTGCATTTTATGAATGCGATTACGGGTGCAGAGGACTTTTCATTTTTTCAAAAAGAAGTTCCTGGACTCTACTTTTTTATTGGGGGCGCTCAAAAAGGGACAGATCCAACAAAAGCAGCACCACACCATACTCCAGATTTTTATGTGGATGATTCGGCCATGCTCACAGGGGTTAAATCTATGACAACTCTAGCACTTGATTACTTGTCAAAGAAGAAATAAGGGCCAAAAATACAAGCTCAAAAAAA
>TARA_B100001057_G_scaffold501230_1_pt1 | contig 14642 bp, 12 predicted proteins | sample TARA_B100001057 | Tara Oceans TARA_B100001057 (sample SAMEA2621839) | marine metagenome | biome: marine biome (ENVO:00000447); feature: surface water layer (ENVO:00002042); material: "saline water (ENVO:00002010), including plankton (ENVO:xxxxxxxx)" | depth 5 m
ATAACGTCCAAGCATTTTTTAACAGGTCTGAAATTTGAAATATGAGTAATTATTTTCTTTTTATTTAATTTCTTTGGAGCCCAATCTTTTAGTTTATGAAAATTAAAATCAACAAAATTTGGTATAACTGAAATTTCTTTTTTAATATCAAAATTTTTAAGGGTTTCTTTTTTTAGATAATTAGAGACAGCTGTAATACTATCAGATTCGTTTATGGCATAATTTACGGCCGATAAAATATAAGGACTTTTACCAACTAAAGTGATATCAGTACCATGTAAGGTAGTAACAATAGGTATACTAATTCCAATAGATTTTAATATTTTTTTTGCATTAACAGCTGCATAAGCGTGAGGAATTGCATAATGAACATGTAATAAATCAAGTTTATTTTTTTTTACAACTTCAACAATTTTTGCAGTTAAAGCAAGTTCATAAGGTGGATAATGAAAAAGTGGATAAGAAGGTATTTTAACTTCGTGAAATGAAAAATTTTGCTTTAGCGATCCTAATCTTACAGGTTTTTCATAAGAAATAAAATGAATAAAGTAATCTTTTTCTGAAAGAGCCTTACCTAGTTCTGTGGCAACAATACCACTTCCCCCAAAAGTTGGATAACAAACAATTCCTATTCTTTTCATTTTTTTACTCCATTTTTATATTTATTTACTTCTATAATGGCTCCACTTTCATTATAAGTATACCACTTACCTTCTTTTTTCCCGTTCCTATAAAAACCTTTAGTTTTAAGTTTTTTTGAATTATAATATGATTTTTCTTCCCCATTTAAGTCATTGTTTAAATAAGTGGATTCAGATTTTAAAGAGCCATCACTATAAAATGTCTTTGCAATACCGTTTATTTTACCCATTTCATAAGGATACTCAATACTAATGTTTTCATTTTCAAAAAACCAAATAGATTTACCATCCTTCATGCCTTCTTTATAATAACAAGATTCTTGTTTTTTTCCATTACGGTAATATTTAATAAATTGACCAGATAAAACCCCACTATTATAATTTACTTCCATTTTTAATTTGCCTGTGTCATGAAAATATTTTTGCAAGCCATGAAGTTTATTTGAACTATAATTTTCTTGTTCAATAATTTTACCTTTCTTATTAATTAAAATTCTAGTTCCATTAATCAAACCTAACTCAAAATTCAAAATTTCACGCACAATTCCAGATTTATGAAACTTCACCCAATAGCCCTGTTCTTTGTTATCCAAAAAATTTCCTTTCTCAGAAATTATATTTTCAGTTTTTGGGTAATATAACTCCCAATAACCTTGTTTTAAATTATTATTATCAATTAAATTTTTTTGAGAAATCAGAAGAGAACTACATAAAAAAAAGAAAGTTATATTTTTCATAAAAAGTATTATTTAATTAAAGATTCATAAATAACTTGTTGGACATTAGTTCTAATATTTTCTTGAGTTAATTTCCAATTATCTGAATTAGGAAAAACACGATTAGACAAAAATATATAAATTAATTTTTCTTCAGGATCTACCCAAGCCATTGTACCCGTAAATCCAGTATGACCATAACTTAGACTAGATGAGCCAAAATACACATTTAATTTTTTCGGATCTAAACTGGGTTTATCAAAAAAAACACCCCTTCTGTTCTCATTTTCTTTAAATGGAGAACTTGTGAAAGACTTAATAGTATTTTTTTTAAATAATAATTGATTATTATAAGATCCTTCATTTAAATAAAGTTGTAAAATTTTCACTAAATCAACTGCATTAGAAAATAAACCAGCATGAAGACCTAATCCACCAAATAAAGAAGCACCTGGATCATGAACAAAGCCGTGTAATATCTGTTTTCTGAAAACTTTATCATTTTCTGTAGGAATAATATTTTTTAATGAATATTTTTCTGTCGGATTATACATTATCCTAAAAGCTTCAACTGGTTCGTATATTTCTTTTTTTAAAAAAGAATCTATATCAATATCTAGTTTGTTTTCTAATAAATAGTGAAATAAATAAAAACCTAGATCACTGTATTTATATTGTTTTTTTTTAAGAAGTTCTTTGTTTAAAATAATATCAATTATACTGTCTTGAAAATCAGTTCTGAAGTATAAATTATTTGCAACCTTAGATGAAAATAACTCCGTCTTTTTAGTATTAAATAGCGTATCAATTAATTTATTATTATTTTCAATGTAAGAATTATGAAATGGTATCCACGGATAAAGTTGGGCTTGATGAGTGAAAATGTTTAAAAAAGTTAAATCCTTTTTATCACTTGAATCAGGTAAATTAAAAAAATCTCCTAATGAGTTATTCAATGATATTTTAGAACTTTCAGTTAAATTCATAAACATTGGTGCAGCAGCAATAATTTTGGTTAATGAAGCTAAATCATAAATATCATCATTTGATACTTTTCTTAATGAGTCGTATGTATGAAATCCAAAACACTTATTGTATACAACTTTATTGTCTTTAGCAACTAAAATTTGAGCACCAGGAATTGCTTTAATTTTTATCGCAAAATTTATTATTGAATCAATCTTTGTTAAATTTTTATTTGACAATCCAACTTCTTCAGGCAAGCCAAAAGAAATAATGTTTTTAGAATTAGTATTTAATCCAGAGCCAAACTTATATTCACCAGAGGATATAGGCATCTTACCAGAGGAACTAAATGCACCTAATATTAATTGAGCAGATAAATCTTGGAAATAATAATTATTTTGATGGGATAAAATGATAGACTTAAAATTATCAACTTGTAAATCATTTAAAATATATGGACTCGAAAATAATGTTAAAATTGAATTTTTATGCTTAGATATTTTTTTTAAAAATATTTTTTTGTTTTTTGATAAATTGTACTTGTTAAAAGGGGATGAGCTTTTAGAATGAACTCCACAAATTATAATATCATAAGTTTTTAAATCAGCTATAATCTCTTTTTCATTTCCATTATATGTGATTCTATCAATAGGAAAATATCTATTTAAGCTCTCATAAAAATAATTTCCATGATCATCCCCAAGATGAATATAGGCTACTTTTTTTTTATTAAGATGTGTAAGTGGTAGTAAATTATCATTTTTTAGAACTACCAATGAAGATTTTACTAAATCTCTATTTATACGTTCTGCATTGAAACTGTTTAATTTTTCATTTAAATCATTGTTTGATGGAAAAACATTCAACGAACTATTTAGGCCAAGCCATTTTTTTGAAAGTAAAATCTTTTTACATCTGTTGTTAATATCTTCCTCTAAAATTAAACCCTTCAAATAAGCATTTTTAATTTTCTCAATCCCCTCTGAAACATTTTCGGGATATAATAAAATATCATTTCCTGCTAAATATGCATTCAATTCTACATCACCTCTTTGCCCACTACCTTTAACACCCCCCATATTTAAAGCATCTGTTACAACTAAACCTTTAAAACTTAATTTATTTTGTAACAGTTCCTTAATCATAAAAGAAGACAATGAAGCGGGTAATTTAATTGAATCAATATTTGGCAAACTCATATGAGCCATCATAACAGAACTTATTCCTCTGTAAATCAATTCATTAAAGGGGTATAACTCAACACTATCTAACCTAGCTCTATCATGTAATAATATTGGCATTTTAGAATGAGAATCAATATCTGTATCACCATGACCAGGAAAATGTTTAATGCAAGCTAAAACACCATTATCTTGAAGACCTCTCATATAAGGAAGTGCTTTATTAGAAACTAGCTCAGGATTTTCACCAAATGATCTTCTTCCAATTATTGGATTTTTAGGATTGTTATTTACATCTACAACAGGGGCAAAATTCATGTGAATGCCTAAAAACCTACATTGATTAGCAATTTCTTTTCCCATTTCATACAATAAATTATCATCATCCACAGCACCAAGAGTCATTGCCCAAGGAAATACTGTTGTACTATCAATTCTCATTGAAACACCCCACTCTCCATCAATAGAATTGATTAAAGGTATACTTGAAATGGTTTGATACCTATTAACAAGTTTAATAATTTTACTTGGATTTGATTTAAAAAAAATTAAGCCACCAACTTGATGTTTTCTAATAGTATTCTCAACACTATTTAAAAAAGTTTCATTTTCTTCATAAGAATGACTGTTAGCTGCAATAAAGAAAGATTGGGCAATTTTTTGTTCAATTGTCATTTTAGTTAATAGACTGTCGACCCAAAATGAATCGTCAAAATTTAAAAAAGGGGGATCGGTAGGTAATTTTAAATGAAAATTTTTATTGAGTTGAGAAAAAATTAAATTAGACCCTAAAAAAAAATAAATAATCAAAAAAATATTTTTCATTTTAATTTTTGATTTTTAAATAATCCTTAAATTTTTTAGGAAATGGCATTATTTTTTCATTGTCATAATTATAAAAAACCATACTAGTTTGAATATATGCCACATCAATTTGTGTTTGATTATTCTTGAGTAAATAAAATAATTGGAATCCATGAGATGTGCAATTAACTACACTAATCTTAATACGAATTTCATCACCTAAAAATGCCTGTGATTTATATTTGACTATACTATCAACCATAATCAAAGGGCAACCAAAAAAATTTCTCTCAGTCATTTGAATTGTTTTAAAATATCTAACTCTGCTTTCATGGGCAAAAGATAAAAAAACATCATTACCCATATGTTGTCCATAATTCAAATCTGTAACTCTAACTTTCATTAATGTTTCAAAATGAAAAAAATTAGGTATCTTTAATTTCACCCTCATTTAATAATTTTTTATAAATCATATTACAAATCCAAGCATCGGTTGCTGCATATTCAATTTGAGAAGTGGTTAAATCTTTTTTTTCCCAGTTAGATAACCTTGCTGATTTACTAATTGAAAACCCCAGAATAAGAATAGATAATTTAACCGCACCTATACTTTCAAAACCTAAATTTAAGGCCAATTTATTTAAATCAATCACACTATTTGACTCAAATTCCTTTATTTTCTGTAGTGATTTAATATCATCAAATATGGCTATTCCTATTTTTTTTATTTTTTTATCATTTATTATATCAATTAACTTATCATCAAAACCTATGAGATTAATTCTGAATAAAAAAACCTCATTTTTAGTTGAAAATTGAATTAAAGATACGTTAGATGAAACTCCCTTTTTAAAAGTTGGTCTAGATTCGGTATCAAAACCTATAATTTTTTGTTTTTTAAGAAATAAATAGGCATCTAAAAGATCTTTTTTTTTATCGATAACGGATGTTTTTCCATTAAATTTTTCTACTGAGTAATTTTTAATTTCATCTTTTGGTACATATTTTTTAAACGCCATGAAGCTAATCTATTAATAATTTTCCGTTTTTATAAAAGGGAACATCATCATATTTATCCATACTCAAACAAAAATTTATATCTGCACCAATATTTAACTCTCTGGTTCTTTCCTTATATGAGGACTTAATTAAGAAGTTTAACATATCTTCTTTTGCGAAATCATATATTTTTCTGGACAAAATAACTGAGTCACATTGAGAAAAGAAAGAATTTGAATTTAATAATCTAGAAGCCAAACAACCTGCAAACAATGTATCCTCAAGACATACTAAACCTTTCCATCCGGAACAAAAAATAATACAATCTTTATTTTTTTCAATTAAAATATTTTCTAAAGAAGAAATATTTAAAAAAGAACCTATTAAAATTTCGTCAGAATCTAAAGAAGAATTAATTGCTCTGGTTCCATTTGTGGTAGTTAAAACTAACTTTTTCCCTACAATATTTGGGTTATCTAGATAACTCAAAGGAGAATTACCAAATTTAAATCCTTCAACTATTCTACCCTCTCTTTCAGCTGCAACTAAATAATTTTCATTATTTAAAAATGATTTTACTTCTTTTATTTCATTAACAGCAACTACTTCAGAAACACCTTGACTTAGAGCTGTACATATGACTGAAGTGGCTCTAAAAATATCAACTATAACTACAACTTTATTAGTCAAATCAAAAGATTCAATCATAGAAGTTGATAAACAAATACTTAACTCTTTATCCATTTATTTATTTTTATAAAAAGGTAATTTCACAATTTTAGCTATTAATTTTTTATTTCTAACAGCCACAAAAATATCATTAAAATTTGAATTACTATCAATAAATCCTAAACCTATACCTTTATTTAAAGATGGAGACATTGTTCCTGATGTAACTATTCCAATTTGCTGATCATTTTCATTTAAAATATGGTATCCTTTTCTTGGAACACCTCTTTCTTTTAATTCAAAAGCAATTAATGACTTTTTTATATCCATTTTTCTTAGATTTTTACTTCCTAGAAAATTAGTATCAAAAGAAACTACTTTATTTAATTTTGCCTCAATTGGTGTTGTATTTTCTGATAGTTCATTTCCATATAAACAAAAACCCATTTCTAGTCTTAATGTGTCTCTAGCGCCAAGCCCAATTGGTTTCAAATTAAAGTCTTTTAAACTAAATAAAAGATCCCATATTTTGATCATTTTGTTTTTTTCTCCATATATTTCAAAACCACCTGAACCAGTGTATCCAGTTGATGATATTAAAATATCTTCAATCCCTCCAAAATTCATAATCTCAAAAGAATAAGACTTCATTGATCTTAAATCTGATTTAGTGAAATTTTGTATTAAATCTAATGCTTTAGGTCCCTGAATTGCTAATAAACCACTTTTAGAGGTAATATCATTAATATTGACTGAAAATTTATTATTTAATCTCAGCCAATTTAAAATTTTTAAAGTGTTCGATGCATTAACAACTAACATATATTTTTTTTTTGAAATCATGTAAACTAACAAATCATCTAAAACCATACCGTTTTGGTTAGTCATACATGTATACTGAACTTTTCCAATATTTAGCTTGGAGACATCATTAGTTGTTAAATTTTGTAAAAATTCATATGCATTATTTCCTTCAATAATTAACTGCCCCATATGAGATACATCAAATAAACCGACAGATTCTCTAACGTGTTTATGTTCTATGTTTATCCCTTCATAATAAATTGGTAAACTAAAGCCAAAAAAATCAACCATATTGGCACCAAAGTCAATATGGTTAGAGAAAAAAGGAGTTTTATTCATTTATAATTAATTAAAAACAATAATATTAAATTTAAAACGAAATTTTATCTAAAAAAAAAGTTTTAGATAATTTTAAAAAAATATGTAAAAGTATTTAAATAAATAGTCAAAAATGATTGTTGTTTTATTATTTTCACTAAATAAAATATAAATATGAAAAAAACTGCTTGTTTAATAATTGGATCAGGGCCCGCAGGTTACACTGCTGCGATTTATGCCTCGAGAGCTAATTTAAAACCCATAATGATCGAAGGACTACAACCAGGTGGTCAGTTAACAACTACAACTGATGTAGAAAACTTTCCGGGTTACCCTAATGGTATTATGGGTCCTGAAATGATGGAAGACTTAAAAAATCAAGCCAAAAGATTTGGAACTGAAATAATTTCTGGTTTTGTTACAAGTGTTGATTTTAGTAAAAATAAAGGAGAACTTCATAAAATAACAGTTGATGAAGAAAAAATATTTGAAAGTAAAACAGTTATTATTTCTACAGGAGCATCCGCAAAATATTTAGGATTAGATTCTGAAAAAAAATTCATGGGATTTGGAGTCTCTGCCTGCGCGGTATGTGATGGCTTTTTTTATAAAGGTGAAGATGTTGTTGTAGTTGGTGGTGGTGATTCTGCAGCTGAAGAGTCAATATATCTTAGCAAACTGTGTAATAAAGTATATTTACTAGTTAGAAAAGACTCAATGCGAGCATCAAAAATAATGCAAGAAAGAGTATTAAAAACACCAAATATAGAAGTTTTATTTAATCATGAAACTATTGAAATACTAGGTGATCAAAATGTAAATAAAGTAAATGTTTTTAATAATATAACTAAAGAAAATAAATTATTAAACGCAACTGGATTCTTTGTTGCAATTGGGCATAAACCAAATACAGATATCTTTAAAGGGAAAATTAAAATGAATAGTGCTGGATATATAATTACCCATGCCGACTCAAGCTTAACTGATGTGAATGGAGTATTTGCTAGTGGAGATGTTCAAGATTCTGTCTATAGACAAGCTGTGACAGCAGCTGGTTCTGGATGTATGGCAGCACTAGATGCAGAAAGATATTTAAGTGAATTTGAATAAAAAAGGGACACTCATTTAAGTACCCCTTTTTTAAAATAGTTAAAATTTATAAGCCGGATTCTGTACTTTTCTTAAAAAAAGTCCCTATCATTTATCTAGGTTTAATATCACTATTAAACTCAAACGGTCTACCCCCTGAGTAAAGACGAGCAGTCTTTTGTTTTTATAGAAAACATCTCAGTATATTTGACCTTTCAACCCATGAGGTTTACCCAAATTTAATATCACTACTAAATCTCGTGAGCTCTTACCTCACATTTTCACCCTTACCATAAATGGCGGTTTTTTTCTGTGGCACTTGCTAACTTAAAGTTCTTCCTGTTAGGAAGCATGGCGCTCTATGTTGTCCAGACTTTCCTCTTGATTTAATATCAAGCGATAAGGCAATTTCAACTAAAATAAATTTATTCTAGTAGCTCCTCCTTTATAAAATAACGGGCTTTCATCAAAAAAAGAAGCATCATTATCCTTCAAAAATTTAATTATTTTAGACTTTAAAATTCCTTTACCTAATCCATGAATGACAATTAGAAATGGTAATTTTAAATCATTCGCTTTAAAAATAGCTTTATAAAACACATTCATTTGAATGTCTAAAATTTCAGAACTACTTAAATGTTTAAAATTGTCAATGATCTTTTCAATATGCAAATCTAATTCAAAATCTTTAGAAATAAGAACTTTATAATCTTCATTTAATTTTTCTAATTTTTTATCAAAGTATTCAATTTGTTTTTTACTGGTGCTAATTTTTTTAATGGTTTGATAAAAATTTTCCGATTCTTTATTAACTTTAATTATTTCATCTTTGCAAACCTCAAATTGAACTCCTTCACTTTCAATTATAAACATGCTATCATCTTTGGTGTCAATAACAATACCATCTCTAGATTGATTTACAAAAATCACCTTATCTCCAATTGAAAACCCCATTTAATTACAATTGCAATTTTCTCTATCAGGAAAACAAATTTGATAACCTTTTTCATATTTATTCATAGCATTTTGATATTTTTTTGCATTATTAATATGTTGAAAATAATTTTTAGAAAAAATATGGGAGTCAAAAAAACAAACTTTTTTTTCTTTTTTATTTTCTACAGCTTTAGCGCACATAAATAAGTGATTAGTTTTCTTATTTTTTAAAACTGCATCTATACTAAATATAGAGGGGGAAGTTATGGGACCAGGAGGCAAACCATCAATTTTATAAGTATTATAATTACAATCAATTTTCAAATGATTATTCATAACTCTTTTTAAAGTCGTATCATTAGAGTGAAGCATCTTAAAACAAAAATTTACAGTAGGATCCGCTTGTAATTTCATTTTTTTTCTTAGTCTATTTAAATATAAAGATGCAATTTCAGGCATTTCATCAATATTATTTGATTCTTTTTCAACTATAGAAGCAAGTATTGAAACTTGAAATTCAGTTAAATTGATTTTTTTTGCTTTTTTTAATCTTTTTGACCAAAAGACCTTGTATTCATTTATCATTTTATTTATGAATTCATGTTCACTTATATGCCAATATAAATTATAGGTGTTGGGTATAAAAAACGTTTGAATTTCTAAGTCACTCACTTCTTTATTGAATATTGAATCATAATTAAATGAATAAACTGTTTTAATAAATCTTGATGAATCAATACTTGTTTCCAAACTAATCATTGATGCCAATTCATTAAGACTTGAAAAAGAGTTAAAAGAAAAATCAACAGTTTTTCTGTTTCCTGGCACTCTCAATTCATTAATAATTTCATTTAATGAAAATCCTTTTTTTAACAAATATTTTCCTGGTTTGTAGTTGAATAATTTTTTCTTTTTACAATAAGAGTTAAAAGCCACATATTCAGGTATTTCAAATTCATTTTTTATATTGTTTAACAGATCTTTATAATTATCACTGTGAGTGATATAAAAAAATTTATTCTCAGCAACATAATTAGAAAAATATACACTTCTAACTTTTATTACATATAGAATTATTAGTAAAACTGAAAAGGTGAAAATTATTTTTTTATTTAACTTCATTAAGTTGGTTTAATAAATTATCAACATAAATATTCTGAGGGTATAAAGATTTAATTTTGTTTAACATTTTTTTTGCAGATTCAACATTTTCATCCAAAATAAACACTCTTGATTTATTCAACATTGCTTGTTCATAATTTGGATTTAAATTTAATGATATATCTAAATAATAAGAGGCTAAATTTTTATCTCTTTGATCTTTTTTTTTCATATAATCATCAATATACAAATTACCTAAATGATTGTAGGCTGAAAAAAATTTTGGATCTTCATTAATAATAAATTGAAATTGTTTTTTCGCCTCTTCTAGATTATTTAGTTTAATCAAATTAACAGCATGTTTTTCAATAAAATCTAAATGATATGGAGCAAGAGTAACAGATTGATCAAAAAAATATAATGCATTTTTATAATCTTTTAGCCTATAAAAAGACTGACCAATTCTATAACAAGTTAATGCATCAAAATTATTATACTGTTTTTTACTAAACATGGATAACACATTATCTATTCCTTTTCTTTGAACTTCATCAATAATATTTTTAAAGGAATTTGATAAGAAATTAAAAAAAACATAAGAAAAAAAATTTTCTTTTATTTTTAGATCCATTCCACTCAAATAAACATAGGCTGAATCTAGGTATTCATCTTTTGAATTAAAAGAGTCAAATTCTTGTAAGTAAGCATTTACTATACTATAATTGGTTGGAGAATCATTATTTATACACTCTAGTCCCAAAAATTCTTTTTCTTTATCTTCATAATTAATTTGATTATTAATTTTAATCTTATGATCTGTAATAGTAACGTGAGGAATATCAATAGTTTTTGATTCCTTCATGTGACATGAAATGCAATTATCTCCTGTCTTGTGTCTAATAACAGACTCTTCATTACAAGATTCAGAATTGTGACAAGAATAACATGTATTATTATACTGATTTGTAGTGGTTTTTTTTGCTGAAATGTGAGGGTTATGGCATCCTATACAACTCATATTTCCGTTGGAGGAAATAAAACATTTACTTTGTTTCATTCTATCTAAATGAGAGGCCATGATAAAATCATCTTCAGAATTGGTGTATCGAGGCAAATAAACATCCATCACCTCATTAAGATACATACCAGGCTTAAAATCAAAAAAAGATTTTTCATATTTTAAAACTGAATTTCCTTGAACATGACATCTAGAACATAATTCATTTTGTAATTCAATGGATAAATTAATTGGATTTACTATGGAATAATCAAAAAATTTAGAAGTATCAACTAATTGGCCCGATTGAATATTTGCAACATGTAGATTTCCAGGACCATGACATCTCTCACAATCAATACCACTTGGTATTTTCTCAAATTTATTTTCTGAACCTAGATTAAAATGTGGAAAAGCATTATGACATGACATACATTCTAATCCAATTTTTCTATCATATCTAGAGTTGTTTCCATATTCAAAACCAGGTGGAAAATCAAGTATAGAATCTTGTGTATAAAATGTAAAAGGAGCTTGATATAAATAGCCATTGGAGTTTATGATATGTGAATTAGTATGATTACCAGAGCCAACTATATAATCAATTTTTGTTTTTAATGAAAATACAGTATCATTTGATTTTAATTGATATTCATTTAAAAATAATTCATTATCTATCCACTCTGGAAAATAATGAAAACCTAAAATACTATCAAAAATAGGATGTTTAAAATCTGATGAACTGAATTTTTTTTTTGCTACGTTAAACGACTTTCCCATTCCATTTTTTATGAAAGTATTGTAAATATCCATATGACATTGTTTACATGTATTTATTCCAACATAATTAATATCATGATATACATTCAAATAAGGAGATATGTTTGATGGTTTTTTACATGATATAAAAAAAATAAGAACAATGTAAAAAAAAATGGTTTTCATAAAATTAATTCACCTTGGAATACTAAAGAAACAGGTCCTGATAAAATTATGTCTTGATATTTATTATTATTTTTTTTCCAGCTCACACTTAACTCACCACCAAGAGTTTTAACTTTAACAGGAAGAGAAATACTTGAACTAGTTTCATTTAATGCTAAAGCTGAGGCAACCACTCCTGTTCCACAAGAAAGAGTTTCATTCTCCACTCCCCTTTCATAGGTTCTAATTGAAATTTTATCACTTATTTCTTCAACAAAATTAACATTTATACCATCTTTATAATATTCTTTCATATTTCTAATTTCACTACCTAAATATTTAACATCAACATTTTCAAGATCTTCTGAAAAAACAACGAGATGCAAACAACCAGTATTTAGTATATAATACCCATTTTGATCTGTTTTAATATTAATAACATCAGGCATGGTAATGTTTATCAAGTCTTCTGAAATTGAACCAACAATATTTTTTCCGTTAGATGAAAAAATAAATTTATCAATAAAAAGATTTAAGTATTTAGCAAAATGCACCATACACCTACTTCCATTAGCGCAAAATGAGGACTTCTTTCCATCAGAGTTGTAGTGTTTTATAGAAAAACCTGTGTCTTTATTTCCATGAAGAGTAATTAAACCATCGCCACCAATTCCAAATTTTCTATGACATAAATTTTGGATCAATGAACTATCAATTGATAATTTGTTTTCTCTATTATCTATTATTATAAAATCATTTCCAGATCCTTGATATTTAAAAAAGTCTATTTTCAACTAAATTCAATTTTTTATTAAAAATAATTAAATAAAATGTTAGATTTAAGAATTGTTTAATATTATTCTCTAACAAAGTAAAATGAGCACAAAAAAAAATAATCAAAAGGAAATTTACACTAAACAATTAGAAAAATATATCCATCAAGAACAAGCAGCCGTAAGTTTAATAAATTACTCAGGAAAACTACTTTATGAAAAAGGAGTAGAATTAGTTCTCTTTAGAAGACATCTGATTGACACGACAATAACTAAAATTTTGAGACTACATCATTACGCAAAAAATTTTGTCAAAAAACCAATTAATGTTGTTGAAACTAATAAAATTGTAAAAAACTTATATGACATGGATTTATGTCCATCAAAAATAGATATTGGTAAATTAACTTTTGAATGGATTGAAGAAAAGTCCAAACATAAAAACAGATCAGTATTTTTAAGCAAGAAACTCAATTTTTTAATCAAGCCGACAAAACATGAAATGAAGCCAAAAGATGTTATTCTATTTGGATTCGGTAGAATTGGAAGACTTTGTACAAGAGAACTTATTAAGCAAGCTGGAAAAGGTCAACAACTGAGACTAAGAGCTGTTGTAGTTAGAAGCGTTGATGAAAAAAGTCTTAAAAAAAGAGCGTCTCTACTTTTACAAGACTCAGTACATGGTCGCTTTTCAGGTTCACTTGAAATTGATAATAAAAGAAATTCTATCATTGTAAACGGTCAAAATATTGTTTTCTTATCCTCAGAGGAAAAAATTGAATATAAAAAGATTGGTATTAAAAATGCGCTACTTATTGATAGCACAGGTATATATAAAGAAAAAAAACAATTAAAAAAACACTTAAATAAGTATGTAAAAAAAGTAATATTAACAGCACCTGGGAATTCTATGCCAAATATTGTTTATGGGGTTAATCATAAACAATTTGATTTTGAAAAAGAAAATATTTTTTCCGCAGCATCTTGTACTACTAATGCAATTGCACCAATTTTATATGTCATCAATAAATCAAAAAAAATTGTTAAAGGACATATTGAAACAATTCACGCTTATACAAATGACCAAAATCTACTTGATAATATGCATGGAAAAAATAGAAGAGGAAGATCAGCAGCAATTAACATGGTTATAACATCAACTGGCGCTGGTAAAGCAATTTCTAAAATTATGCCACATTTAGATGGAAAATTAACTGCCAATGCTATTCGAGTACCCACTCCAAATGGGTCATTAGCAGTTATGAGCCTTGATATCAAAAACAAAACATCTTTAGAAGAAATTAATGAAATTTTAAGAAAATCCTCACTTTCTGGAGAACTAGTGAATCAAATTAAATATTCAATAAATGAAGAGCTAGTTTCAAACGATATTATAGGTACTACTGGATGTTCTATTTTTGATTCAAAAGCCACAATTGTTTCAAAAAGTGGTAAAAATATAATACTTTATGTATGGTATGACAACGAGTTTGGTTACACTAAACAAGTTATTAGATTAGCTAAATATATTAGCGGAGTTAGAAGATTACATTATTACTAACCCACAAGATATTTTAGCTTATCAACTACATAATCAATTTCCTCAATTGTATTATACTTAGAAAATGAAAATCTTACAACTACATTTTCTTCTTTTGTAGATATTTCTGAAATAACATGAGATAGTTTTGAACTACCCGAGCTACACGCACTCCCACCTGAGC
>TARA_B100001057_G_scaffold322395_1_pt1 | contig 14639 bp, 34 predicted proteins | sample TARA_B100001057 | Tara Oceans TARA_B100001057 (sample SAMEA2621839) | marine metagenome | biome: marine biome (ENVO:00000447); feature: surface water layer (ENVO:00002042); material: "saline water (ENVO:00002010), including plankton (ENVO:xxxxxxxx)" | depth 5 m
AGGCTGATTGCCTACGATGCTCCATGCTTCTTGTATTGACATTATGCCGCCTTCCTTTGTTTCATCATTTCAATATGTCTGTTCAACATATCAATATGATCTTTGATTGCATCTTCTTCAAGTGGTTTCATGTCTGCGATTTCTTTCGCAGGATTGTCATAATGTGTATAAAACCATTCACCAGTTTCTTTACCCATATAATCTTTCTTGCCGTTTTCTTTGAAGACATAAAGATATTCTTCGCCACTGTTAAATGCTTCGTCTAACAAGCAGACGCCATTAAGGTGTCTCTTAGGACCTTGATCCTTTTCGCCTCTGTCTCTGCCGTAATAACAGTTCTGAACTTCGTGTAAAGGATTTGATCTGTCGTCAAAGTCGATCTTTTGTCCGACCATGTATCTCCATGATGAAGCATTACCTAATTCAATTGCTTCTTCAATCTTATCATAGTTCTCCCAATGATCGATTAGTGTATAACCTAACCCACCTGGATAACCGTCCCAATGTTGATATGATGAAATGTATGAACCGTCTTTTAGTTCTAAACCTATTCTTGCCCTTGTTGCCATGTTTGCCTCTCTTTGTTATGCCTTGTTGCCTTATTATGTTTATACTATAGCACCTCTTTATCTAAAGGTCAACCCCTAATTTACCAAATATTTCTGCCAGTTTTTTATGAGCCATTTCTCAATAACAGGCAATCCATATTCATCTTCGTCAGTGACAATATAGGCCACAGTCTTTTTCACATGGGCATACCTGAACCCAGAATCACCCCCAATCTGTCCGGATGCAACCCAAACCTTGTGTGGAAAATCTTCCATCACATTCATAGGCTCGTCGTTGTCTGAATACTCGAATGTCTTGCCAAAGTCTTTTTCAACAAAACGACCGATAGGGTCTTTGGTGTAGGTCAGGTATGCCATGTGTTCCTCCGTTTACTCTACAAATGAATCTACAGTTTTATCGTCTTTTTTCTTTCGACCTCTTTGAGGCTTCCATTTATATCTTAAGTCCTCTGGCGGTGTTCTTTCGCATGATGGACATATCGTAATCTTTCCGCCTCGAGCGAGAAAAGATTCGACTGTTTCGGTTGTGCTAAAAGGCACAGGTTTCTTCTTTGCCAAATGATTATTCCTTTATTTGAGATTGTGCTTGTTCTAATAAAATAGGATCTGCTGAAGTCAACTCTGCAAGAAGTAATCTTTTTTCTTCCAAATAAACTTTCGCGAAATTAGGATCGTATTCTACAATGGTTGAGGTGTTATCTATCATGTCAGCAACCTTTACAGTCTGCACCCAACCCGGAGCCTGAGATAGTCTTTGTCTGTCCATCTCTTTTCTTCTTGCTCTGTTAGGGCCTCCTTCTCTTGTAGGAGTATCAGTCAACAGGGCCACACCTTGTTCTACCTTAGGCCCGAATACTTCTCCAATGGTGTGCAATTCCACACCAGTGTCTTCAACCACATCATGCAACAAGGCCACGGCGTATGCCTCTTCTGGCAAGGTGTATTGAACATCCTGCAGAATGTCAGCCACCCTTTGTGGGTGAGTGTAATATGGCTCGCCGGTGTATTTTCTTTTCTGTCCGATGGCCTCATGTGCCGCCATTGAAAATACTTTGGCCTTCTCGTATAAATTCATATTAAGATCCTGTGACCAATGTTAATTCGTTGCCTTTAATTTCAAAGCCTTCGATATAGATATGATGCAAGTCGCATGATATTACAACGGCTTTATCTGCGGCCGCCCATACATCACCCCATCGCTTACCTTCGACAGGAACTGTGACGTCATATGGACCAAAGACATCGCATTTATGTCTAATGACTACATCATCTCCGAATGGATGATCGTTGCCAAACTGAATGCCTTCGTCATATATTGACCAAACAGTTTTAGCACCAAAGCCTTTACCATAAGTTGAAAAGTAATCCATCTGCTCAAAGAATGCTTTATCTTCGTCTGTGGTTATTTGAATGTTTTCCATGTTGCCCTCCAGCAAGTTAATTTCTAATTATGTTATTAGTATAAGGTCAAAAGAAAAGAAAGTCAACCGGAAAGTTGACTTTTTTTAATTTATTTTCCAGGGCATTCTTCCTGGTCAGGATGCCAATGAGTGACATCACCAGTTAAAAATCCATAGTCGTTATAAAAAATAGACATACCTGGCCATTCTTTACCTTCTTCGTCAACATACAGGCCTCCATAGAAGCCCCTATGCTTACCTACCACTTCAAAGAAGTACCAACAGGGTTCTCCTTCTTTTGGCAATCGTTCAGTCACACTAATCCAATTTTTCATATCAATCTCCTTTGTATATGATTAAAAATGTTTATGTGGTTTAGTGAATTGTATCTACGCCTGGTACAGGATTTTCGTGTTCCGTAATGCTTTTGATATTCTTTGGCTTGATTTCTGGACATTCTTCTTCCAGGGTAAGACAAGCGTCTTTGAAGCTCATAGCAATGACTTCATAGATCTCATTAGAGTCTAATTCAAAGTGAAATACTTTAGGCATTTAATAGTCCTTTCATTGTGTCGATTGTAGTCATTAAGTCGTTCTGTGTCAGAAAGCCTTTTACAGTATCTCCTGCTTCAGTGACTCCAGCCAATTCTGTTTGCTCACCATTAGGTCCAATGACAGCGATTTCATAAAGCCCCATCTTGCCACCATAGGACATCTTGTGCTTTACAATGCTCAACTGATGATCTGCGATTGGAACCATAGCCTGAACACCATCATACAATGGTTCGAATTTTAGGTCTGCGAATTGCATTTAACTTCTCCCTCTATTTTGATTTAGTCTGTTTCTTTCGCTTAGGCTTTTTTAATGTCTTGTATTCTTCAGAAGTCATACACGGTGGAAGAACTTCTATCTTACCTCCGTTTTTCAAAAACTCCTTCATTTTCTTTGCGAGAAATTCTTCTCTTCTTGTCTTATCGTCTGTGCCGTCATATAAAAATTTATTCATAATATAGTTATAATACCAGCCAGATAAAAAGTCAACCTAAAAGTTAACCAATTATTTGTCTGTGAGATCTTTTACGATCGCCGCACCTGAATTGATACCACCTTTGATAGTTCCAATCACTTCGTCTTGCGATCCTGGATTGAAATAAAGATAAGTGGCAATAACACCAATACCTATTCCTAATAGCAATCTCATTTCTTACTCCTTCGTTTTGTTGGTTGACGTTTATTGATATTGGGAATGATTTCCCATGCCGCAATCAATCCTTGCATCTGGCTTCCGCCTTTTGCTATGACTTCGTCATACTTCTTATGACGAGCCTCGATAAATTTTTGCTCTGGCATTTCAATACTTTTCATCCTATTAGACTTTCGGTTAGGATCTTTGAATCCCCAATTATTCTTTACCTTACCCATAGTCCCTTTTGTAATTTTTGATAAATTGATTTTACTCTGAAATTGTATGTGGTCTCATTCAATGCCAACCCTTTCAATTTGTCCTGCCACATAGCCTTGTAGATTGGATCCAATTGAGGATTGTTATCAAGCAGAGCCTTAATAGACTCTGCTCGTTGAAATTGTCTTTCTTCAGAGTAAGGACCCATTAAGCCTCTTCTCCGATACCCAATTTGGTAAGGTGATTACCTGGAACACGCCATTGGCCACTTGTTCCACAATCAATAATGATATACTTCTTATTGATCTTTTTAATTTTACCTGAAACCTGATTGCCTCTCTTACCAGTAAATCCTACAATGTCGCCAATCATAAATGATCTGACAGCCTGGGTAGCAATGTGATTTCTTTTAAGTTTGATTGCCTCAATAACTTGATTGAGTTGATCGTTATCCATTTGATAGATAAGTTCGCTTGCCTTTGTTACCAAATTGTTATTCATATTTTGTGCCTCACTTTTAATTGTTAATATGCCTTATTGTTCTTACAGTATATGGTCTGTTGATATAAAAGTCAACCATTAATTTACCAAAATGTTAATATTCTTCATCATGCTTAATAATATCAGCATTTCTTTTGTTTCCACGGAACTTCAAATACCCTTGTTCTATAAGATTGTCAATGCAATCTGCGATACCTTGTAGCCTACCACTGCCTTTACCCCAATAAAAACCAAAGGCTGTTCCAACTACATAAGCGAAGAAGATAAAATAATTTTCCATATTAAATCAACTTCATTAAGATTATAACTTGTAGAACCAAAACGGCAATCGGCACAATGGTTCTAACCAATTCCATTGTGTGATTATATTCGTCAAGTTTTCTTTCAAGTTTATTTCTTGTCTTTTTCATATAACCTCCTACTTATAAATGTCCATGGCCCATTGGTCCCATGGCTCTGTTTCTGTTGCCTTCAAACAATTGAAGTCTAATTTATATCCTGGTGAAAGAACTTCGCTCAACATTACATCTTTAATAATGTCCAAGTCTTTCTTGTCATTGGTGTCAATGAACATCGTTCCGTTCGTCCACGAAATTGTGGGAGGTGTCAAACCTTCCTTATGATATCTTTCGTGTATTTCTACCTTTGAATGTGTTTCTAATCCCATGCCATTACTCCTTCCACTTGTTTTAAGATTTGTTCTGAATGCTTACATCTGCCTCTGAAACTGAATCCAGGGCAGGTGCAAGTGAATCCTTTTTCTGTCAAGTCCACATCATATTCATTACCCTTGCTACCTTTGACAGGCCATGTAATACCTTCCCATGGATGTCCTTTAGGTTTGAATAATGTAGGTTTGAGATATGATTGTTTGAACTTTGCCAATTTACATACTCCAATAAGTTTCTGATGATGGTGACATAAAGTTTGGAGTGTTCACACTCTGTTTGAACTTCTTGCCTGACATCATGTTAGTGACTTCTTCTTGAGCCTCTATATTATTAAAGTAGGTATCGGTGTTGATAATTTTCATTTCAACCATTTCGCCAGTCAACTCGCCTTCGGCTTGTCTACCTGTCTTACCATTTTCATGAATGCCTAATCCTTCAAATTTGAAAGTGCCATAAGGTTGTTTCTTTGCTAAACCTTCTGCGAACTTCTTTTTGATTCTTGTTAAGGATGCCTTAGCATGACCTTCTGTTTTATGGATTTGACCTGTGTAAGAATAATCTTTCTCACTTACGATCTCTGTGGTATCTGTTCTATATATTACATAGCCCTGTGTCATATTTTTTGCCTCTCTGTTTGCCTTATTATCTTTACAGTATATGGCCAAACGGATCAAAAGTCAACCCCTAATATGATTATTTTGGTAAACTTTTTTGAAAGATTAATAGCGAACAGTATTAGACCAGCTCGAGTCTGTGCCGGCTGTTCCAGGAACATAGCCTTTTCGATGGAAATGATATTGGGCACCAAAAGGTTCATTCTGGATAAAGATCCAATCCTCATTACATTTGATGCATGGTTCCTGTAGTGAATCTGCCTGTATTGACCCCATCAGCCATTCGTTGTTCTTAGTGACTGAGCAACCTGTAGTGAATACCATTAGTGAAAGCAATAGTAAAAGATGCCTTAGTGATTTGACCATAGTGTGTCCTTATATAATTTTATTATTTCTGCAATGCCTAATAGAATAGCAATGAACTGTATCAGCATATCGTCACTGTATCTAAATATTCCATAATATGCACAGCCTCTGACTCCGCTTTCCATGAGACTTGCCCAGAATATGTTTGGTCGTTCCTTGTCATTCATAATACTAATATAGTATCATTAAATGTATTTGTCAATGGAAATTGGCAGAATTTCTTTCTTTGTTATCGTTTTTGTTGATCTTTTGCGTCACCAAAATAGCCGTTTGTTCATTCTTGACCTTGGAGATGATTAAATCTGTGTAGGAATCTACAATCAGGAAGTTGCCAATATCGTCTTTGTATAGTTGATATCTCATGTAAATATTTATAATATGCTACAGCGGGGCCTTAGTAAAAAGGTGGTTGACTTTTTTGGTTACCTGTGTTATTATTAAAATAATGAAAGATCACTTAAGAGGTATGTCATGATTAAACTGACAGGAAAACATTTTAAGAAGAACATTACTCCTACTCGGAGACAATGGCCAAAATACTCTACACAGATTCTAAACATTGCAGGTCAAAATTCACAAGCCTTTAGATCACAGTTCGTAGGACATTGTAAGGACACATGGTTAAAAATGCGTAGTGAAGGCATTAAGGGAACACTGACGGAGTGGACCAACTATTATAATAGTGAGCATGGCAGTGAAGGGTTAGTGACGGCCAGTGAGAAGATATATGACATGATTGTAAAAATGCAAGTAGGTGGTATTACCAAAGACATGTGTATAGATTATGTAAAGGAAGTCGTATACAATAAGACTCATATGGGTATGGGTGGAGAAGAAGTAGCAGTAAGAGTTGTTGCAGACTATTATAACCTACCATATAGATTTAGTACAGCCAAGGAAGAATCACAGGGCATCGACGGGTGGGCAGGCAAGTATCCTATACAGGTCAAGCCACACGAGAGTGCTTTTAAGGGGCATGTACACAACCACCCGGACAAAGATAAGGTGTTACTCGTAACATACGTGCCTAAAAAGACGGTATGCTATATTCACAACCCTGAGTTCATTCCTAATCCTGCATAATCGATAAGTTTGTACATTGTACAGCGGGGCCTTACATAAATATTTGTATGCTACTCAGCATCACAGAATGTGTCACGAAGGAGATATCCAATGGCAAACCTCAGACAATTACAATTAAATTTAGCAGTAGGACAAGAAATCGCAGTCGGCAAACATGACGACATTGCAAAGATAACCAAGATAGAATACTTTCCCAAAAGCGGAGATGTATCTATTAACACAACAAGAGGACCACGAAAGGCGTTAACATTTAGAATACTTGAGTCGTCGAATGAAGACTCATATGAGTGTACGGCAGATAAATATAGATAGTATGTTATTAAAAGATATTTCCATTGATGCTTTAGAAGAAGCAAAGGCAAGTGCCAAGTTATGTAAGAGTTCACGCTCTAATTCATCACTTGGTGCATCTGCTTTATCTTCTTGCAAGAGCCAAGGTTACAGAAGACGTGAGGGTAAGAAGAGTCACAAGGTTGGCGACACACGTAAGACAGTTGGCGGCAAGAAGATCAAAGGAAAGAAGTATGGTGGGCCACTTCCTGATTGGTCATAACATATGACACATCAACTATACCGCGGTAAGATTCTTGTAGCAACACCGGCACTCGACACTGATAAAATGTTTAGGCAAAGTGTTGTATTCATATACGAGGAAAAGGATGAAACTATATTTGGTCTTGTTCTTAACAAGCCGTCTAAGTTAACTATAGCAGATGCATGTCGTTTAACAAACTTTCAACAAGAACATTCATTAATAGACAATCAACAAAAACTATACACAGGTGGTCCAGTAGGACAAGAAAGCCTTGTGTTGTTACACTCTAACGAATGGCAAAGTACTAACACACATCAAGTAGCACACAACCTTGCAGTCAGTAGCGACAAACTAATGATAGAGAAGTTACTAATGGGTAACGTTCCTAAAGATTATAAACTACTATCTGGTGTAAGTACATGGCACCCAAGACAACTTGCAATGGAAATACACTACGGCACATGGTTGCAAATTAGCACACCTGATCCTTATATGTTCTTTACTAAAGAAGGAAAAGCAGGTTGGATGGATTGTATTAAGAAAGTTAGTTCGGAACAAGTAGAAAGTTACATCTAACAAAGGTAAATATTATTATGTTAAACAAGTCAAAACAAATCCTTATGACATTGTTGTTATTCTTAGGAATGACAGCAAGTGCGACTATGTTTAGTTCACACTCGTTTGCTATTGAAAGCGATGATAAAAGTATTATTGAACCTGAGGTGACACCACCTAAAGGTGACAATGATCCTATGATTCCTGAAGCAATGATTAGCAGACTTCCTATCATGGTTGATTGTGGTCCGGTACAGTTGTTGATGCCAGACATTGTAACGAAGTATGCTGAGAAGCCATTTGCTTCTATGGATGTTGTCTTTAGAACTCCACAGGGTCAAATGCTGTCAGGCAAAGGTACAATCACAGTTAACGTTGATACTGGTACGTGGAGTTATATTGTATCATTTGGTGAAGCAGGGAACATCTGTTTTTTCCTAAGCGGAAATAACTTTGGTCCTTGGATTGATCCATCTGCTGAACAAACAAAACAAGTTATCCCACGTGAAGACGAGAAGTCAAGCGTAACTAAACGTGTTCTAATAGACTATTAGTCTATCATATATACTATTCCCATACTTGTACGAAAATAGTTTTTACGAGGCGATTCTGCTTTGTGCCAATACATGCTTGGAAACATGACTGCTCTGTTAGGTTTGAAGTCAACGGTTGTTAATAAGTCACCGTTCTTTTCTTTATAGAATGTTGTACCCCCGTCACCCTTTAGGTAAACAACAATAGTCCATACAGTTTCTTGTTGGTGATGTATGTCGGCGTGTGGCCACATGGTGTAGCCTTTGCCTTGCATTGTGCCATTGAAGCGTAGGCGTTTCATATCATGTATGACTGCTTCAGGCTTTTTCTTTTGTATTTGTTTTCTGCATTGCTTATCAACTATGTCCATAAGTTGCATAGGATCGAAATGAACATGCCCCTCTTCGTAAATATTCCAAGTCATAAACCTTTCAACAGGGTTTCCCTCGCTTTCGCTTACAACTTCACAATACTTCCAAGGAACATATTCACTCTTTGATATTATATCTTCAAACACTTCTGTGTCAAAGAAATTATCAAATACAATTATGTTATCGATTGCTGTGGTGTGAATTGTCATAGTGTACAATGTGCTCTTGATCTTCCCATCTGTCTACCCATATGCTAATTCCTATTGCAACAAATCCTATTGATAATATAAACCAGAAGAAAGGTTCAGTTGTTAACAGATGCCATAGCACCTGTAGTCCGTCCATGCCTTCAAACTCTCCTTGTTTCATTATCTACTCATCTTTGCTTTTAAGGCCGCTCTTTTCTTTTCTGAAAGTGCCGCTTGTCTTATCTTTCTACCAATTGGTAAGTCTTGTGTGACTTCGTACATTCCACCCTTCTTGGCTTCCCATTCTACTTTCACACTCTTGCTTTCTGTACTGCCTTGGTAAGACCTAACTGCTTTCTTAAAACTTATTGCTTCTTTAGTTTCCACTTTGTCCCCGTCATAAAACGTGAACGTTCTCATTTTCGTCATCGACGCCTTTCTATTTTAACCAGGCTATCTTTTCGCCTGCCTTTACTCTACGTTTTTGTTCTTCAACTGAACCTGGATATCTCCAAGCCCATATTGCTACTAATGCCATTGAACCACCTGTCCAAGCCACTGCGGCAATGTTGTAGGTAGTAAACCAAAAGAAAGCAAGTGATGATGCCATTACAGCAATCATTAAATATTTTCCTTTTGTAGGAAATACTTTCTTCTGTACCCAGTTTGTTAAGAATGGTCCAAAATATTTGTGATTGTATAACCAATCGTGCATTCTCTTAGAACTTTTAGCAAAACAATATGCCGCAAATACTAAGAAGATAGAGAAAGGTATCCCTGGAACAACTACACCTACGTAGGCCATGCCCAGTGATAAGAATCCAATTCCCATCCATATATATTTTTTTATTTTATTCATAATACTCCTCGTTGTTATTTAATTATGTAGAAATCTCGCTACCAGGTGCTATGTCTGAACCTGACATCTTTTAAAGACCTTTCTGAGTGCATCTACCAAATCATGTATCATTGCATCTGTATGACAAGGAGTAGGTGCAAAACGTAAACGTTCTGTTCCTACTTCAACTGTTGGATAGTTAATAGGCTGACAGTAAATGTTGTAGTCATCTAACAACATGTCGCTCATTTTCTTACACAGTTTTGCTTCTCCTACCATTACTGGTACAATATGTGTTTCGTTTTCTAAAATAGGAATATTAATTTCCTTTAACATCTCTTTCAATTTGTTTGCTTGAGTTTGATGTTGAATTCTTAATTCATTATGGTCTTTGACCCATTTCACACTGGCTAATGCACCGGCGCATATAATAGGACTTGTTGACGTTGTAAAGATAAAGCCTGAAGCGACAGAGCGGATAGCGTCTATGACAGTACTATTCCCTGTAATGTATCCGCCTTGAACGCCAAAGGCTTTACCAAGTGTGCCGTTAAGTATATCTATCTTGTTTAGACAACCAACCTTGTCAGCATAGCCTGCCCCGGTTTCACCGTACAGGCCTACAGCATGAACTTCGTCAAGATAGGTAACAGCATTATATTTCTCAGCCAACGCAACAATTTCAGGAAGTTTACTGACGTATCCATCCATGCTATACACAGACTCGAAGACAATGCAAGGTGTGCCTTTGACGTCTCGCAGTAGTTGTTCTAATGCTTCAAGATCATTGTGCGGAAAAATGTATTTTTCTGCACCACTGTGTCGAATCCCTTGTATAAGGCTTGCATGATTCTTACTATCAGATAGAAACACAATGTCGGGAATGATACGTTTAAGTGAAACAAGAGTCCATTCATTTGCTACATAGGCTGACGTGAACATTAACGCTGACTCTTTGCTATGCAGTTTGGCCAGCTCATGTTCAAGTGCTACATGATAGTGAGAGGTTCCAGCGATGTTACGAGTCCCACCCGAACCTGCTCCGGTTTGATCAAGAGCGGTATGCATGGCATCAATAACAACTTTGTTCTGTCCCATTCCAAGATAATCATTTGAACACCAATTAACAATATTTTTAATAGCGTACTTCCCATACCAAATGGCCTTAGGAAATTCACCACGTTCACGCAGTATATCGTTGAACACTCTATACTTGCCTGAGTCTTCAAGATCGTAAATTAGTTTTTTAAATGGTTCGAGGTCTATCATGTACAGTATTTATGTACGCTGATAATGGCTATACCGTAATAAGGTTTGCATTAAGCATTATCCTATGTCTATTTTGGATAGGATAACTTCCTGCATGATAATAGTTGCCATCGAATAGTAATGCTCTACCTTTCTTAGGTGCTACTCTTTGTTTAAGATCGAACTGACCAGGATTAGGATCCATAGGATCAAACTTACGATCGAATATAAAAGTGTCGCCATCAGTATCGTTAACATAATAGATGAGTACCATATGATCGCTGGGCATATCAGTATGAGGTTCTTGACTCTGTCCATCTTGCCAACCAGGTATTTGTACATTTAAGTTTGCTTTCAGTCTGTGGTAGCCGTTGTTATCAAAGCCATGCTTCTCAGCAAAGTATCTTAGTGTACTGACTGTAGAATAAAATGTGCTTGTTGGTCCTTCCTCGTCATTGAAAAAGTTGTGTACGAATCCATGTGCGTATTTAAAACGATCATCATGTATTTTAGGCTTACCATTGTTGATGCTCGGCCTATAGTGCCACGGAAAGTTTACAGCACTCAACACTTCTTCAATGTTATCTTGATAGTGTTGTGGAATAAAATTATCTATTACTTCTATCATATGATCATTCCTGCATTTAGAATTATGCGTGATTGATTTTCTATAGGATTGTTACTGCCATGATAACGTAATCCATCAAACACAACCGCAGTGCCTTTCTTGGGAGCAACACGTTTGTAAACTGTAAACTCATCTGGCTCTGCTTTCTCGTCAAATGTTTGATCAAAGAAGAATGTATCTCCATCACTGTCGTTTACATAATACAAGCATACCAAGTGTGGTATGGGCATATCAATATGCGGTTCTTGTACAGTATCTGTTGTCCAACCATTAACAGGAACTGTTAAGTTTGCTTTGAGTCTATAGTAACCTTGTGTGTTATAGTCTACATTTACAAACTCTGCAAAGTTCTGCACCATACCAAAGTAATTGCTTTGTGGTCCATACTCCTGATGATAGAACTGATGAGTAAACCCATGACTGTATTGAAAACGTTCGTCTTGAATCTTAGGTTTACCTGTTGTGATATTTGGTTGATAGAACCAAGGGAAATCGTTGCGTAACATAACTGCTTCAATTTCATCTTGATACTTCTGAGGTAGGAAATTATCTATTACTTCGAACATACTATTACTTATAGCCACTAAAAAAGCCCTACACTGTTTATGGCAGTGTAAGGCTTTTCATATTATTCTTGTGGACTATGTCCCGTTTACATATAGTTTTGTATCATTATTTACTTTGCGTTATTAATGAAGGCATAAAATTTATCGGCCGCCTCCAGGACCTCTTGTGTGCCAGGCACTTCTGGCAATGTTACTTTCGTAACAACTTCATCACCTTCTCTTGTGATTGAAGTACTATATTGATCCCACTTTGCATAATAGTCTTTCCAGACTGAAACACTTGCGAGTTTCAAAACTTCTGTGCGAATCTCGTATCCGTTTTTATTTGTGTTAACTTTTGGCATTGCTTGTTTGAACATGTCAGCAATCTCTTGCGTTTGTTTCAAAATCGTTTCGCCGTATTTGGTTTCTACTGTACTCATAATTGATTATTCTCCTGTGTGTTTGTGTGTACAGTATTTATTAGACGCTATATAAAACTCCAATTATCTGGCAGTTATATAATAAGTTAAGTAAAAAAGTTTGATTATTATCGTTAATTAAGGTTCATATCGCAATTAAGAGTATTTTTCTTTTGTAGATACGACTCTAAATAAATTGCTGACCAACAAACGTGATTGGTTAGTTTAACTTGAAAGGAGATCCATTATGGAAATCTTAAATAAAGTAAAGGCTTGGGCCGGAGCATTAACAGAAGCAGGAATTAGTCTGCTTTCGTTGGGCATCGTGCTTGAAGTTCTATTCAACGGACAGAACATTCCGTTCTGGCCAAACATCAACATAATCAGTAATATCCAAAACATTGTTGCAGGCTTTTCTGCACAAGGATTAGTTGGTTTAGTTGCGGTGTGGGTTTTATATTCAATTTACAATAGAAAGTAATATAAAGAATACTCAACAATGAGAAGTTGTAGGGGAGTCGTCTTGGTAGGTGTCTCCCCTACGTTTTTAAATTATCTTCCTGATACCCAGTCTTGTTCTTCTTCAGTGTAAGGCCACATTACAATGCGCCTCCCCAGAACAATCCATTAAGAATCATAACACCTGCTAAGATGCCAAGTATAAGTGTAAACGGAATCAGTGTGTGTACAATATAATTAAGCATGTGCTTTGCCCTTCCAAGTAGCAACTTCTTTTCCTCGCATGTAATGATCGCCTGGCTCGTAGTTTGACATAAGTTTTTTCTTTTTCTCAAGTCTTTTGATTGCGTCAAGTCTGTGAGCAGATAGTTTTGATCTTTCAATCATCAACGTCTTTGCCGACTCATGATATCCTTGTCTTGACAGTTCAGCCGCCGCTCTGGCTAAGCCAGCCTGTGCAAATAAGTTTTTAGTTCTTTCCCATAATAACATTTATATTCTCCTCAGTGTATGTGTGTTAGTATCTGTTATAATATTTGCGGACTGGTCCAAAAGGCCCGGCCTGGACCTCGCCCCTATCCAATTGCCTGATCCTGCGTTCCAAGTCAGCATGATCAGTAGACCTACCGAGATAATCTTCTTGCCAATCCCTGCGAGTCCAAAATAATTTTTGAATTGATTTAAGTATTGATAATAGCATTTAAGCCACCTCCTTTGAGCCTAAATTAATCCGTGGCCCGTGGAGTTGTGCGTGGGTTGGTGCTTGTCCGTGGTTCTTCAACATAAATTGGTAAGCGTATTCCCAATCTCTGCCGTATTCTGTTTTAGCCCAAGTCAAAAGTTGATTGCGGTGACTATCTGTCATACCGCGTTTCATCCAAGACATCAGACCACTTATTAAGTGTGTCATTTTTTTCTCCTAATGTATGGATGCTTAAGGAAAGCAATACCCCGAGTCTTTTCTCGGCGTCAGTAGTCTTTGCTACCGTCAATGTCGCTTTGGACATCGTCATTCGCTTGGTAAGGCAAAGTGAACTTGCCCTGGTCTCTTCCCAGTGTCTGTGTGTGATTTAGAAAAAACATTGCATTTTTTTCTACTTCACCTGTATTTATTAAAGTAGTACAGAATCACTGCCCTAATTCGGCGTGATTTCCGTGTTTTTTTTGTAAAGGCTGTTATGCTATTTTCGCAACAGTGTGTCAAATATAAGTTGACACTAATATTAGCAAGTTCTTATAAGAACCTGTTTTTCCTTTTGGTAGTATAAGTACTAATATGCACTTGACTTTTTTAGTCGTTGTGCTATTATAGTAAAACATTGTGATTAACTATCAGGGGCAACCCGGGAGAACGCAATGAAAAAACTTTTCGTAAACATAAGGTACTTCATAGCACCATTGTTAATATTGGCTACACTCGCAGGAGTGATGGCTGGTGGAGCATGGGTATGGACAGGTGTAGGCTTATTGGGAGTAGGCATTATACTTGACACCCTTATCAACGTCCAAACACGTGGAGCAGTTGATGAGAACGGTGAAACCTTAGGCATCCCATGGCTACAGAATATGGTTATGTATATGATGTTGCCAGTGTTCATAGCATTACAATTAGTTCTTGCTTACCAAATCTTTCACGGTATGGCAGGTGCAGAACTATTAGGTGCTGTGTTATCAACAGGTATATTTGCAGGCATAGGTATAATCTATGG
>TARA_B100001057_G_scaffold25521_1_pt1 | contig 14634 bp, 7 predicted proteins | sample TARA_B100001057 | Tara Oceans TARA_B100001057 (sample SAMEA2621839) | marine metagenome | biome: marine biome (ENVO:00000447); feature: surface water layer (ENVO:00002042); material: "saline water (ENVO:00002010), including plankton (ENVO:xxxxxxxx)" | depth 5 m
AATGGTAAAAAAGGAGAGCCACGCTTGCAGTTTAATAGCTTTCAATTGTTACACGATGTCATGGACGCCTATGCTAAAAAACTATCTATCCAACTTAATATAAAAGGTTTAAACGAACAAAAAATTATTGAATTAAAAGATCTTTTAAACATGCATAAAGGTAAACACCTGCTTAATTTTGTTGTTTATGATGATGATGAAAGTTTAAAAGTTGAGCTTAGAAGTAGCAAACAAAAAGTTCAAATATCTCAGGAGTTAATTTCTGAATTAAAGGCTCAAAGTGTTTTTTTTAAGCTTAATTAATTGAAATTAATATATTCATTTTCTCCTTAAGAAAAAGTAAACTTTTTTTGAAATTATTAACGTAATTTTTAATTAGATTTGTATAATAAAAAAATAAATATTATGGCTCTAGAAATCACAGATTCAAATTTTGAAGAAACAGTATTAAAAAGTAATAAACCCGTAATGGTCGATTTTTGGGCAGCTTGGTGTGGACCCTGTCGCATGGTCGGTCCTATTATTGACGAGCTTAGTTCAGAATATGCAGACAAAGCTGTAGTTGGTAAAGTTGATGTTGATGCCAATCAAGAATTTGCTGCCAAATATGGTGTAAGAAACATTCCAACCGTTTTGGTATTTAAAGATGGTGAGGTTGTTGGACGTCAGGTTGGAGTTGCGACCAAAGCAGCTTATGCAGAATCTATTGACGCCTTGTTGTAGCTATTTTTTTAAATTAATTACTAGTATAAAGGTTTGTACATGTGTCAAACCTTTTTTAGTTTAGATTAAGATGAGCATAAGAGAAAAGTTCCAAGGTAACTCTCGTTTTTCAAACTTCGATTTGTTGGCAAAATCCATTGTAGAAGGATATATGTCTGGTATTCATAAAAGTCCTTTTCATGGATTTTCAGCCGAGTTTGCTGAGCATAAAATTTACAACAATGGTGATAATATCAAGCACATTGACTGGAAATTATACGCCAAAACTGATAAACTATATACTAAAAGGTTTGAGGATGAAACAAATATGCGCTGTCATATTATCATAGACCAAAGCTCTTCAATGTATTACCCCAAAATAAATGAAAGTCCAAATCTTGATTATAATAAAATTGAATTTTCAGCTCTATCTTCTGCGATAATATTGCATATTCTGAAAAAGCAACGTGATGCAGCAGGTTTAAGTTTATTTGATTCTGATTATAATTTTTATGCACCTGAAAAATCAAATCAACGACACTTCAGTATGTTAATTAATAAATTAGAGCAAGCTACGTTAACAAAATCAAGGAATTCTTTGACTAAAACATATGAAGTATTACATAAAATTTCAGAAAAGTTAAAACGACGATCAATGATTTTTCTTTTTACAGATTTTTTTCAAGCTAATATAGAATCTTCAAAACTTTTTGAGGCTATGAGACATCTCAAACATAATAAACATGAATTAGTATTATTTCATGTTTATGATAAAAAAACTGAGTTCAGTTTTGATTTCAAAAATGAACCAAAACAATTTATTGATTTAGAAACAGGAAGATCTATTAAATTATTTCCTAAATATTTTAAAGAAAAATATAATAATCAGGCTGAGGATTATTTCTCTAATTTACGTTTGAAATGTGCACAGTATAAGATAAATTATGTAGATGTTGATATTCGTAAAGGGTTTGAAAAAATACTTTTGACATACTTCGAAAAACGACACAAGTTTTTGTAAAAAATAAATAAAAACATTTGCCGTATTAAAAATGCAATGTATATTTGCTCTCGCTATAAAGCAACGGTTTGGTAGTTCAGTTGGTTAGAATACCTGCCTGTCACGCAGGGGGTCGCGGGTTCGAGTCCCGTCCAGACCGCAAAGGCTCATAAGTAAGCTATTTTAAAATGTTGTGTTGTGGTAACCTTGTTGGTTACCCGTGGTTTGTGACAAAACCAGTGAGAAGCTTTCCTGTAAAATGGAGAGCTTTTTTTATAAATATATTTTAACGACGTAAAACGTGACGTTTTAGAATGCGTTTATTCTCTTTTTGTACTAATGGATGTTTTCTGTGTCCCCAAACTTTTTTTCTAGAAATTCTTGAACTTTCTTGTAAATCGATAACTGGAATTGGATAATCTTTTCCAATTATTACCCCATAAAATGCCTGTTCCATTACACTCATTTTCCATGGTTCGTGAATATATTTAATTGGTATATTTTGTAGTTCAGGTATCCATTTTTTAATAAAAATTCCTTCAGGGTCCAGTTCTGTTGAATTTTTGATAGGGTTGTAAAGTCTTATAGTATTAACCCCAGTAGTTCCTGCTTGCATTTGAAATTGAGGATAATGAATACCCGGGTCATAGTCTAAAAAAAGTCTTGCCATATGGTATACACCATTTCGCCAATCTTGATCTAAATTAAAAGTTAAAAACGAGACCAGAAGTGCCCGCATCCTAAAGTTAATCCATCCTGTTTCATCTAAAGCTCGCATACTAGCATCAACTAATGGATATCCTGTTGTAGCTGTTCTCCATGCCTTTAAATTGCTATCATCAAGTGAACGTTTTAATAGCTCATAACCGGCATTAATACAATGAGTTTCATATTTACACTCCATTTCAAATTTTTGGATAAAATGACAATGCCAATGTAATCGTGTAAGCATAGCCGAAAAAGCTTTTTTATGATTTTTAGTATTAGGATGTCTATTTATATATTGAAATACTTGACGAATGCTGAGGTTACCCCAACTTATAAATGGTGATATTCTACTGCAGCTAGTTCTGCTTTCTGTTGGTTTTGAAATATTACGTTGGTAGTTTTTACCTCTGTTTTGTAGAAAAGAATTAAGGTAGAGAAAAGCATTTTTTTCGCCTGCAGGTTGGAACAAATTTGAGTAGTTTTTAATTATTTTTTCTGTTTTTTTTGGTAATTCAAAAGGATGTATAATTTCAATTTTATTTTTTTTAGAAAATTTATTTAGGATAATTGGCTGACTCATAAACTCGTTCCAAAGTTTCGCCCAATTTCTCCTATTTTCTAAGCCACGAATAACCCCATTTTGTTGAAATTCTTTCCATATAATTTCATTACTATTTAAATGTTTGGAAATGGCTTTATCTCGATCCCAAGAAATTTTTATACCACTTTCTTGATAACTAAATACAGATTTTATTTGGAATTTAGTTTGTAAAAATTTTATAATTTTTAATGATTCACCATAAAATATATTGACAGATTTGTTGTAAACTTTTAGCTTTTTATTTATCGCAATAATAGATTGGTATATGAATTGTAGATGTCTGACCCCTACATCTGGGTGCTTTAAGATATTTGAATCAAAAATATAAATTATAATATAAGGTATATTACTTTTTTCAGCAATATCCAAAGGAGCATGATCTTGAGTTCTTAAGTCTCTTTTTAACCAAACAATATTGATTTTTTCCATTTTAAAATCCTGGGTAATTCATTTTAAATAAAAATATGAAAAATGTATTGTTCAGATCTAATTTTAAGATATCTTTATAAAAAAAGCGGCCAAAAGCCGCTTTAAATAATGGATTTATTTTTTGTTAGTTTTTAATAATCTGTTTTGTAATAGTTACATTATCATTACTTATTTTTATCAAATAAACACCTTCTTGGATTGTACTCATGTCAATACTGTTGGTATTTGAGTCGATTTTTAAGCATTGACCTAACATAGAATAAACTTCAATGTCATAGGCGTCAAAATTCCCGCTTATGTATAAAATGTTTTTAACTGGGTTTGGATATATTTTGATTAAATCAGTCGTTACATTTTCAATATATAGTGACTCACTATTTACAGCATTTGGACTTCCATTTTCATTAATACAGTCCCAGTTTTGTGCTAATGCATTATTTAAATTTGGTGTAATTAGTTCTAATGTATATCCAGTCTCATCAGCACAAGTTGGCCATTCTGAATTATTGTATAAGCAATTAGCATAAATTCCCTCATTGACAAGTGTATCACCATATTCTCCAGAAACTATTAATGACCCTTCACCGTCAAGAATTTCCCATGAAACTTCACTAGACCATGAGCCATCTGTCCAAGACATTTCAATGGAATCACCACTACTTGCTTCAAATGTAACACTGGCACTTGAACCAGAGTTAAATGTAGCTCCAAAAATAACGGTTTGACCAGCAATAATAACATCAACAGCATTGCCCTGCCATCCATCACCATAGGAATCAAACATATTTAAAGTATGAATACATGTTTGTGATGTGTCCTCAATTTCATAATCAACTACATCAATAAGTTTATTTTCTGAATTAAATAATCTAACAGCATCATTCCTCCCAAGGCCATAGCCTAATTCTCCTATATGAGGAATATTTGGAAAGAAAGTGACAAAATCTAATTGATCTTTAACAATCACTAGAAACCCGTTACCTTGAATTTGTGTTTCTTCTGGTATTGTATATGAATGAGAGTCATCTTCGTCTCTTATTTCCCAATTTGAAACATCGATAGCAGTTGATTTTGGATTATATAATTCTATCCAATCATCAGGATTAAATTCATCGCTTGATCTGTAATTAATTTCATTAATGATAACCAAAGGTTCAATTTCAATTGGTACAGAAACTTCATATTGACATATTTCTGATGAATCTTTTACCACTACATTGTAAGTCCCTACAGATAAGTTGTAAAATTCGTTAGAGGTAGAAAAGTTTTGACCACCATCAATACTGTATGAATATGGAGCCTCACCAGATGTAGGGTTTATAAGGATAGAACCATCAATTGAAATAACAGAAGAAACGCCATAAGCTTCTACATCAACACTTGTAAATGTACAAGTAACAATCGAAACACTTTCTTCATATGAGCAACCATCAATTATATTTTGAACAAAAATATTATAATCTCCGGTGCTTAAATTATCAAAAGTGTTAGAATCTGTAAATGTTTCCCCACCATCAATACTATATTGAAATGGACCTGTACCCGAAGTAACATCAATATATATTGATCCATCACTAATTGATGAAGATGATGTGTGGGATATATTTATTTCAGTAGAAATATTACATTCGCTCTCTCCAAGACAAAATACCTCTTTCACAAAATTATCGAACTCACCATCATTTGCAACAATTGTATTTCCTGATGAATCTTGAATTTCAAAATTACCTTGTCCATAACCACAGCAAATACCATCTCCAAAAGAATCATATACGTAAAGAGAAAAACAAGAATTATAATTGACACAAATATCTTCGCTGTATAACTGAGTGTTGTTATTTAAACCGCCTGTGGCTACAATTTCATTAGTTTCTTCATCTATTAGCTTCCATGATGTTTCTTCGGGAAAATTGTCTGCTATGATAACAAGAGTTATGAAGTCATAATCTGAATCTAAATTTGTGCTTGAAGAAGTTGAATTGTTTGAGTTATCTTCATCAGTTTGGTTATTTACACTTATTAGATTAAGAATAATATCATTCATTTCATCTAAATTCTGGTTGATAGTTATTGTAACAGTTTCTTGTTGTTGAAAAGGTATTTCAACAGAGAAATTAATTACTTCCACCACTTGCTCATTAACAATAACTTCAATTCCCAATTCACTTAATGTTGTATATCCTAAGTTTGTTATTACAGCATCGACAAGAACTGAGTCATCACAAATAACTTCAATTTCTCCAAATGAAATTGAACCATCAAATTCATTAACATTACTTATCACAGTGCTTAAAATATTATTGCTCTCGTACTCATCATTTGGATGATTAACTGATACAGTAACACTATAATCGCCTAAAGCTGAAAAATCTTGAGGAACTGTAAATTCAAAATCAGATTCGCTAAATGGTTCAACTGTATCATTTATATTTCTAATTTCTGCTGATTGGCCATTGATTATAAGCTCTATATCAAAATCAGTCATATCGTTTAGTCCGAAATTAGTTATTGTTGCTGTAACAAGTTCATTGGCAGTTAAATTTGAGGAAGACTCAGGTGATACAATAGAACTAACCCCTAGGTCATAATCGGCATTAACATCTGCCCAAAATGAAACCCATGGCCTGGCTTGTTTTATTATTAATTGATCTTGAGCCGTAACTTTGTATTCTATATCCATGCCAAATCCTTCAGCCCCAACAACATCATATAGAATTTCAAATTCGTCATGAATTACTGTGAGTAAATCTCTCATTTGATTTAAATAAACTTGATCCATTACAAGTTCTCCAGGTTCAACTAAGTTAGATAATCTCAATACTAGATAACCTCCTCCTTGTAAAGGATCTCTGTACAGTAATATTTCTTCTGGAACGGAGTTAGGATCTGGATTAGTAATTAGTGATTCTCCCACCTGTGTGTTAAGATAAAATGTATCTTCTGTTTCATAAATGGGATCAATACTTATACCTACTCCATTTGATTTTTCATTTTGAAAATTATTATGGCATAAAACTCCCATAGCTGCCATGAAGTGATCAATTCTATAAAAATCTCTTTCTTCATATGCTCTAAAATTCCACATACTGGCATATATTTGTTTTATAGATTTGGATATGTGACCTTCATCTGGATATTGTGTTTTTGAGGTATACAAACCTGCTCCGCTAAATCCTGGTAAATCTTCATTATTTGTGCTTGATCTACATCTGACAGGTGTTCCTTCTGCAAATTCATCATGCATAGATTGTAAATCGTTCATCATCCATTCAGGCATTTGAGCATCTTTAATATCACTTCTAAAGGCTCTAAGGCGCTCAATTCGAAAGTTAATATCGGTTTGGAAAATAGGATTATCGATCATTACTTGTGCTTCTTCATAAAAATTATTGAATTGCATAAATTCATCGTAATAGTAAAATGGTATTCCAAAGCCATCTGGGATAGTTCCATCTACAAAACCAAATGTTCTCATAGTTGCGAGATTTGAACATTTAGCACCAAAAGCGCTTGACATTTGAAAATTAATATTATTTAAAGGCATAATATCAGTGATACTTAAATCTCTAATTGGAAATTGTGGTTCAGTAGGTCTTAGGTCTTCATACCAATCATTGACCTCTTCTAGAGTGGCTTCTCTAATTTCATATTGTTCATTTTCCACTTTGTAATAAATGTAGCCATTAAGAAGACTCGCTATTGAATTATTTGACAAAGGATCCGCTATGTAGGCATTAGGAACATTATCTTGAATAGCCCTGAGATTAACGTGAGATAATGGAGTTTGAATGACAGAGGTTATTATACCTCCAACTCTAGGTAAGGAGTTTGGTAATGCATCGTAAAGGACAATATCTCTACTCCCTGGAGTTTCATTTAAATTTTGCATATGTTTGAAAAACCCGTATCCTTCTGCAAGGTGAAAAGGTATATAGTTTACTTCAGCAAAGACATCAGTTTCTAATACCACATCTATTCTTGAACCCTCAAACTCTTCAGCGTAATTATTTATATGGTTATTTTCATCAGCTTGACCAATAAAATGATTCATATTATTTTGAAGAAAAGGCATACTTGCTACTAATAATTCATAAGTTCTTTGTGTAGCTTCAAAATCATATGCATCTCCAAAAGAAAAATTAAACGAATAGCTACCTATTATTCCATTTGGAAGAATGTCATTAGGATTAAAAACGATTTCTCCTGAGCTATCATCGCCTGTTACTGAAGCACCAATTCCGCCCCAAAAACTTGCGTGAATAACATAAGTATTGCTATTGATGAAATAAACTTTAGGCTCATCTGTATCTCTATCAAGAATCCCAAACTTCACATATAATTGGTCATCAAGAAAGGGAGCCCAACCAACATTATTTATAGTGGCCAAATCCATAAAAGTATCAGCATCTGGTATTGATGTTGAACCATCATTAAAGTCAATAGCCTCTGCAAAATTAAAAGGTGAATCTGTGGGCATATTATTAAATTCAGTAATATCGTCTATACCATCTCCATCATAATCGTCTGGAGCTGAAACATCATGTTCTGTAATAGTGTAGTTTTCTAGAGGATAAGCTCCAACCGGCTCAGATATTATCATTGTACCATCAACTCCTATAGTCATTGAAGTTGCCCAATTAAAGTCAGGATTATGTTGAGCATGTAAAATATAGTACTTGCCAGATTGACCCTGAATTGATAATTGAACTTGTCCTAAATTATTAATGGAATAATTGTCAATTACTATTGGTTGAGCAAAACATAAGTCAAACAGTAGTGATAAAGTAAATGATAAAATAGTCTTTTTGGTCATGATCTAAACAACAATATTAGGAAAAATTAAAAATGCAATATACGAATTTAAAACCTCTATAAGGATTTTATTCATTACATAAAAAACCTGAATGTAATAATTGAAGACGACTTTTATTTTTGTGTACAACAACTTGATAAATACGATCGTAAATATCTAAATCAAATGCTCCTAATTCTTCACCAATTAAAAGTCCAGCTAAAACTCCGGTAGTATTACTGTGACCAACAATAAGAGCATCTTCTTTTAAACTGATCAATAATTTTGACAAGCCAACAAGGTCATTAGCATTATAATTCTTAATAGTTAATTCTTTGGCTTCAGCAGTTGGGAGTGCAGTATTTTTTGTTCTTTTGTAATTAGTGCTATATATTGCATTTAGATTTACATCTCTAAGAATGTAGCTTAAATTCTTAGATCTTTTAATTCCACATTTTGATAGAGGAAGATCTGATAAGTCATTTGATGAGTAATCTTTTTCAGAATGTCTGACCAAATATATTGTAAATATTTTGTCAGCTTCTTGAGCAATTAAATAATCTTTGGATGAACATGCAAAACTTAAAAGGAATGATATAAATATTTTTTTTTTCATTTTTTACTGAATTCAAAAACTTGACCACTAATATTCATCTCAAAACCTGATTTTTCAGAATTAAATTGAATCTGCAAATCAGCTTCTTCAAAAAGGAATTTCCCATCACCATCATTTGTTAGAAATATTTTGGGTTGTCCTTCCGCCTTAGCAACTAATTCTCCATTTTCATCGCTAATAACAATTGGAATGGGAAACGCAGCAGAGCTATATTCACCAATATAAGGAATTAAATTTTCAGTATTTTCTTTTGCAATTTCTGGTGTCCAAAGGTTGTTTGACGAATTAATGTCAGGAAAAACATAGTCAGGATCAATAACAACTTTTTTTATAGGCTCATCGGAGTCATATTTGAACGACCATTTATTATTTCTTTTCCATATTTCGACAGGAAGTTTATATCTACTTAATGTACCATTTTCTGTTGTAAATTCTAAAGTTACTGGCATCGGCATTTGTTCAAGATTTTCAATTTTTACAATAACACCATTTTTAGGATTTCCATCAATATACTTAACACTTTTAATAGCTTGATCGATTTTCCAATTATGAATAAACCAGCCTCGCCAAAACCAATTCAATTCTTCACCACTAACATTTTCTATAGTTCTGAAAAAATCATTCGGGGTAGGATGCTTGTAAGCCCATCGGTTTATATATTCTTTAAATGCCTCATCAAAAATTTCTTTACCCAAAATATGCTCTCTTAACATTGTCAATCCCGCACTAGGCTTATAATAGGCTAATATCCCTAAATTACGTTCTTTCAGATTATCAGGAGGAGTAGCAACAGGTTCCATTTTATCATTTACTAAATAATTTGAAAAACGATGCATATTACGCAAAGGCTCTTTGTATTCACCATTATTAAAAGCATCGGTGCTTAAAGAATTTATAAATGTATTAAACCCCTCATCCATCCAGGCGTGTAGCCGTTCATTTGAACCAACAATCATAGGAAACCATATGTGTCCAAATTCGTGATCTGTAACACCCCAAAGTCTAGAATTTTTACTTTTCCAACTGCAAAATACAATTCCTGGATATTCCATCCCTCCTTGATTACCAGCTACATTAATAGCTGCGGGGTAGGGGTATTCAGACCATTTATTAGAGTAGTGTTCTATGGATGCTTTTGTGTATTCTGTAGATCGGGCCCAGGCATCTCTAGAATTACTTTCAACTGGATAGACCGACATGGCCATTGCTTTTTTACCACTTGGCAGGTTGATTCGTGCCGCATCAAAAATAAAGGCTGAAGATGAGGACCATGCTACATCTCTTGCATTTTCAATTCTGAACTTCCATGTTAGGCGCTCATTGGCTTGTGGACGAGAGTCTTTACTATTAATCTCATTAGCTCCGCGTATAATTACTGTTTCATCGCTGTTGGATGCTTGTTTTAGCTTATTAAGTTGTTTGGCAGTGTAAACTTCTTCAGGATTTAACAATCCACCTGAGCAAACCACCAAATGATCTTTGGGGACGTTTATATGGATGTCAAATGTTCCATATTCTAAATAAAACTCCCCAGCACCGAGGTAAGGTAGGGTGTTCCATCCTAAAATATCGTCATAAACACACATCCTAGGATACCACTGTGCCAAGTTGAATATGCGTCCATTTTTAGTTTCCAAAACACCCATTCGGTCCGACCCATAGTCAGGTGAAGTGAAAGAAAAATCAATATTAATTTTTATTTCACCCCCATTAGCGGCTAAAGGCTTTGAAAGTTTTATTTTCATGCGGGTATCTGTTATCTCATAATTGGCATTGACTGGAAGGCCTTTATTTTTAATTTTTTTCTTTGACTTTTTCCCAATTGTTACGTAAGACAAGTTCACTTGGCTAATATCAAAGCCTCCATCAAAGTCCTGACCTTTGGCCCCATTTCGACTGCCATTCAAAGGAATTATTGCATTACCTCTGGAATCTTTTTTGAATAAGTTTTGGTCTAATTGTATCCAAAGAAAATCAAGTTCATCAGGGCTATTATTCACATAGGTTATGGTTTCAGTACCTGTAATTTTTTTGCTTTGTTCGTTGAGGCTTACCTGAATGAAATAGTCGGCACTGTTCTGCCAATAGGCATGACCAGGCTTTCCACTTGCTGACCTTGTTTGAGTTCCATTGTTGCTGTAGAATCCGTTTCCAAAAGCGGCATTGTAGTCATAAACGGATTTTTCTGGAGTTTGAGCCCCACTAAAAACACTAGCTATTAGTAGCGAGTAAGTCAATCTATAGAGTAATTTTGACATTGATTAATTTTTAATTAAAATTGAATGTTAAAATAGTATTTTTTTATGATTTATACGCTGTTAAAATTAAAATGTTATATCACATTTAATATAATACAGCCTTTTGATCCCAAAGAACTGAAAGGAATATTCCAAGGTATATAATTGCAACAATAAATTTAATAAAAGCCGAAGTTAAGAACCCTAAGAAGGAACCAAAGGCTGCCTTAATGGCTATTTTAGAGTCGCTTTTGTTAAGTAATTCTCCAACAAAAGCCCCTAAAAAAGGGCCAATGAGAATTCCGCCTGGAATGGGTAAGATAAGCCCAATGATTAATCCAGCGGTGGTCCCTATCATTCCATATTTTGATCCGCCAAATTTTTTGGTCCCAATGGCAGGAATAAAATAATCCAAAATCCAAATGATTATAGCAACAATTAAAGTAATAATCAAAAGTTTTTTACTGACCTCTATCGAATTGGATAAATAAAGAGATAAAAAACCAAACCAACTGGTTATGGGACCTGGTAAAACTGGCAAAAAACTACCAATGATTCCTAAGATCATTAACCCCAATGCCATGATGATTAAAAAAATATCCATAAATTATAATTTTTGTTTATACTCTAAGATCGCTTATTCTTTAAATATGAAATTTGAGTTTAATACAAAGCTACATTTTTTTTAAAATAATGGTCATTCCCTAGGAATTTTAATTCGTAATTATTGTGGTAGTCTCGTAGGTATTATTATATATTTGCAAAAATTTATTTGCGTTGAGTAAAGTTAACCTCTGCCATGCATTTCAAGAGTCTTTGAAACTTCAAAAACTTCAAAAACTCATGGCCCTATCTCAAGTAAAGGCTCATTTTAAAGGTTCTCTTGGTGCCGATTTATCATTTTCCATAGCGGCAGCTTTTACAAATCAAAATCTACCCTTTTTACTCGTTTTTGAATCCAAGGAAATTGCTGCTTTTCATCTCAACGATTTAGAGTTACTCTTGCCCAAAGAAACAGTTCTTTTTTACCCAGGCAGCTACCGAAGACCCTACGAAATTGAGTTTACGGATAATGCCAATGTTTTGTTGCGCTCTGAAGTGCTTAACCGTATTAATTCTCAAAGAAAATCAAGTGTTATCGTAACTTACCATGAAGCGCTTTTTGAAAAAGTACTGTCCAAAAAAGATTTGAATAAAAATACTTTAAAAATAAGTGTTGGCGATATGCTGGGCCTTGATTTTGTAAATAATATGCTTTTTGAGTACGAATTCAAGCGGGTAGATTTTGTAACTGAGCCAGGGGAGTTTTCCATTCGCGGTGGTATTATAGATGTATTTTCATTTGCCAATGATACGCCCTATCGTATTGAGTTTTTTGGGGATGAGGTAGAAAGTATTCGGACATTTGATATTGCTTCACAACTTTCACTAAAGCCCTACACAAAATTCCAAATAATTCCTAATATTGAACATAAATTAAAGTATGAAAATCGGGTTGGATTTTTAGATTACATTCCGTCAAATACTGTTGTTTGGGCTCAAAATCTGCCTGCTTTATTTCAAACTATTGGAGTTCTTTTTGAAAAAGCAAAATCAGCCTATAAATTGTTGTCTGAGTCCATCCAATACAGCGATCCGGACTCTCTTTTTTGCAATTTAGATAATTTTAAACAGTCTTTAAAGAAGTTTTCAATCTTTGAGTTGGGATTTGAGACATTTTACGATACTGAGTCAAAAAAAACTGTAAAAGTAAATGTAAGTCCTCAACCCACATTTAACAAGCAATTTAAACTTTTAATAGATGACCTAAATCAAAAACATGCCTCAGGGTTTATAAACTATATTTGTTGTGCAAATGCACAACAAGCCCAACGCTTTCACGATATTTTTGAAGATTACGAATCGGTAGTTCATTATAAAACTCTGGAGTTTTCACTACATCAAGGGTTTGTGAATCACGATTTGAAAATTACATGTTATACCGACCATGAAATTTTTGAACGTTATCACAAATTCAAACTCAAAAATGGATTTGCAAAAAAGCAAGCCATCACGTTAAAAGAATTAAATAGTTTAGAGGTTGGGGATTATGTCACCCATATCGACCATGGTATTGGTAAGTTTGGAGGACTTAAAAAGATTGAAATTGAAGGTAAATCTCAAGAGGCCATAAAGTTGTTTTATGGTGAACGGGATATTTTATATTTGAGCATCCATTCATTGCACAAAATCACCAAGTTTAATGGAAAGGATGGCAAGCCTCCCAAAATTTATAAGTTAGGGAGTAAGGCCTGGAAGACTTTAAAACAAAAAACTAAATCAAGGGTTAAGGAAGTTGCCTTTAACTTGATAAAATTATATGCTAAACGTAAATTGCAAAAAGGCTTTCAATTCGGCCCTGATAGTGCAATGCAGTTAGAGCTGGAATCTTCTTTTGTTTATGAAGACACACCAGATCAAATAACATCCACTGCTGCGATCAAAGTAGATATGGAAAGCGAGCGCCCCATGGACCGTTTGGTTTGCGGTGATGTAGGTTTTGGTAAAACGGAGGTCGCCATCCGAGCAGCATTTAAAGCTGTTGATAATGGAAAGCAGGTTGCCGTTTTGGTTCCAACTACCATTTTAGCCTTTCAACATGCGAAGACATTTCGTGAGCGCTTGAAAGAATTCCCTGTCACTGTTGGATATTTAAACCGTTTTAAAACAGCCAAACAAAAACGCGAAACGCTAGAGCAATTAAGCTCAGGCGCTTTAGACATTCTTATTGGCACCCATCAACTGGTCAATAAATCAGTAAAATTTAAAGACTTAGGACTTCTTATTGTAGATGAAGAACAAAAATTTGGAGTGGCTATTAAAGACAAACTCAAAACCCTGAAAGAAAATATAGATGTTCTTACCTTAACTGCAACGCCCATTCCTCGGACTTTGCAATTTAGCCTCATGGCTGCCCGAGATTTATCTATTATTACCACGGCACCACCTAATCGATATCCCATTGAAAGTCATGTAATAAGACTGGACGAAACCATTATTAGAGATGCTATTAGTTATGAGATTCAGCGTGCTGGGCAAGTCTTTTTTATTCACAATCGTATCGAAAATATTCGAGAAGTAGCCGGTATGATTCAGCGCTTGGTACCGGATGCTAAAATTGCAGTTGGCCATGGACAATTGGAGGGCAAAAAATTAGAGCAACTCATGCTAAATTTTATGGATGGTACCTTTGATGTCTTGGTGAGTACCACAATTGTTGAAAGTGGGCTGGATGTTCCCAACGCCAATACTATTTTTATAAATAATGCCAATAATTTTGGCCTGAGCGACTTGCATCAAATGCGCGGTCGGGTGGGTCGTAGTAACAAAAAAGCATTCTGTTATTTTATTACACCAAATTACCATGCCATGACTAATGATGCCCGCAAGCGAATTACGGCTTTAGAACATTATACTGCCCTGGGTAGTGGTTTTAACATTGCTATGAAGGACCTTGAGATTCGAGGTGCTGGAGATTTATTGGGCGGGGAACAAAGTGGATTTATCAAC
>TARA_B100001057_G_scaffold261181_1_pt1 | contig 14633 bp, 13 predicted proteins | sample TARA_B100001057 | Tara Oceans TARA_B100001057 (sample SAMEA2621839) | marine metagenome | biome: marine biome (ENVO:00000447); feature: surface water layer (ENVO:00002042); material: "saline water (ENVO:00002010), including plankton (ENVO:xxxxxxxx)" | depth 5 m
ATGAAGCTTACTAATACTAATAACTCGATTGGCTTGATTACAATACCCGTACAGAGAAAAGTTTTATACTAAAAGTTTCCTGGTGATAATAGCGACAGATAAACACCCGAACCCATTCCGAACTCGAACGTGAAAGCTGTTTGCGCCGATGGTACTTTGTCTTAAGGCATGGAAGAGTAGGACGTCGCCAGGAATTAATTTATCGTGAAAAAAATATCAATTATTATACCAGTATACAATGAGTCAGATAGTATACTACAATTAATTATAGAAACTGAAAAATTTCTAAAATCTAAAATTGAATACGAGCTAATTATTGTTGATGATGGTAGTGTTGATGAAACAGTTAATATTTTAAATAAATCTAAAAAAAATATTAAGCTAATTTCAAACAAAAAAAATCTCGGTCAAAGTAAATCATTATTAAATGGAATAAAAAATTCTTCTTATGATACTGTTGTTACTATGGATGGAGATGGTCAAAACAATCCAAGTGACATTTTTAGTATGATTAAATTATTTTTTGAAAATAATTGTGATTTAGTTTCAGGTATAAGACTTAAAAGGAGAGATAATTTAATAAAGATTATTTCCTCTAGAATTGCAAATTTTGTAAGATCTAAATATTTAAATGATGAGTGTAAAGATACAGGTTGTGCACTTAAAGTATTTAAAAAAAATATATTTCTAAGCTTTCCTTTTTTTGATGGTATACATAGATTCCTTCCAGCACTTTTTAAAGGATATGGCTATTGTGTTCAATTTATAGAAGTTGATCATAGACACAGAATTGCAGGAGTTTCAAAATACGGGACTGTTAATAGATTATTTAAAGGTTTGAAAGATATGTATTATGTAAAAAAAATAATTAAAAAAAATTTAGTTTAGTTGTTCAAATTTTTCATTCATAATATCAAAAGTATTAGAAATACCTAAAGTACTTTTCATGCAATAATCAAAAGCTAAAGATGCTTGTAATAAATTCATCTTTTTCCCATCGATTGTTCTAATTTTTCTGTCTGATAAATTTTTAATTAAAGTGCTTGGTGATGGATCGTAAATAATATCAAAGACTATAGTTTCATCTTTAATTTGATTAATTATTTTTTCTGAAATAGGAGAGTTTTCTAAATCAATACTTGATCCTATACTTGTACAATTAATCAAAATATCAAATTTATTTATGTGGTTTTCAAATTCATTCCATTCTAAAAAATTACAATTTAAATCTTGAGTAAATTTCATACTATTTTCTGATCTTCCACTTACATATAGGTTTTTGCTTGATGTCATTGACTTTAGAAAGTATGAAATTACAGCCTTTCCAGCTCCACCAGGCCCCATGACAAGGACTTTTTTATCGCCTACAAATCCATACTTTTCTTGAAAAGATAATAACGAAGCTTCTCCATCTGTATTAGTTGCACATAAAATACCTAAATCATTTCTATATAGGCAGTTAATTGCACCAATATTTTTTGTTTCTTCATTTGTGTTATCATATAAAATTTCAAAAATTGTTTCTTTATAAGGAACTGCAATTGCCCCACCTAAAAAAAATTTATTTTTGGTTAAGCTTAATATTAATTTTTCTATATTTTTTTCATTAACATCAAAACAATGCATCCTGCAATTAATATTATTCTTTTCAAATACATGGTTCCATAGCATAGGTGATCTCGCGCCCTTAGACGGGTTTATTCCTATTATAGCAGTAAAATTTTTATTTTCATCGAGGTCTACATTATTTTCAATTAAATTTAAAATAGACATAGTAGTTTTAATATTTATTTTATTTTTCTACCTATTGATTTCGCTAATTTATCCATTTTATCAACGAGATTTTTAAAGGATTTAAAATCAATTGGCTGTAATGGATCAACAGCAGAATTTTCTGGATCAGGATGAACCTCTAACATTATTGCATCAGCTCCACTAGCTATTGAAGCAAGTGTCATAGATTCAATCCATGGTCTCCAGAATGTTGCATGTGAAGGATCAACGGCTATTGGTAGGTGAGTAATCTCTTTTGCTGCAGGAACTACTTGTAGATCTAGTAAAAATCTAGAAGTACTTCTGTGCGTGTGAGGGGTTGAAACGCCTCTTTCACAAAGTATAACTTTTTTATTCCCTTCACAAAGTATATACTCGGCAGCTCCAAGCCAATCTCTAAGAGAAGCTCCATAATGTCTTTTCAACATTATTGGTTTTTTAGTTTTAGCACATGCAGTTATTAATGGATAATTTTGCATGTTTCGCGAACCAATTTGTAAAATATCCGCAGTTTTGCAAACAAGGTCCAAATATTTTTCTTCCATTATTTCAGTGATAATAGGTATCCCAGTCTTTCTTTTAGCATTTAACATCCATTCGATGCCCATTTCTCTTGTTTCGGTATATTTTTTACTTCTATAGGGAAATGTTAGTGGTTTAAAAGCACCACCTCTTAGAAAACTCCCTCCAATTTTTTTTATGTTATAAGCACAATCTAGTATAAGTTTTTCACTCTCAACCATATTTGGACCCGCAAAAATTGGGATTTTTTTTCCCCCAAATTCAACACCTTGAACTTTAAATTTTGAGAAGTGATTTGAATTTTTTTTTGCAACTAAAGGGAATTTACTTTTTATATCTTCATTACTAATATCTTTTCCAGGAAATTTATTTTCTAACATTTATACTCCAAGTCTTTTTGAGACTAAATTATTTTTTGTATTAATCCATTTTTTTTGCTCATCACTTTTATATATTGCATTTACAAAATCACAAGTTTTTATGGTTGTTTCTATTGGTACTGGAGAATTGATTATATTATTTTGCAAATTATAAATAATTCCATTTATTAATTTAATATGACTTTTACCATAACCATTGTCAATTTTTTCTGAATATTTTTTTTTAAGATTTGAAATATTAATTTTATTATTAATAAATTCACATTTTTCTAATTTATTTAAACCTATTCCCCCAATTTCCATTAAACCTTTTTCGCCTACGACTGATAACGAAGCTTCAAAATCTTTAGGTCTTGCTGCTGTGGTGACCTCAATGGTAAATAATCCACCATTCTTTAGTTTACCAATTGAAACTAGAGTATCTTCAGCTTCAAGATTGTTTAACCTTTTAGTACCTATAGAACTTACTTTTTCAATTGGTCCAAGTAGCCATACTAAACAATCTATATGATGAATTGCTTGTTGGTTTGTAACACCTCCATCCATTTTCCAAGTCCCATGCCAATCATCTTGATAGTAAGAATTATATCTACACCATCTTAATCGAACTGAAGCAGTAACTATTTTTCCAAATTTTTTTTGTCTTAGACATTTTTCTAAATACTGAATTGATGGATTAAATCTATTTTGAAATGCTGTACAAGCTATTAATTTATTCTTTTTTGCAATTTTAGATAATATTTTTATTTCTTTTGAGTGAAAGGCTGTTGGTTTTTCAATTAATATATTAATTTTATTCTCCAGAATATACTTTGCATTTTTAAAATGTATTCCTGAAGGAGTAAGTAAAAAAATTAGATCCAATTCATTTTCTTTTACAAGCTTATTGATTGAGGAATAATTCTTACACTTAAAAATATTTGCTAATTTTTTTGCTTTTAAGTTGTTAATATCACAAGTAGCTATAATTTTAATGTTTTTAATTTTTTTAGAAAGTAGGATTTTTTTATAGTGTTCGGATATTCTACCACAACCGACAATTGCTGCATTAACTTTTTTCATAAATTATTTATGAAATTTTTTAATTTTTTTAAATTATTAAAATCTTTTTTATCTCTAATTTGTATATTTGAAATATTATTATTTATATTAAATGTTGTTATTTTTTTTCCAAAAAAAGAATTTTCTCTTATAAATTTTGCGTATGTTATAAAGCAAGTACCAAAAAGACTAATCATATGATTATTTTCCTTTAAATGTCTTGGTATAAAATTTGTTTCATCAATATCTATCTTTCCATTTGTTTTATATCTTAGAATGTTTCTTTTCTCTGGGTATACAGATAAGATACTATCAGATTTTGATTTTTTTAATTTAACCAACATTTTATCAATAATATTACTAGGACGAAAAGGTTGTGACGGATCCATTACTATAATTAAATCTTGTTCTAAATATTTAGTTTCAATTTTTTCAAGAGAATTATGTATAATGTCGCCAATACTAATATGTTCTCCTCTAAGAAATTCTGGTCTAATTAAAATTTCTTTTAACAAACTAGATTTAAGATGTTTGCTTAAATTTTTATTATTTACAGATAAAACAATGTTTTTAACATAATTAGATTTTTCAGCCTCTATAAGCGCATATTTAATTAAATTCTTAGCTTCATTTAATTCTAAATTTGAATTGAAAGGGATAATAAGAAATATTTTTGATTTTTTCAAACTCTTAGTTTTATATTTTTCATCATTATCAATAAGGTCCATAATGTTTGAAACACTAATAGCCCTTTCTTCTTGTAAATTTTGATGAATTCCATGGTAATGATACACACTAGCATTTGGTTCATAAATAATCTTTAGACCATCTTTAATTACTCTCTTACCCCACTCTCTGTCTTCAATATTTGTTATTTTTTCATTAAATGGATATTTTTTCCATATTGATCTTTTGAAAGCACTGTTAGCATTATGAAAAAAATAATCTTTTTTTTGTATTTTCATATCCATTCCAAAAGTTAATTTTAAATCTCTCTTGTCATTTGGTTTTGAAAAACTTAAAGGTTCTTGCTTTCCATAAACACCAGCTATATTTTTTTTATTAAGATGTTTTATAATATTACCAAGCCATTGTTTATCTTTTGGAATACAATGACCGGACAAGCATACTATGATTTCACCTTTAGAATTTTTTATTCCATAGTTTATAGCTTTACCTGGAAAAAAATTTTTAATATTTAATATCTTTAATTTAAAATTTTTTATATTTTTTAATGTATTATCATTTGATTGATTATTAACTATTATTATTTCAAAATTATTATATTGTTGATTAAATACAGATCTTAAACAGCTTGTAATCCATTTTTCTTCATTCTTAACCCTGATTATAATTGAAACTAATTTTTTTGATTTTTTCATTTAATAAATTTGAGGTAAAAAGTTTTTATTATTTTTTTTAAAATATTCAAATGTTTTTCTAACTAAAAACATGTCATAATCATCGTGAATATCTATATCTATAGGATTTTTATTAATTATTATTTTTATATTGTCACCAATTCTCCTTCCTTGTCTCCATAAATATGCTCTACTAGCACAAACTATTCCAGTATCTTCTCTAAAAATCGGCTTCTTTATCTGTCTAGAACTATAATCTTTCATTGATTTAAGTATTCTTTCATATTTTGCTGATTTATTTCTATACCAAAAATTTTTATGTGTAGGCCTGACTGAAAAAACACTTTCAACATTCTTATTTTTTTTTAAGATATTTACAGCTTTTTTTATATCAGAAACCTGCCTAAAAATATCTGTCGCTGTCATGTAAACACATATATCAAATTTAACTGAGTTTTGTGTTTCATAAACATTTAATGCATTTTGAAGTGTAGCTTCAGTTGTTGTAAGGTCTTGGGCATATTTTTTTTCTCTTAAAAATGGAACTTTTGCACCATACTTTTTTGAAATCTGAGCTATTTTTTTATTATCAGTAGAAACTAAAACTGCATCAAAAATTTTAGCTCTAATTGCTAACGCAATTACATAAGCAATTAAAGGATGACCATCTACATATCTTATATTTTTATTTTTAAGACCTTTTGAGCCACCTCTTGCAGGTATTATGCATATTATTTTATTTTTTTTCATATCTGATTAAATAATATTTCAAGATTTAAAACTTTCCAAACAAAAAAAGAATTTCCCAACTCATTACTTTCACTATATTTTTGATATTTATTTAAGAAATTATCTTTATTAATGATTTTGTTACTAACCAAATGTCCATCAAAAATAATTTCTTTAACAGTATTGTATAAATCTTTCTTTAACCACTCTCTTTGAGGGGCTGCAACATATTTCTTTTCTATATTTTTCTTATTTTTGTTATTTAGTTCTGTATTTAAAATACTTTTTAGATTTCCATTATTAATATGATGTTCAGCAGGTATATTTCTAGCTATTTCGTACAACTCATGATCTAGAAAAGGAACTCTGGATTCTACACTACTATTCATAGAACACCTATCTTGAAACATCAATAATTTTGGAAGTTTTTTTTCTTTTATATCCATTTCATTTATTGTTTCAAGATGATTTGATTTGTAAATTGGGTTATTATTCTCTAGTTTTATGTTTCTTAAAAATTCCCCCTCAATTAATCCACTTGAAAGTTGAGTACCATCTGGTGCTAATGATCCATAAATTTTATTTTCTAAATATTTTTCTTTGAATATATCATTTGTTAAGTCTTCATTCGTTAATTCTTTCCATTTTTTTAATTCACTATTTAGTTTTTCAATTTGATTTGTTATTTTTAAATCTAAAAGATAAGCATAATAATAATACTTGTATCCAAAAAAAACTTCATCACCTCCTTCTCCAGATAAAATTACTTTAGTATTATCTGCTATAATTTTTTTCATTAAATTATAGAATGATAAAGTTCCTAAACCACCTAGAGGGCTTTGAAAATATTTTATGGCCTCATTTAATTCACTGATTAACTGGTATGGCTTAAGAATAGAATTTATTTTTTTGATATTTAAATCTTTATATTTCTCTTTTACAAAGTCTGTTTCATCATAAACTTTATTTTCATACCCATAGGTATATGCATTTATATCGATATTTTGCTTTAGTATATATTTAAGTAAAATTTGAGAATCTATTCCTGAACTTAAAGTTATGCCAACTTTTACATCACTTATAAGATGAAGTTTAACTACTTCATTTAATTTATCTTTTATTGCATCACTAATTTCATTTTTTTTAAAAAAAAAATTTGTTTCAACCTTACTATTCCAGAATTTTTTTTTAGTTACATTATTTTTATTAATTGTCATAACTGTTCCAGGCTCAACAGGAAAAATATTTTTAAACAATGTTTCAGAATTATTTTCTAGAATTCCGTTTACCAAATAATTCTTTATTGATTTATATTCAAAATTTTTATTAACACCCATTTCTTGTAAAGCTTTTATTTCAGATGCAAAATAAAAATTATTATTTTTATTATAATAATAAAGAGGTTTAATTCCAAACCTATCTCGAACTAAAATTAATTTTTTTTCTTTAGGCTGCCAAATTGCAATGGCGAACATTCCTCTAAGCATTTTAAAAGAGTCATATCCATACTTTAAAAAAAGATTTAAAATCACTCTAGTGTCGTTGAAGGCTTCAACTTTATCATTTATTTTATTTTGTAATTCTTTAAAATTATATATTTCACCATTAAAAATAAGAACTGTTCCCGTTTCTTTATCAATCATTGGCTGATTTCCATTTGATGACAAATCTAATATAGATAGTCTGGTATGAATTAAGGTAGCATCTTCTTTTTGAAAATAATCAGTGAAGTTAGGCCCTCTATTTTTTAAAATATTTTGACAATTATTTATTTGATTAATGTCTAATTTTTTACCAAAAACCCCAGCTATTCCACACATAAATATTTAGATATAATAAATCAATCTTTATAATAAAATCATTATAGATTTATTTAATTTTTTATATACTAAATATTTTATTTATGATGTTGAGTTTATTAAAAAACTATGAACTTTTTTTCCTTATAATTGGTTTTATTGGCCAAGGTGTTTTTGCCTCTAGATTTATTGTACAATGGATTTATTCTGAAAGAATAGGAGAAAGTAGTATACCAATTATATTTTGGTATTTAAGTATTCTAGGAGGATTAATGCTTTTACTATATGCAATTTCTAGATCCGATCCAGTAATAATAACAGGACAATTGTTTGGAATCTTAGTCTACTCTAGAAATTTAATTCTAATTTATAGAAAGAAAAATAATGAAAATAATTAAAAATTATGTTGATGGAAAAATACAAGGATATTCAGATATTAAATTAAAAGTATTTGATCCTTCAAAAGGTGAGCCTTGTGCAGAAGTTGCACTTTCTAATTCAAAAGATTTTGAAGATGTTATCAAGTCTTCAGTAAAAAGCCAAAAAGAGTGGTCTAAAACTACACCATTAAAAAGATCAAGAATACTATCTAAATATAAAAACCTTTTAGAAAATAATTTAGACGAACTTGCTAAAATTATTTCAATTGAACATGGAAAAACTTTGGAAGATGCAAAAGGATCTGTCACAAGAGGTCTAGAAGTTGTAGAATTTGCAACAGGGATACCTCATTTACTAAAAGGTGAATTTTCTCAAAATGTAGGAACTAATATAGATTCATGGTCAACAAGGCAGCCTTTAGGTGTTTGTGTAGGAATAACTCCTTTTAATTTTCCTGCTATGGTGCCTATGTGGATGTATCCCATTGCTATTGCTTGTGGAAATAGTTTTATATTAAAGCCATCAGAAAAAGATCCATCATGTTCAATAAGATTAGCAGAGTTATTTACTGAAGCTGGTTTACCAGATGGAGTTTTTAATATTATTCAAGGTGACAAGAATGTAGTAGACATGCTTTTAGAATCTCCTGATATTAAATCAATAAGTTTTGTTGGATCAACACCCGTTGCAAAATATATTTATGAAAAATCAGCAAAAAATTTAAAAAGAGTTCAATCCTTAGGAGGTGCTAAAAATCATTTAGTAGTTATGCCAGATGCAAATGTTGATCAGGCTGTTGATGGAATTATAGGAGCTGCATATGGCTCAGCAGGTGAAAGATGTATGGCCGTTTCTGCAGCAGTAGCTGTTGGATCTGTCGCAGATGAATTAGTTGAAAAAATTCAAATTAAAGTGCAAAAATTAAAAGTAGGCCCATGGGTATATAAAGAAAGTGAAATGGGTCCAGTTATATCAAAAGAACATTTAGAGAAAATTGAACAATATATTGAAACAGGTATAAAAGAAGGAGCAAAAATTTTAGAGGATGGAAGAAAAATAAAAATTCAAGGCTACGAAAAAGGTTATTTTTTAGGACCAACATTATTTGATAATGTAAAAGAAAATATGAAAATTTATAAAGATGAAATATTTGGTCCTGTTTTGTCAGTTCTTAGGGTTGAAGATTATAATGAGGCAATAAAATTAATTAATAAACATCAATTTGGTAATGGTACAAGCATTTATACTTCTAATGGAGACCTAGCTAGGCACTTTACTACTAATGTCAAAATAGGCATGGTTGGTATAAATGTTCCAATTCCAGTACCAATGGCATTTCATAGTTTTGGAGGTTGGAAAGAATCCTTATTTGGTGACCATGCAATGCATGGTGAAGAGGGAATAAGATTTTTTACTCAATTAAAGACAACTACATCTAGATGGCCAGAAAATATTTTAAGCGGCCCTGAATTTAAAATGCCAACAAACTAAAAAATGAATATTCTCATAACAGGTGTAGCTGGTTTTATTGGATTTCATTGTGTAAAAAAATTACTAAATACTAAAAATAATTATAACTTGATAGGAGTTGACAATTTAAATAATTATTATGACTCTAAATTAAAAAAAGATAGATTAAAAATTTTAAAAAAGTTTTCTAAATTTAATTTTTATCAACTTGATATTTGTGATAATAAAAGAATTGAGAAGTTATTTAAAAAACACAAAATCCATATTGTTATCAATTTAGCAGCTTCTGCCGGTGTTAGATATTCATTAACAAACCCTGAACCTTATTTTAATAATAATATTAGTGGATTTTTTAATATTTTAAATTTATGTGTTAAGTATAAAATAAATCACTTATTATTTGCATCATCTAGTTCAGTTTATGGAAATAGTAATAAATTCCCACTCAAAGAAGATGATGAAACTTCTAAACCCTTATCATTTTATGCTGCATCAAAAAAATGTAATGAGGTAATGGCTTATTCATATTCAAATATATATAACCTACCCTGTACTGGATTAAGATTTTTTACAGTTTATGGAGAATTTGGAAGACCGGATATGGCTCTGTTTAAATTTTCAAATAATATAATGCTTAATAAAAAAATTGAATTATTTAATAAAGGCAAGCATGTAAGAGATTTTACATACATCAATGACGTTGTAGATCAAATTTACGAACTTATAAAAAAACCATCAAAAAAAAATATTCCTTATCAAATCTATAACATCGCTTCATCAAATCCAGTAGCTTTAAAAAAATTTGTACAATTTATTGAGTCTGGACTTAAAAAAAAGGGTCGGTATAAATTATTAAAAATGCAACCAGGAGATGTAGCAAAAACATTCGCTAGCACCGATAAAGTAAAATCCGTCACTAAATTAAATAATGTATCAAATTTAAAAAAAGGAATTGATAGTTATATTAAATGGTTTAAAAAATATTATTTCAATCAATGATATTCTTCAAGAAACATTTTTTTTTATTTTCTATACTTTTAATCATAAATTTGATTATTTCATTGAGCTTGTATTTTATTTTTGAAAATTATTCATATGATGGGCCAAAAAGAGTATTTAAAAATTTTTATACAATTGATGCTGAGAGAAATTTTGAATTTGCTGATTTAGATATATTGACGTCCGAAGCTTGTTTTTCAAATTGTAAATTTTTTGAAAAAAATATTGAAAATAAATATTTAAATATTCTTAAAAAAGAAGCGCTTAAAGCTAATAAATTTGAATATATTATAAACAAAGACGATGATATTCAAAATATTTTTTTTAATAGAACACTTATTGAGCAAAGAATATGTATTGATTATCAAGAATGTTTAATTGAAATTGAAACAATTTTTAAAAATAGCATTGTTTCTTTTAACAAGTACTTAAATACTCATATTGATGAATTAATTTCTCTTACAGAATATAACCAAAATAATAAAATCTATGCGTTAGTTGAAAATGAAACTAATCAAGAAATTCAAAATTATGAAGATAGGGTGGAAGACGTAGCAACTAAATTACTACTAGAAAGTGGAGACAATTTAGCAATAGAGGAAGCGGTTAAAAAAGCAAAGAATATTGTCTTAACTATAATGAATGATGTTGAAAAACCCGAAATAAATTTATCTTATTCGAATCAAGTTTTAAGTAAATTACTTATGGAATTAAAAAATTTTAAAAGTAATCGACTTTCAAAAATACCAAAATATTATCAATTAAAATTTGTGCAATCAAAAGATTGGGAGCTTGGCTTAAAAGAAAGTCAATATAGATACATCTTTTATAATATTCCAAACATTATTAAGTCTTTATTATTTTTTACAATTATATTAATTTTTTCTTTAATTATTATAAGAATTATTAATAGGTTAAGATTAAATTAAATTGTTAATGATTTTGAATCATAGGCTAATAATTAATTTACTAAGCTATTTATTATTTTTAATTCCAATTGCATTAATCACAGGACCATTTCTACCTGATTTATTTTTAGTAATTTTTTCAATAATATTTTTATTTACAGTTATTTACAGAAAAGAATTTAGTTATCTTAATAATAAATTCACTTACCTATTTCTTTTTTTTTATATTTACATTTTAATTCTTTCATTAACGTCTGAGAATGTCCTTTTATCTCTTGAAAGTTCTTTATTTTATTTTCGTTTTGGAATATTTGCTCTTGGTATTTGGTATGTTTTAGAGCATAAAAAAAATTTTTTTAATCAATTTTTTTTTGTATTGTTATTAGTTTTTATTGTAGTTATTGTTGATGCTTACATACAATTCTTTACTGGTTATAATTTACTTGGTTTTGAAAAAGATAAAATAAGGGTTTCCGGTTTTTTTAATACAGAGTTAAAATTAGGAAGCTATCTTGTAAGATTGTATCCAATTTTTTTTGCTATTAGTTATACCCTATCTAAAAATAATAATTTTTATATATATACTGCTTTTTTACTTTTTATATTAGTTGACGTTTTAATTTATTTAACAGGGGAAAGAACTGCTTTCTTTTTGTTATTTTTGCATTTTTTAATTATTATTTTTTTGATTCAAGGTTTAAGGAAATTAAGATTAATTTCTTTTCTTTTATCTTTGGTAATAATAATTGTCCTATCTTATTACTTTCCAAACTCAAAAAATAGAATGATAGACGATACTTTAAATCAATTAAACTTTGATAATGTTTTCTCAAAAAGTTCTTCAGGGATTAATACTGAAAATAATGTTATTGATGAGGGTTATGTTGATTTTTGGAATGATATAAAATTGAATCAAAAAAGAATTTTAGCTTTTTCTCCTCATCATGAATTAACTTATGGATTAGCATTCCAAATTTATAAAGATAATGCAGTTTTTGGAATTGGTCCAAAAATGTTTAGACAATATTGTAATTATGAAAAATATTATATTCAATATGGATGTACTTCACATCCACATAATACGTATATTCAGCTTTTAGTCGAAACTGGAATATTCGGATTTTTATATATCTTATCAATTTTTATTTTTATTTTATTTACTTACATAAGGCAGTTTATGTCATTTCTCTTAAAAACAAAAAAAATAAATGATAATATAATTTTATTCTTGGCACCTTTATTTATTACTCTTTGGCCAATAGTGCCTTCAGGAAATTTTTTTAATAATTGGCTTTCAATTATATATTTTTTGCCAATAGGATTTATAATTTATTTCTCTAAAAAAAATTAATTATGTGTGGTATTGCGGGATATATTGGCAAAGAAAAGATTTCATTAAAATCTATTAAATCTGTAATGAGAACAATGATTAATAGAGGTCCTGATTATCAAGATTATTTCCATAAACAATATGAAAATCTTAATATTTATATGGTTCATTCAAGACTCTCAATTATTGATCTAAATGAGAGATCTAATCAACCAATGATTTACAAAGATCATGTTATTATATTTAATGGAGAAATATACAACTATGTTGAGCTTAAAAAAATTTTAGAAAATAGAAACTATCAATTTAAAACCAACTCGGATACTGAAGTATTAATTAAACTCTATGATTGTTTTGGTGACGACTTCTATAAATATTTAGAGGGAATGTGGTCCTTTGCAATCTTTAATTTAAAGGAAAAAAAATTAATTTTATCTAGAGATAGGTTTGGTGAAAAACCATTATATTATTTAAAAACTAGTAATGGAGTATATTTTGGTTCCGAAACGCGATTTATAGAAGATTTATCCCTTTTAAAACAAGGGGTAAATAGAAATAAAATATTAGATTATTTAAGCTATGGATATAATTCAGTTTTTTTAGATAACAAAACATTTAAAAAAAATATTTTATCAATTAATCCATCTACCTACTTTATAATCGATAGCAATTTAAATTTTAAAATTAAGAAATATTGGAGCATTAGAAAAATTAAACAGACTAGTGAAAATGAAAAAGAAATTATAAATAATCTATCCCAGTTACTTCAAAATGCTTTAAAAATTAGATTAAGATCAGATGTAAAGAATATTTTTTGTTTAAGTGGAGGTATTGACTCTGGAAGTTTAGTATCAATCTCAGCTAAAGTATTTAATTTAAATGTTGACACATTCTCTATAATTGATTCAAAAAGTAAAAAATATAATGAACAAAAACTTATTGAGTTTACTTTAAATGATACTAAAGCAAATAAAAATTTCTTATTTACTGAAAAAATTAATTTATTTGATAACTTAGATAAAATTGTAGAATACCATAACTCTCCAGTTTTAACAGTTAATTACCTTTTGCACTCTTTGATGCAAAAAAAAATTAGTGAAATGGGATATAAAGTTGTTTTATCAGGTAATGGTGCTGATGAAATTTATTCTGGTTATTATGATCACTATTTATATCACTTAAGTGATTTAAAAAAATATTACTCAAAAAAAGAATTTAAAGTAAATTTAGATCTTTGGAAAAAACATATTACTCCTATGATTAGAAACAAAGATTATAAAAATTTTGGTCAATATTTTAAAAGTAATAAAAAAATTACGCTTTTAAAAGACTATAATAATATTATTAAAAGAAACAGAGACTTATCTTCTAAAGAGATAAACACTTTTAATTCTGAATTAAAAAACAAGTTGATATCACAAATTCCTGAGAGGTTATATCCTATTCTTTATATGGATGATTTAAATTCTATGATGAATTCAATAGAAAATAGGACTCCTTTTTTAGATACAAAACTAACTGAATATTTATTTTCTATTCCTTCAAATTTATTTATTCAAAAAGGCTACTCAAAGTATTTGTTAAGAAAATCTATGCAAAACATATTGAATGATAAGATTAGAAATATGAGAAGAAAATATGGCTTTAACGCCTCACTTTCATCATTTAATGACATAAATAAAAAAAAATATACCGAATATATTCATGATAATATAAATAAGTTAAAAGATTATGTTAATCAAAATGAGTTAAACTCTTTATTAAAAAATTTAGATTTTAATGACATGACGGATAAAGAAAATAAATTCCTTTTTCGACTAGTAAGTGTTTGTTCATTTATAAAATTATAATAATTCAGTGAATAATAAAAAGAAAACATTTAATTTAAAAATTAATTCAGACGGGATGCTTGCATCAAATAAAATTACAAAAAATGATTG